>Ga0153922_1000103_pt1 | contig 34053 bp, 27 predicted proteins | sample TSNJ006MetaG_FD_104723 | JGI IMG/M metagenome (GOLD analysis project Ga0153922, IMG submission 104723) | Attine ant fungus gardens microbial communities from New Jersey, USA - TSNJ006 MetaG | ecosystem: Host-associated > Fungi > Mycelium > Unclassified | place: USA: New Jersey, Brendon T. Byrne... | reverse complement strand
TGGGGATCCAGCTGCTTCTTTTCTGTCTGTGACATGTCAGCTTCCCCCTTTCCCGGCCGGCGCTTTCAGGTAACCCTCTACCCACTGAGCCAGATGCGCATCACCCACCTTTAATTTATTTTGGTTCCCCACCGACAGGCTCATCCTTTGTGTTCGCTGTTGACTCTGCAGTCCGTCACAGTATTCTTCCATCTAATGTAGTAAGTTTTTGACTTCGTTCTATCTCTTATTATGTACTGTGATTAAAAGGATTAAGAAAAAGTATACAAATATAGCGCCTGGAAAAGTAACTCTTTCTTCCTCTTGCTCAAATGTACCATATAATCAAACTCCCAGTAAAGGATGATTCGCACCACGAAATCATGGTATATCCTTGACGGGGAGTTTGCTTTTTATTGTAGATTATAAACAATGTATGTAAGAAAATCTCAAATCTTCTGATATATGTGCAAATTACTCTCTGGTTATATCACTGTCATAAGTCTGTCGCATTTATCTTCTTTCCCTTGCCTTTTTACTTATTTTACCACAAGGAAAAGACTTTGAACAGGCTCTTAGCCGCCCCTCTTTAGCGCATGAGAAGACTCTTCAAGCTCTGTTTTCGCGGTTATTACAATTTCATTCATCAAATTCACCATCTTTAGGGGTAAAGGCTCCTGTTACCTCAATGACATTGCCGTCCGGGTCGGTAAGTTGAAAATAGTAATACGGATTGATATTGCAAACATATTTGATTTTAGTAAGGGTTTCGGAGATATTCAAGTCCTTTACTCTTTCATACTCCCTCCGCAAATCTTCATCCCAAAAATTTAAAACAAATTTATGCGTGTTAGGCGCAAGCGCAATATTTTTCAAGTCATCAAATAAATTTGTATGTTCGCCCTTATGGACAACCTTGTCAGGGTGATCAGTATCAAAATGTCCATTCATAATTGAAATATTATGGCCTTCAAAAACGAATTGAGCAAATCTACTCATATTCCTATTTGTCACGGGAATCTCTAGCAATTTTTCATAGAATGCAATTGATTTCTCAAAATCATTGACGATTAAATAAATTGAACCTAAATGCATGATAGTATCTCCACAAATATGGTATATAGTTATCGGGATTTTTACAGGAACAATGGTGCAAATACCAATGCCACAATACTCATTAATTTAATGAGTATATTTAATGAAGGTCCGGCCGTATCTTTCAGCGGATCGCCTACTGTATCGCCAACAACCGATGCTGCATGCTGTTCTGTTCCTTTCCCTGATTTACCGGCTTCAATACTCTTCTTCGCATTATCCCATGCCCCGCCGCTGTTAGACATCTGTATTGCATTTAAGACACCGGTAACCGTAGCGCCCACAAGTAAACCGGCTAATGCCGCTTTACCCAGCAGTAATCCGATAACAATAGGAGAAGCCACAGCCAGAAGTCCAGGCAAAATCATCTCTCTTAAGGCTGCTTTTGTTGAAATATCCACACATTTATCATACTCCGGTTTGCCTTCACCTTCCATAATCCCCGGAATTTCTCTGAATTGCCTGCGCACTTCCTGTATCATGCTTCCGGCTGCTTTTGAAACCGCTTCAATTGCCATTGATGAGAATAAAAAGGTCAGCATTCCGCCAATAAACATACCGGCAATAACTTTAGCATCCAATATACTAATCTGTACTAAGTCCACCGCACTGGCATATGAAGAAAATAAGGCAAGAGCTGTCAAAGCTGCAGAACCGATGGAAAATCCTTTGCCAATGGCAGCTGTTGTATTTCCAATTGAATCTAATTTATCAGTTACTTCTCTGACTTCACGAGGCAGTCCGGCCATCTCTGCTAATCCGCCTGCATTATCGGCAATCGGACCATAGGCGTCTACTGCAATAACCGCACCAACTGTTGCCAACATACCTACGGCCGCAAGGGCTACACCAAATAAGCCTGATACAGTGGCTGAAATAATAACGGCTATGGCAATGAGAATAATTGGAAAGGTCGTACTCTTCATTCCTACCGACAGTCCGGCAAGAATATTCGTTGCCGCACCGGTTTTACTTTGATCCACAATCTGACGAACATGTTTATACTTATCTGATGTATACCACTCAGTTACCATACCAATGGCGGTTCCCGCAACAACCCCTGTTGCAATTGCAAAGAAATAATTTAAACTATCTAACATGGTAAAGCTTAAGATAAGCGAACCTATCAGCAGAATAGCCATACTGATATATGTTCCGCACATAATCGTAAACTGAGCCGGCTTGTTTTTAATCATGCCAACGCCCAGAATACCAACGATAGATCCAATAATCCCAACGGCACATATTGCCAGAGTAAATAATGCACCCTTTTCTTCAAGCGCAATGGCACCAAGCATCATAGCTGATATAATAGATCCAACATATGACTCAAACAAATCAGCTCCCATGCCGGCAACATCTCCTACATTGTCACCAACATTATCGGCAATAACCGCCGGATTACGAGGATCATCTTCAGGAATACCGGCTTCCACTTTTCCAACTAAGTCGGCACCTACATCAGCTGCCTTGGTGTAAATACCGCCGCCGACTCTGGAAAACAATGCAATGGAGCTGGCACCAAGACTAAATCCGGTCAAAAGGATAACATCATCCATGATGATATACAAGATGGTGACACCTGCCAGACCGAGACCGACAACACATAATCCCATAACAGCGCCTCCGGTAAAAGCAATATCCAAAGCAGCTCTTTCTCCTTTTTTCATTGCTGCTTCGGTGGTTTTCCCATTGGCCGAAGTTGCACTTCGCATACCTATGTACCCGGCTATTGTTGATAAAAGTGCCCCTAAAATAAAACAAACCATGACCTTCCAGCCCATGCTTGGAATAACCAATAAAATGATAGACATAACAGCTACAAAAATGGCTACGATTTTATATTCCCGCATCAAGAAAGCCATAGCTCCCGATTGAATATAACCAGATAATTCATTAATTTTCTTATTCTTCACTTTAATACTGTTGTTTTTATACGCCGAATATGCTGCCACCGCTAACGCAGCAATTGCGCCAATTAATGCAAAAAACTCCATAAAAATTCTCTCCCTCATTCCCTGTTTTTTCTATACATAAAGCTACCATTCATGAAAGTTTTACCGGATTAGCTTTCATTTTATATTGAATATGATGATACTTCATGCATTGTCAATTGTCAACCGATTTCTCGTGTTTTTTGTTTCATAGTTCTAAAACTATGAATTATTCCTAATTTTATTTAATATAATTTATACATTAAAGAGAATTTTATTGTTTTTATTTATGTGCAATTCTTATAAGCCTTTAGATAATTTGTCTGATTATCCATTTAACTTTTTGTGCAAAATTATTTTTTTCGATTTCCCATGGGTCTTTTACGACGAATGATGGTCTGAAAATATTTTCAGACCATCATTCAAGATAACATAATTCTATTCAAGATTTGTGTACCCCATTAATTGACAATCCACCATTTTTGCAGCTTCACGACCTTCTTTGATGGCCCAGACGACCAATGACTGACCTCTGTGCACATCACCTGCCGTGAATACTTTTTCCTTTGAAGTTTCGTAACCACCCTGATTTGTTTTGACATTGGTTCGTCCATCCGTTTCAACACCAAATGCTTCTGTTACATAAGCTTCACTTCCCAGGAACCCGGCAGCAATCAGCACTAACTCTGTTTCAATAAGCCTTTCGCTTCCGGCAACTTCGCTCATTTGAAGCCTTCCACTCTCAGTATCTTTTTTCCATTCAAGACTTACAATGCGGGCCTGCTTCACATTGCCATTTTCATCAGCAATAAATTCTTTGACTGTTGTCTGATATATTCTTGGATCATTTCCGAATACAGCGATACTTTCTTCTTGACCATAGTCGGTCTTGCAGATTTTTGGCCATTCTGGCCATGAATTATTTTCAGCTCTTTGCTCTGGTGACTTAGGCATCATTTCTAACTGAACGACACCGGCTGCGCCATGACGGATAGATGTACCGACACAATCATTTCCGGTATCACCACCACCGATAACTAAAACATTCTTATCCTTAGCCGAAATAAATTTTCCATCGGCTAACTCAGAATTTAAAAGGCTTCTGGTAGTGGCCTTTAGAAAGTCTACCGCAAAATAGATGCCTTTTGAATCTCTTCCCGGAATGCTTAAATTCCTTGGATTCGAAGCTCCGCATGCCAATATAACGCTATCGTACTCTTTTAATAGTTTTTCTGCTTTATAGTCTTTTCCTACGTTTGTATTTGTGATGAACTTAATACCTTCAGCCTTCATTAACGCAACTCTTTGCTCAATGACATGCTTTTCAAGCTTCATATTGGGTATTCCATACATTAAAAGACCGCCAATCCTGTCTTCTCTTTCAAAAACAGTAATCAGATGCCCACGCTTATTCAATTGATCTGCTGCCGCTAATCCGGCCGGTCCTGAGCCAACAATGGCGACCTTTTTACCGGTGCGTACTTCTGGTGGGTTTGCCTTAATCAGTCCTTCTTTATAAGCCTCTGTGATAATGCCATACTCATTTTCTTTAATGGATACCGCTTCCCCGTTCAACCCACATGTGCATGCCGCTTCACAGGGTGCCGGACATACTCTTGATGTAAATTCAGGAAAATTATTCGTTTTAAGCAAACGAATAATTGCCCTATCCCAATTCCCTGTATAAATCAAATCATTCCATTCAGGAATAAGATTATTTAGCGGACAGCCTGATGCCATGCCACCAAGCATCAATCCTGACTGACAGAAAGGAACACCGCATTCCATGCATCTGGCACCTTGTATTTGCTGACTTTTTTTACTTAATGGAATATGAAACTCATTAAAGCTTTTGATTCGCTCTAGCGGCGGGATTGCCAGGCTGCATTGCCGCTCATAATCCATAAATCCGGTTGGTTTTCCCACAATATTCCCTCCTATCCTCTCTGACTTTCATAAAATGCTTCAATTTGGGCTTCCTCACTGCCAAGCCCTTTCTCTTCCATGCGTATAATTGCCAACTGCATATGGCTATAATCATGGGGCAGAACTTTTTTAAAGCGGGGAAGGTAGCGGGCAAAATCGGCTAAAATCTTTTGCCCTTTCTTTGAACCGGTACACTTCACAAATTCTTCAATGATATCCTTAAGCTCTTTAACATCATATTTGGCGGTTACCTCCTCTAAAGACACCAGTTCTTTATTAACCCGGGTATAAAATTCCCCGTCTTCATCAAGGACATATGCAATTCCGCCACTCATTCCGGCCGCAAAGTTTTTGCCTGTTTTTCCGAGAACAACAATACTTCCGCCTGTCATATATTCACAGCCGTGGTCGCCAACACCACAGACAACAGCTATGGCACCTGAGTTTCTGACGGCAAACCGCTCACCTGCGACACCATCTATAAAGGCCTTACCGCTTGTAGCACCATAAAGAGCGACATTTCCGACGATGATATTCTCCTCCGCTTTAAACTTAGCGCCGGAAGGTGGATATAGAATTAATTTCCCGCCGGATAATCCCTTGCCAAAATAATCATTACTGTCACCGGATAGTTTAAGGGTCAGTCCTTTAGGAATAAAAGCGCCAAAACTCTGCCCGCCGCTTCCGTTGCATTTAACAGTGAAGACATCATCACTTAATGTATCATGATACTTCTTTGTGATTTCCGAACCCAATATAGTGCCAAGGGTACGATCCGTATTGGAAACATCAATGGCAATCGTCTTTTTCCTTCCGGTTTTTAATGAAGATTTGAACTCTTTTAAAAGAATTCTTTCATCAATGGTTTTTTCCAGTTCGAAATCATAGATTTGTTCTTTATCAAATTTAATGCCGGCTTCTTTATGTTCGGCAAAGGAATTATCTAAAATAGCTGATAAATCTATCTTAGAGGACCATGGACTTGCCATATTTTCTTTGACCTTCAGCAAATCAGTACGGCCAATCAATTCATCTACCGTCCGAATTCCAAGATTAGCCATGTATTCACGAAGTTCACCGGCAATAAAGTACATAAAATTGATAACATGCTCCGGTTTCCCTTTAAACCGTTTTCGAAGTTCCGGATTTTGTGTGGCAATACCCACCGGACATGTGTCCAGATTGCAAACCCGCATCATGACACAACCAATAGCCACTAAAGGTGCTGTTGCAAAACCATATTCTTCGGCGCCTAAGATAGCTGCAATTGCTACATCACGGCCGGTCATCAATTTACCATCCGTTTCCAAGACAACCTTTTGCCTGAGTCCATTCATCATTAATGTCTGATGTGTCTCTGCCAACCCTAATTCCCATGGAAGACCTGCATTATAAATAGAAGTTCTGGGTGCGGCACCTGTCCCCCCATCATAACCAGAAATAAGTATCACCTGTGCCCCTGCCTTTGCCACACCGGCGGCCACTGTCCCGACACCTGCCTCGGAAACAAGTTTGACAGAAATTCTCGCTTCTTTATTGGCATTCTTCAAATCATAAATCAATTGTGCCAAATCCTCAATTGAATAAATATCATGATGCGGCGGCGGCGAAATCAGGCCTACTCCCGGCGTCGAATGGCGGGTTTTTGCAACCCATGGATAAACCTTTTTTCCCGGCAAATGTCCGCCTTCTCCCGGCTTAGCACCCTGAGCCATTTTAATCTGAATTTCATCAGCACTGACTAAGTATCTTGAGGTGACCCCAAAACGTCCGGAAGCCACTTGCTTTATCGCTGAACAGCGATTGCTCTCTAAACGGTCAAGGCTTTCGCCGCCTTCCCCTGAATTGGATTTTCCATGAATCTCATTCATCGCCATTGCCAACGTTTCGTGCGCCTCCTTAGAAATAGAGCCATAAGACATGGCGCCGGTCTTAAAACGTCTCACAATACTCTCAATACCTTCCACTTCATCAAGGGGAATCCCTTTCTTTGGATAATCAAATTCCAGTAAGCCTCTTAAATTCATTGTCCGGGTTTCATCATTAATGCTGGCGGAGTATTCTTTGAAAATATCATAGTTGTTGTTCCTCACAGCTTCCTGAAGCAGATGAATCGTCTGCGGATTATAAAGATGTTCTTCTTTATGGCTTCTATATTTATGAGCGCCGGAGCTATCCAGTGACAGGTCGATATTAAGTCCCAACGGATCAAAAGCTCTAGAATGTAGTTCATCTGTCTGTTTTTCAATATCTTTTATATTTATTCCGCCAATTCGGCTTACTGTATTGGTAAAATATTTATCAATCACATCTTTATGAATACCAATTGCTTCAAAAATCTGTGATCCTTGATAGGACTGCAGCGTGGATATTCCCATTTTTGAGGCTATTTTTACAATGCCATGAAGTACGGCGTTATTATAATCGTCAACTGCGGCATAATAATCTTTATCCAGCAAATTGTCATCGATCAGCTCTTGAATGGATTCTTGAGCCAGATACGGATTAATGGCACAGGCTCCATAACCCAGCAATGTGGCAAAATGATGAACTTCCCTAGGTTCGGCGCTTTCAAGAATCATCGCTACCGCAGTCCGCTTTTTAGTTCTGATAAGATATTGTTCAAGAGCCGAAACCGCCAGCAGGGATGGTATCGGCACATGATTTTCATCTACACCGCGGTCTGATAAAATCAAAATATTGGCACCATCGCGATAGGCTCTGTCAACTTCCAGAAAAAGGCGTTCCAATGCCCGTTCCAGTGATGTATTTTTATAATAGGTGATTGGAATTGTTTCAACCTTAAAACCGGGAATATTCATGGTTTTGATTTTCAAAAGATCCGTGCTGGTCAAAATAGGATTCGACACCTTAACTCTTTTACAGTTGAGGGCATTTTCTTCCAGCAAATTACCCTCTGGCCCGATATATACAGAGGTAGAAGTGATGATTTCTTCTCTGATGGCATCAATGGGCGGATTGGTCACTTGGGCAAATAACTGTTTAAAGTAATTAAACAGTGGCTGGAATCTCTTTGATAATATCGGAAGAGGACTGTCCGTTCCCATAGCGGCGATTGGATCAGCTCCGGTTTTAGCCATTGGTAAAATGGATGTTTTCACCTCTTCATAAGTGTATCCAAAAGCCTTCTGAAGACGAATACGTGTTTCATGAGAGTGGGTTTTCACTTTTTTATTAGGAATCCGCAAATCTTTTAAATAGACAAGATTGCGGTCTACCCATTCCCCATAAGGCTGCCTTTTGGCATAACTTTCTTTAAGATCATCATCTTGAATCAGACAGCCGGCGACGGTGTCCACAAGAAGCATTTTCCCGGGATGTAACCGCTCTTTAATTTTTATCCTCTCAGCCGGAATCTCCAAGGCCCCAACCTCTGATGATAAAATCAGCTGATCATCATCGGTCACATAGTACCGTGAAGGTCTTAGACCATTCCGATCCAATATCGCCCCTACCAAATCTCCATCTGAAAAAACAATAGAAGCCGGCCCATCCCATGGTTCCATCATAGTGGCATAGTATTGATAGAAATCTCTCTTGGCAGGGCTGACAGTCTGGTTGTTTTCCCAAGGTTCAGGAATAAGCAGCATCACAGCCAGCGGTAATTCCAAGCCACTCATCACAAGAAATTCTAATGTATTGTCAAGCATAGCCGAATCAGAACCCTCGGAATTAATAACCGGAAGAATTTTGTGGATTTCTCCCTTGAGCAGTGAATTTGACATCGTTTCTTCTCTGGCCAGCATCCTGTCGGCATTTCCCCGGATTGTATTGATTTCACCATTATGAACAATAAACCGGTTGGGATGTGCTCTTTGCCAACTGGGATTTGTATTTGTACTGAATCTTGAATGTACGGTTGCAATTGCCGATTCATAATCAACATCCAACAGATCTTCAAAAAACAATCTTAGCTGTCCGACCAAAAACATGCCTTTGTATACAATCGTACGGCTAGATAGTGAAACAACATATGTATTATCATTACTTTGCTCAAAAATGCGGCGGACAATATAGAGCTTACGGTCAAAATCCAGTCCCTTGGTTACGTTCTCCGGCCGCCTTACAAATCCCTGTAGGATATATGGCATACAGGAGATGGCTTTATGCCCTAAAACTTCCGGATTGATAGGCACTGTTCGCCAACCGATAAATTCAAGACCTTCCTTTTCAACAATAATTTCAAACATCTTCTTTGCTTGATTTCGGCGCAGTTCATCCTCCGGAAAGAAAAACATGCCAATCCCATAATCTCTTTCATTGCCGATATGCAATCCCAATTCCCCAGTCACTTTATCAAAAAACTTATGAGATATCTGAAGCATAATGCCAACACCGTCGCCGGTCTTGCCTTCGGCATCTTTACCGGCACGATGCTCCAAAGTCTCCACAATTGTTAATGCATTCTCAACTGTGCTATGGGTCTTTATTCCTCTAATATTAACAACGGCTCCTATCCCACAATTGTCATGTTCAAATTGGGGATTATATAGTCTGGGTTTAAACATAACCATCATCCTTTCTACATATATAATGCGGTGAAAAAACACGCAAAAAGGCGCCAAAAAAATTGACACCTTTGTCTGTTAATAAGACTATCATAAACCACATGGTTTTGCAAGTTCTTTTTACAGCTCCTTTGTCTCGAAAATATTCATCCCATTTTTAGCAGTATTTAACGCTTTTTGAAGCGTTTCTCCGACATCACTATCTGTCAAATCTGTTCTTTCCATCAGTATTTCAAGAATTAGGGGCAGATTAACTCCTGTTATAACATAAGCTTCATCCCCAATAAGTTCGGCAAGCGAAACATTAAAAGGCGTAGCTCCTAAAAGGTCTACGAGAATGCAGGGAGTGAATCCTTTTTTTCTGAAATTTTGAACTCGGTTTATAATCTGTTTTCCTAAATCCTCCTGATTATCTCCATTAAAAAATCCAAGAACTTCAAAATCTTTTTGCTCCCCCATAATCATTTCTACCGATTTTTTTATACCTGCTGCCATTTCGGAATGGGTACATAATATTATGCCAATCATATCCTTACCTCCGATTTTCTATCTTTTCCGGCCCTTCTGGATTCGTTTAAAAATTGAATAGCTCTTTTTTTATCTATAGGATTTCTCATATCTCCGTTTTTTATCCATGTTGCCACTGCTACTCCGTCGTATTCCATTAAAAGTTCATAAATGTTTTCTCCCGTTGCTCCTCCTCCCAAGAAAATAGGTGTTTCAGGCAAAAGTTTTCGCGTTTCATTTACAATGCTCAAACTCTCTTCGGTACTGCTTCCGCTGATAAAAATACCATCGGCATAAGCGGATTTAACTACAGTTTTGGCTGCTAAAGGTTTTGGCTCCGGACATAAATAATTCGAGTTAACCTCCTGAACATCAGCATAAATTTTAACCTTACTCCCAAGTCGTTTTTTGGTTTCCAATATTTCTATACATTGGCCCTCCATGAATCCGCTTGCTGCCACACTTACACCTGTATATAAATGCTCCACCCGTACGAAATCGGCACCAATGGCATCGGCAACGACCAAACCGGCAACTCCATCCCAATTAATTAAGACGCCTAATATATTATTAGGAAACTCCCTTTTAATTGACTTACCAATAATTGTCATGTAAGCAATTGTTTCTGGTTTAACTTTTTGTGCCACGGGTCCGTCATGCATGTTTTGTAATATAAAACCATCAAATCCTATATTATGTATCATTTGAGCTTCCCTTAAAACTTTATTAAGAACTTCTTCCAAGGTCTCCCCATTATTTAAGTAGCTTCCGGGAAGCGGCTGTGGCTGTATCATAACAAGTGCTTTTGGATTCATTTTTTTCACCTGCCTTTATATTAAATATATTGTTTGGCGAGATAATGCCATATTCATTAATATATGCTGTAATATATTTTGCATCAACCGATACAAGCTCCACCGAATTAAAGTCAACATCCGATGAATTAAAATCCCAATTATAAGTCATCTTTTCTCGGAGTTCTGCATATATAACCGGTTTGAATATTCCATGAATACTTCTTTTATCACACTTTAAAGTTGGTGTCAAAACATAAAACGGAATATGCCTCGTATCGCACAATTCTGCCAGTATATCTGAACCCACAGTATTAAATGCTGTCCCATCAGGATAATACGTTTCGGCGCCAATTAAAACAGCATCAACTTCCTTTAAAACACTTAAAATAGATACATCAGGAATAAAATTTATTTTATGTCCGGCTTTCAGAACAGGCTTTACAAATGGCTTTCCGCCATCAATTGCACGGCTTTCTGGGATAATAACTTTAAGCGGATGATTGATTTTGCATACTGCTTTCTCTACTGTACCGGAATAATCATAAAGCATGATTATTTCCGCATGTTCTAAAACTCTGCCGGTTAGTTCAGATATGATTTCCATATCATCTTCGGATTGTTTTAAATAATTAGCTATAACACTTTTTACATAAGCCTCAATTTCTATATTCTCTTCTATTTCAGAGATGCTTTTTTCTATATATTCAAGCGCATTAACTATGGCATAGCTCGAATTTCCCCGTGTATCTTTAAAAAACCTGCTAAGTTCCCTGATATATTCCATTTTTTCTTTTGCACTATAATCATTATTCATGGAAAGATCTTCAATCATATCAATAATCATTTTAATATGGGTAGTTGCTCCTAATATTTTTCCGTTATCAATACTCTCAAAAGCTTCCCGTTGCTTTTCGCTCAGTTTACTAATTATTTCTCTTGCCATAAAACCTCCTATTCTAATTTTAATAATTTTTTTGTATTCTTATAAAATAATAATTCTTTTTTTGCTTCTTCAATGTCTATTGCTCTAAATTTCATAATGGACAAATCTGTAAAATTATGATAGTAATTTGATCCGTAAAAGAGTTTTTCCGGATCCACCTCTTTCAATGCCTTTTTTAAAGGCTGCATTTCCGTTTCATATGACATTTCCAAAACAATATTCGGTATCTCTTTGCAAAGTTCCAAAGTACCGTAACTAAAATCTGAACCTCCCATATGTAAAATAATAAACGTAAGTTCCTGATACCGTCTTGCATAAAATGCCCATTGATCTGGCATTGTCCAAAACCCATGTCCTGTAAATACTTTTATAAGAAGAAGATTTTTCGTACAATAATCAAAAATTGGATCTAATATATACTGCATTTTTTCAGGACGGTATCCATGCTCTAAAGAATTAAATTCTATTATTTTAATTTCCTTGAAGGAAGCTATCCTTTTCACTTCCTCTAATGCATCATCTTCTTTTGGATTAATAACTCCACAACCAATGAGCTTATCAGGATATTTGCGAACAAATTCAATAATTGTATCGTTTTGACTTTTAACACTCTTGCCTTGCAATGTAGATACCACTCTTTTTTCTATGCCATTTATATACATGTCGTTGATTAATTCATCAAATTCATATTCTTTGGTTATTGGATTCCTTGCCAAATGTGCATGTAAATCAAATATTTTCATTATAAAATTACCCCAAAATACACAAGAATCACTCCGAGAAGCAGTGTTAAAAACATTAGTAAAATGATATTAATTTTTTTCTTTTCAATAAGCCAATACATTAGGCCGGTGTATAACAGTGGAACCAAATTTGGCATCAAATCATCCAATACTTCCTGGAGGGCAATAACCGTATCTCCTGATGAATAAGAAATGTCAAACGTAACATAAACAAGCGCTGATATAAAGCCGCCGCAAACTATAAATGCTGCAATTCCTGCATATTGGGTCAATTTGTCCAGCATGCCCCCTTCCTGCATTCTGCCAACAAGAGAAAGACCGCTGGCATATCCATTAAATATACCAAAATAGCGTATCAACAGCCCTGCAACTGCCATTACTACAATAAAAAGTATTGGTCCTAAAGCACTTGTATAATTACTGGCCGCAACCATAGAACAAGCCAATCCTGCCATAATTGGGCGCAATGTACCATGAAGCAGTGAATCCCCCACACCTGCCAAAGGACCCATTAAGGCTACTTTGATTGCATTAATAGATTCAGGATCAATATCTCGTTTTTTTGCATAGCGTTCTTCCATGGCAGATGCTATACCTATGCAAAGTGCAGCCATACGACCTTCTGTCAGAAACAACTGTGTATGACGCTCGTAGGCTTCTATTTTACCTTCTTTATCATCATAGACCTTTTCTATAACCGGTATCATTCCCTGCACTATGCCCGGAGCTTCCTGTTTGGTTGTTGAATTTCCGCTTTCAATGGCTAATGAATATATATATGTTTTCCAAAGATCTCTTCTCGTTAGCATTTGATAATCAGCAGTATCCTCTTCTCCCGTCGTATAATCTTCCGTTTCCCCCTGTTGTTTCGCTTCCCTTTTATCTTTATAATAATTAAGAGCCACACAGACAACCGCTATACACGCTACTGCAATCATATTAACGCCAAGGTATGATGCAAAGAAGAAACCTATGACAAAGTAAGGCCATACGGTTTTATCTTTTACCGTTCCTAATAGAAGTGCAACGCCTACGGCTCCTATCAGTCCCCCACCTGCAGCAATACCTGAAACAAGCCACGCCGGAATAAAGTCTATGAATGCTTGTACATAACTTGCACCAAAGTATACAGCAACAAAGGATGGAAGTCCAAAAAGAATATATTCAATAAAACTCGGAATTACAGAGGTCCACAATATTATACCTTTAGGATTTGCTTTTGCCGCGGCCTTTTCTACCTGTTTAACTGTCCATTCATAAATTGTAGAGTTTCGTGTCTGCCTGAAAATCTGTCCTATTAATGCTATAGGCAATGCTGTTGCTATGCCCACCTCAGCATTGCCTGCCAGACATGCAAGCGCTGTAGCCACCCCGGCACTTATAACTTCATCCGGTGGTATGGCAGTTCCCACAAATACTATCGCAAGAAACATAAGTTCAATTGCTACGCCTACCTGAAGTCCCATGGAGAGATCCCCAAATACTAATCCTACCAAAGGTCCTATAACGATAGGCCGATAGATAAATATATGAAGAAATGCCTTATCAAGAAAACCCATCCATACAATAATAGAAACCAATAGTGCCTGAAAAAAGATTTGCATATTATACCTCCTCGTATCTACAACCCTTTGATTAACGTTCTAATATCCTTTGTTTTTTCTTCAGGAATTGCCTTTACAGCTATATCAATCCCTTTCTTCATTATTTCCCGTAGTGCCTCCACATCTGTATTTTCCACATAGATATAGTCTAGTATTTTCTTTCGACCTGTTATAGATTTAGAATTACTTATATTACCCAAATTAATTTGTGAAATCATAAAACCCATATTCATAAATTCATTGGCTTCCACAGGATTTCTCATAAGAAGCAGCGTGTTAATGTCTGTTTTATCAGCAGCTAAGTATGTTATACCTTCTTTTTTTGTTTTTATAACAAGCTCAATCCCGCCCGGAACAGCAATTTTTAATATCATTTGCAGGGTTTTGTCCTTGGCTGCTTTATCGTCTATAATTAAAATACGTTTGGCATTATCGGCCTCTTTAATCCATTTAGTAACAATTTGTCCATGAATCAATCGGTCATCAATACGAAATACTTTGATATTCATCTCATATATTCCCTCCTGATAATAAAAATTCCGCATTTTTATAATACACATCTTCTAATTCCGAATCATCAAATCCCATTTTTAAAACCTTTTCTATTTCGACCTCTACAGACTTATAAGGCCAGTCAGTTCCAAAAACAATGCGTTTTGAACCAACAAGCTCTCTGGCACTTTCTAATACATCTCTGTCATAAATAACTGATGTTTCAAGCCAAATATTTTTCACATCTTCTATCGCATGAATAACACTGTATCCAAATTCTCTACATCCCATATGAGTGAATACAAATCTAAGTTTTGGATGTTTTTTGGCATAACGTATCCATGTAAAAGGTGTGCTTAAAGGGCTTGTTCCTACATGCACCTGAACATGTACGCCGTAACGTTCGATTTCACTGAGTACCGCATCTATCTGTGGGGTATTATCGGAGTAATACCCGTGTTTCCATGGATGAAATTTAACACCATCCATCTTATAATCGCATAAGCATTTTTCAATTTCCTCCATGACATCAGGTGCTTTTGGATTAATAAAAGCATATCCTCTGATACGCTTTGGATAAGCATTTATGCATTCCTTAACCAAGTCATTCTGTGTTCTTGTTACTGTCCCTGAAAGACTACTTATTCCTGTTTCCGAAATACCAAAATAATCCATGGATTTCACAAGATCATGTACATCACTCCCTTCTCCTGAACTGGTTTTCCCCATATGGGCATGAATGTCAATCTTTTTCATAAAACCTCCTTACCTTCACTTATTTCTAAACATATATAATATGATTAGTCATCTTTCTTAAGCTGAACAAAATATTTATGCTCCTTAGCTATATAGTAATTTTGTGAATATTCAATAGTATTTCCCTGACTATCATACGTTACCCTCTCCCTATAGAAAACCGGTTCAAGTTCCGATATGTAAAGCTCCTTAACTAACGTAGGTGTAGGCAGCATTGCTTGAATCACTTCCGTCGCTGTACTGACCGATATACCGTTTTGCCCATAATAATCGTATAAAGATGTTTCTTCTGTCCAATTCGAAATATTCATATCCAATCCTGTTCTTTGTGAAATAAATGTATGATGTATACCATTTATCCGCCCATTAAGGAGTCGGAGACGCTTCAAATAATATACGTTCTCACCCGGATTAATCTGTAAATGCTCTGCCACATCAACATTTGCCTGCACTATATCAAATTTGAGAATAATAGATGCCGGTCTTTGACCATCACGCATAGCATTTTCATTAAATCCGGTCAATTCAAACAAATCGGAGTATTGTTTCTTAGGGTAAACTTTCGTTCCTTTTCCTCTTATTTTTTTTACATACCCATCATTCTCTAAATCTGTCAATGCACGACGAATTGTAATCCGACTTAGTCCATACTTCTCCAGAAGTTCTGATTCAGAAGGAAGAAAACTTTCTGCAGCATATGTACCATTTGCTATTTCTTCCTTTAATATGATATAAAGCTGCATATATAAGGGTATCTTACTATTTTTATCGATAATACTCATATAACTTCACTCCCTCTATTAACTTATTATAATAAGAATATAACATATTATAATCTGTAACGCAATAAAAAATTAATTTTTTATGATTTTTCATATAAATAATCATTATATTTTGTTTATTATTAACTATAAAAGTTACGTTCTTCAAAACTTGTTATAATATGTTCGAGTAATTCAAATTATAACAAGTCATTAGTTGATCAAAAAAAGAATAGTGCAAACACTATTCTTTAAGGAAAACATTTTGTTTTCGTAATATCATCTCGTTAATTCTCTCTATATAATCTTTAACACTTTTTACGTTCTCTATACGCCTATTCCCATTTTTTCCCGGAATTACTATTTTCGTTGTGCCTCCTGCCCCTACCGCAATAATTGTCTGCTTTTCCTCCATGATGAGTATGTTATAAATACCTTCATGACCGGCTTTGGCATATCCGATATTTTCCAGATTCCCGGCAATTTTCTTCTGCCGGTACAGATAATATGGATTCATTTGCATTGTTTTTGCCGCCTGATTAGTCATATCTATCATGAAACCCACTTCCTCCGGCTTCGTTTCTCTATACGCCGATTTCGGTTGATTAAGAATAGCCGCCCGCTTCAGCGCTAAAGAATGAACCGTCAGGCTTTCAGGATTAAGCTTTTTAATCGCCGTTAAAGTATCTTTGATATCTTCCGATGCTTCACCGGGTAAGCCAACAATCATGTCCATATTAATATTGGTGAAGCCTGTTTCTCTGGCCAGTGCAAAGGCACTCTCCACTTGTGAAGGTGTATGTTTTCTGCCGATGATGTCCAGTGTTTTTTGATTCATTGTCTGGGGATTAATTGAAATCCGATGAATTCCATGTTGCTTAATCACTTCAAGCTTATCTTTTGTTATACTGTCCGGTCGGCCGGCTTCCACTGTTATTTCCAATGCTGATTCTAGCGGAAAACATTGTTGTAATTTTTCCAGTAAACGATGCATTTGATTGGCAGACAAGGAGGTGGGAGTTCCGCCTCCTATATATACCGTCAAAAGCGATTTCCCTGATTGCCGCTTGCTTACCGCATCAATCTCTTTAAACAAGGCATCAAGGTAATCATCAACTCTATGTTCCCACACATTAAGGGGATATGATGAAAATGAGCAGTAGGCGCAGATCGTCGGACAAAAAGGTATGCCAATATATAAACTGTAACTATTGTTTAAATCCAATGATTGTAAAACTTTTCTTTCATTTTCAGCCACCTGAGCGCAAAGGCGATATTTAGCGTCTGATATATAATATTCTGACTTGAAATACTGATATATATATTCCTCTTCAAAGCCTTTATCCAACAGATTCATGATTAGCTTGGTCGGACGTATGCCTGTCAATGTCCCCCACGGCAGCTGCTTTTTGGTATATTCGGATAACAAATCATAGGTAAGGCGCTTCACCGTGTTTCTATTGATTACACCGTTAAGAGTCAGCGTCTTTGCATTTCTGCCGCCATCGTTAATGGATATGGAAAGCTTATCCGTGGTCATTATAATATCAATACAATAATCAAATCTATCTTCATATCCCAAAACGATTTTCTCACCAGGGAAAAATGCCATCACCAGGAAGCGGATATCATTTTCAAATATAGCTTGGTTCATCATTAATGATATCATAAGCTAATCTTTTTCTCCAAAAGCCAGGCCGTTCCCAAATATGTGGCAATGAGAAATATTAAATTAATCCCCATGGAAATCAGGAAATAGCTATTGGACCATATATCAGTCGCCAAAATATTATTTGAAATCCATGTGAAAACCAGATTTAATGCGATGAAAACAGCAAAACTTACCAAACCCTTAAAGCGTTTATTCGCTAATACAGTGGAACTAATCGTTATTGAAACAAATGCTGTTGTAATAAAAATTGCAAAGCCAATCAATAACAGAAGGATAAACTTGAATACATCATAAAAATTGATTTCAATACGCCATATTTCTTTTAAAAGCATGGCAATGACATCTCTCACCTGCGCAAAGCCTTCCATCCTGGCTCCCAATAACACAAAGTTTCCGGTATTAATGAGCAGGAGGACCATCCCTGTTAAAAATAAAGTAATAAATGATACAAGCAATTTTGCGCCTATAATAGTATAACTGCTATGAGGTGTCATAAACAACATATAGCTTGCTTTTGTTTTTAAATCATTGGAAAAAGTAAAAATACTTTCTACCGATACAAAGAAAATCGCCACTATTGTAATCATAATCATAATAACCATTGGTACCGCAATCAAATTCTCATTGTTTTTGACAATCAGGCCTATTAAGAAAATCACTTCTATAATAGCCATTAATATCAGCATAATATATTTTGTCATTGCCTGCTTTTTAAACTCATATTTCATTAACTTCAACATATTTTCAACCCCTCACTTTTATGCGTAAATAGTCTTATATACTTCTACAATCGACTGATTTCTAGCTTCTCTGATTTCTTCCACATTACCGACTAATTCTACTCGGCCCGTTTTAATGAATATCGCATAATCTATAATCTTCTCCAACTCATCAACTAGATGGCTGGAAATAATCATTGCCTTATCATTTTTGGCATTTTCCAATATGGTTGTAATGATTCTATCTCTGGCAATGACGTCAATACCGTTTAAAGGTTCATCGAGCATATAAATTTTGGCATCTCTGGCCAGTGTTGCCGCAATTTTAAGCTTTGCAGCCATACCGGAAGATAGCGTTTTGGTCTTTAGCTTAGGCGTCAGCTCCATTCGCTCAAGCAGCGAATTGTATCGTTCGATGTCAAAGTCCTCAAAGAAATCATTATAATATTTACCCACATCGGCAACATTCATATAGCTGTAGAAAAATGGCTCTGTTGGCATATAAGCAATCTCTTTCTTAGATTGTATCCCAACGGGAATCCCATTATAGGTTATGGAACCCTTACTTGGCTTCGTCAGACCGGCGGCAATCTTCATGAAAGTTGTTTTGCCGCTGCCATTAGGACCTAAGAGTGCATATATCATTCCCGATTCAATTGTCAGGCTCATATCCTCAATTGCCGTTGTCATCATATATTTTTTCATAATATTTTTACTTTCCAGCATCATTGTTATCTCCTCCTGATAATCATATATTATAATTTTTCTTTCAAAAGCTTGATGATTTCCTCGCTTGTGAACCCAAGCTTTTTCATACCTTCAATAAATTCATTTAAAAATTTTTCCGCCATCTCATTTTTAATCATATGAACCATCTCCTTGTTTTCTGTGACAAATGTTCCCAATCCGCGTTTGGTAAAGCATAACTCTTCTGTTTCTAATTCCTTATAAATTCGATTCGCCGTATTAGGATTGATTTGATATTTTAGGGCTAAATCCCGTCCCGACGGAAGCTTTTCACCCGGCACAAGATGACCTGCTATAATCTCGCGCTTAATATCATTAATCACCTGCATATAAATCGGTATGGTATTATTAAATTGCATATGGACTCTCCTTTCTAACTAGTGAACTAGTTATATAGTACACCATGTCATTGGGTTTGTCAACAACTTTTTCAAAAAAAATGCTGCCTGGCAGCAGCAATTTTAATTAACAAACGGATTGTATTTTTTCTCATGGCCTATGGTGGTCGCTTCTCCATGTCCCGGGAGTACTTCTGTGCTATCTTCAAGGGCAAATAACTTTGTCCGGATTGATTGAAGCAAAGTAGAATAATTGCCCGTTGGTAAATCAGTCCTGCCGATGGAGTCGGCAAACAATGTATCCCCGCTTATCACCTTTTTGGCTTCGGGGATATAATAGCAGACACCACCTTTTGTATGTCCCGGTGTATACAGCACCTTCATTGCGATTCCCGCTATTGTCAGTTTCTCGCCACCTTTGAGAAGGTTTGTCGGCAGCACACTTACAGCCGTCCCAACCTTTGCACTGGCATTCATATTGGAATCTTTTAAAAGCTCTGCCTCATCTTCATGGGCATAAACAGGTATTTTATATTTCTCTGCCAGGATATTAACCGCCATGATATGATCAAAATGACCGTGGGTTAATAAAATAGCCCTTGGCTGTAATTCGTCTTTTTCAATGATGCCAACGATGACGTCGGCACGATCAGCCGAATCAAAAATCAAAACCTCTTTTGTTTCTTGATTTATAACGAAATAACAATTGGTTCCAACCCGTCCAAGCATGACCTTATGAACTTTTATTTTCATTCTATTTCTACTCCTTTTATTAACCGGTCGTTCGCTCAATGTCATAAACACAGTCAAGCATCCGGATTTTATCAATAATTTTATCTAATTCGCTGCGTCCTTTAACATTAAAACTCACATTAATTGTTGCCGTATGGTTTTTACCGGTGCGGCTGGACATTGCAGTGACATTGATTTCTTTTTCGGTAAACACTTTGGCAACTTCTATAAGAACACCCACTTTATCTTGGACATAAACATTGATTTCAGCTTTATATTCACCTTGGGATGAATCATTTGACACTTCCCAATCGGCTTCAATCAAACGTTCTCTGTCCATTTCTGATATGTTCATCACATTAATGCAATCGGTTCTGTGAATCGAAATGCCTCTGCCTCTTGTTACGAAGCCTACAATTTCATCTCCCGGAACCGGATTGCAGCACATAGAAAATCTCACTGCTACATCATGAATACCGTGAACAACAATTCCGCTTTCAGAGCGTTCTTTATGCACGGCATGTTTGGCTTTTGCTTCAGCAAACTGAGAAACCAAATCATCATCCGTTACATTCTTACTCGTTGTCTTTTTGTGTTCTTCCACCAGCTTATTAACGACCTGACCTTCCTTAAGACCACCGTGTCCGACGGCGGCCAGGACGGCATTCCAGTCCTTCAGACCATATTTACGCATGACCTTCTCGATGTATACCGGTTTCATAATATCACTGAGTACAACCCCCTTGGCTTTACAATATTTTTCAATCATCTCTTTCCCACGGGTGATGTTCTCTTCTTTGAATTCAGACTTAAACCATTGATTGATTTTGCTTTTCGCCTGAGTGCTCTTGACAATAGACAGCCAGTCTCTACTGGGACCTTTAGAGTTTTGGGAGGTAATGACTTCTATTCTGTCACCGTTTTGAATTTTATAATCAATATTCACCAGACGGCCATTCACCCTTGCGCCCACCATCTTGTTCCCAACAGCACTATGGATGCTGTAAGCAAAATCAATCGGCGTAGAACCGTTGGGCAGATTCTTGACATCTCCTGCCGGTGTAAAACAATATACATTTTCCGAAAACAAATCAAGATCATTTTTAAGCAGACTCATAAACTCCCGATTATCAGACATATCTCTCTGCCACTCTAGAATCTGCCTAAGCCATGTCAGTTTCGCTTCCTCGTTGTTCTCTGTATTTTTCCCACCCGGCTGCTCCTTGTATTTCCAATGGGCGGCAATTCCATACTCAGCAGTTCTATGCATTTCAAATGTACGAATCTGTATTTCAAAAGGACTGCCGGTAGGTCCGATTAATGTCGTATGCAATGATTGATACATGTTCGGTTTTGGCATAGCAATATAATCTTTAAATCTGCCCGGTATCGGCTTATACTTCTCGTGAATCAGACCAAGTACCGCATAACAGTCTTTAATGGAATTAACAATAATACGCACGGCAAATAAATCATAAATCTGATCAAGGGTTTTATTCTGAGTGACCATCTTCTTATAAATACTGAAAAAATGTTTAATTCTTCCGCTAATCTCAGCCTTAATTCCCCCTTGCTCGATACACTCGCGGACCTCTTCGACAATAGAAGAAACGAAAGCCTCTCTTTCCCATTTCTTAGAATCAATTTTATCGACCAGATCATAATAAACCTCAGGTTCTAAATACTTTAAGCATAGATCATCCAACTCGACTTTTATCTTTGAAATTCCCAACCTTTGGGCTATGGGCGCATAAATATCCATTGTTTCCCTGGCTTTTTCCTTTTGCTTTTCCGGACGCATATACTTTAAGGTTCGCATATTATGCAGGCGGTCTGCCAATTTAATCATGATGACTCTTATATCTTTAGCCATTGCCAAAAACATCTTTCTTAAATTTTCTGCTTGTACCTCAAGCTTATCCATAGAATAGGATAACTGACCTAGTTTTGTCACGCCATCAACAATCTGGGCAACCTCACTGCCGAATTCCTGTGTCACTTCTTCTTCGGTCATTACAGTATCCTCGACAACATCATGTAAAAGACCAGACACTAGAGTTTCCTTATCTAATTCTAAGTCGGCTAAAATCAAGGTGACACAGAGGGGGTGAACAATATATGGCTCTCCTGATTTTCTTAATTGGCCTTCATGGGCATTATATGCAATCTTATAGGCTTTTTCCAACAAACTGATATCGGCAGACGGATGATATTGGCGCACTTTATTAATAAGCCTATTATATAATGTTTCCGGAGCCTCAAAATCTTCCGTTGCAATAAGCTCATCATCATTGTTTATAAGTTCTGCTTCAATTATTTTATTCTTTTCTTCCGCCATTATATCACCGAACCCTTTATATATACTATTTAACTATTATAAAGATTACCGAAAAAAAATGCAATACTTTTAAGCCAGTTACTTTCCTTCATAAATAATTGCCGATTCAATATTGTAATTGCTTAATCGTTTTCTTCCCTCTAAGCCGGCCAGTTCAAGAAGAAACACAACCTTTACAACAATACCACCCAGCTGCTCAATCAATTTAATATTAGCTTCCATTGTACCGCCGGTTGCCAGTAAATCATCTACAATGACGACTTTTTCTCCCGGTTTGATAGCATCTTTATGAATCTCTATCGTCGCTTTACCATATTCCAGTGCATACTCCATTGAAACTGTTTCTCGGGGAAGCTTTCCCTGCTTACGAATCGGCACAAATCCTTTATGAAGATTATATGCAATTGGCATCCCAAAGATAAAACCTCTGGCCTCCGGTCCGGCAATAACATCAACTTCCACATTCTTTAAATAAGATTCCAATGTATCAATTGCTAGCTTAAGTCCCTCAGGATCTTGGATAACTGAAGTAATATCTCTGAAAATAATACCTTTTTCCGGAAAATCCGGTATACTGCATACGTATTCCTCTAATCTTTTCTCCATAAAAATCTCCTATCTATATCCCTGAATAATGATTTGTAATGTTTTATGACCCATATAGTCATTGATATCTGGGTAGTATGTAAACGTTAAATCTATATTATTTTTTTCTCCCCGATACATAAGTTCCATCTGCTCTTTTCCAAATTCCCGGCACAGATAATGGTTAAATGCTTCAATATCGCCAAAGTACAGGGCTTCCATCGTGTAGTTTTCCTTATTACGTACGGCTAATTTTAACACATTTTTATTCTTCCCTAAAATACGGGCTTTCATAATATCAAAATTCTTTTCCGCAAAAATCGGTTTTGGATTCCCTTTTCCAAAAGGTTCTAGTAGCTGCAATTCGTTGATAAATTCTTCAGTAATATACCCAATCGGCATCGCAATATCAATATGTACAAGAGGTATCAAATCCTCATCGGTTAATTGGGTGTTTCTGTTGAGAGAAATCCGCAGTTGTTCAAGATTCTCATCTTTAAGGGTCAATCCCGCTGCCATGGGATGCCCGCCGAAGCGTTCCAATAGATGACGGCATTTTGTCAGTTCTTCAAACATATTATAAGCTTCTATAGATCTTCCTGAACCTTTGAGCATTCCCCCGCCGACTTCTGTAAAAACCATTGTTGGTTGATGATATTTCTCTTTGATTCTTCCGGCAATGATGCCTGCCAGACTCTCATGGCAGTCTGTTAATTTAATTAAAAGGATTTTATCTTGCTTAGTCGCTGTAGATTCAATATGCGCTACGGCCTTATCAAAACCTTTAACCGTTAAATCCTTCCGGCTGTCATTGAGGCTTTTTAAATTTGCCGCATATGTAAGCGCTTTATTTTTGTCAGCTTCCATCAATAAATCCAATGCCATCTTCACAGTATCCAAACGTCCTGCGGCATTAAAACAGGGACCGAGAACAAAGCCGATATGATACGCCGATATTTTTTCAGGATTCAGTCCCGTCACTTCAATCAATGCCCTTAATCCGGTATTCTTTGTGTGGCACAATTGCTTTAGTCCATGCTTTACAATGATTCGGTTTTCATCCTGTAAGTCCATCACATCTGCCACGGTGGCAATGGCCGTATATTCCAGCAATTCATGTAAATCCTCTTTCCCGACATCAAAACGTTCATAGAGCACCTCAATAAGTTTATAGGCAACACCGGCACCACATAGCTTCTTGAAAGGATAATGGCAATCATTTTGTTTGGGATTAACAATGGCATCAGCCTCTGATATTAAAATCTTCCGGCGGCCATCTTTTTCCTCAAAAGGGATATCATGGTGATCGGTTACAACAACCTGCAGACCTAAATTCTTTGCATGGGCAATGGGTTCTAAAGCCGCAATACCATTATCACAGGTGACAATCAGACCGACATCATTGGCCACGGCATCATCAACCATCCTTTTGTTCAATCCATAACCTTCGGTCACGCGATTTGGCGTATCAATCATTACTTCGCCCCCCAATTTACGGAAAGCGGTGGAAAGAATATAACTTGAAAAGATACCGTCGACATCAAAGTCTGAAGCAATCGTAACCTTGATATTATTTCTAATTGCCTTTTCAATAATCGAAGCGGCTTTTTCAATATCTTTCATGGAATGCGGATTATGCATATCGGCGGCTTCTCCGTACAAAAAGCGTTCAATTTCCGGCGCTGTCTTCAAATCTCTGTTAACAATGAGTCTGGCTAAAACCGGACTTATGTTGAAACGCTTGCCAATTTCTTTGAAATTGGCCTTCTTAGCCATTATCATCCATTTTTCTTCCATGGTGTTCTCCTCTCTTTGGTAAAAGCATTCTTTAGAAAAGGTGGGACTGTTGCAAAATGAATTTGTAACAGTCCCAGAAATATTGATTGACAACAATATCCTCCATGATTATTCTCAGGAGTTTTTCGCTTTACCTTTTAAAGTATACCAAAGAGTCCCGGCGATACACACTGAAGAATAAGCCCCACAGATAATTCCTGCCATTAATGGGAGCGCGAACTCTTTAATTGAAGTTACACCCATTAAATACAATACAAAAATAGTAATAAATGTGGTAATCGTCGTATTAATGCTTCGGTTTAATGTCTGGGTTATACTCGCATTAACAATTTCAGCTAAATCTGCTTTCATTGTGGACCGGTTTTCCCTGATTCTATCAAATATGACAATTGTTGCATTAATCGAATAACCTACAATGGTAAGCATACAGGCAATAAAGGTATTCCCTACCGGGATTCGGATAACCGCATACACTGTCAGCACAATAAGAATATCATGAAGCAATGCGATAATAGCACTTAAGCCCACCTTCACGTCTTTAAACCTTATCCAGATATAGATCAAAATACAGATTGCCGCAATAACGACTGCAAGTGTCGCGTCACTTTTCATCTCATCACTGATAACGGCACTAATGCTCTCTTCAGTAATCGAGGTTTCTTCAACACCATATTGTTCAGTGAGTGCATCTTTTAAAGTTGCTCGTTGTTCTGAGTCCAGTACCGGTGTCTTAATAATAATATCATTAGATTCCGCCACATTTTGCAGTTGGATATCATTAACTTGTATTTTTTCCTCAATCAGAGTTCTTAATGTATCGCCTGCCTCACCGGTAACATCTATATTTTCATTCAAGGCAACCGTCATCGAGGTCCCTCCGGTAAATTCAAGGCTATAGTTGAGCATGCCCTCCCCACCGGATTCTTTGACTCCCATCATTATAACTCCCAAAAGAATAATCGCCAGGGAAATAACATAAAAGATTACCCGTTTACCGGTAAAATTAATGGTTTTTCTGACCTTAGTCTTTCCATACAATTTCTCTTTATTTAATCCCAGTGCATTTAATCCGGATAATACCACTCTCGTAATAACCAGTGCTGTAAACATTGATAAAATAATACCAAGTGCCAGTGTTGTGGCAAATCCTTTGATTGTTCCGCTTCCCTTAAAATAAAGCACGGCGGCGGCAATTAATGTGGTAATATTACCATCCAATATTGCCGAAGTTGCCTTGCTGAAACCTGTTTTTATGGCAACTGCCAATTCCTTTTCGGCCGCAAGTTCTTCCCTGATTCTTGCAAAGATAATAACATTGGCATCTACAGCCATTCCGATTGAAAGAATAATACCCGCTATACCCGGAAGTGTCAGCGTTATGTCCAAGGCGTTGAGGAAGCATAGCATCATTAATACGTACAATATTAATGCAATACCTGATGCAAATCCCGGAACAAGGTAAACAACTATCATAAACAGTATGACGAGTACAATGCCGATGGCTCCCGCCTGTAAACTGCTTGTTACCGCCTGCTCGCCCAGTTTTGCGCCGACTACATTGGATCTCACCTCTTTAAGCTCAAGACTAAGGGTGCCAAGACGGATTGTTGTTGCCAGACTATTGGCGGTGGTGTAATCAAAATCTCCTGTTATCGTTGCTTCACCTCCGGAGATAGTCTCATTGACGGTCGGATAACTGATAATTTCACCATCATAGATAATATATATCCTTGAGCCGATATTTCTTGCGGTTGCTTCTTTAAACTTCGTGGCTCCTTCATCAGTTAATATCAGACGAACTGCATAGGTGCTATTTCCATAAGTATCTTGTGAGCTTACCGCTTGTGCATCCGCAATGTCTTCTCCTGATAACACCTGATTCATACCATCAGTGACATCGGATTCTACCTCAGTTTCCGTATCAGTTTCCGCCTCGGTTTCTGCGGTAGAATCCTCAGCGGCCTCCTCATAAAATCCAACGCTTCCCGGATTCCCAAGATTCTCCAATACTGCTTCCGCATCAAATTCACCGGGAATCTCTACCGTGATCCGGTTTGAACCTTCCTGGTAAACTTCTGCATCGGTACTATAAACTTCAACGCGTCTTTGAAGCTTATAAACAGTATCTGCCATATCTGCTGCCGAAGGGTTTTCTGTGGCCGCCTCGTAGGTTATACTAACGCCGCCGGCTAAATCGAGACCCAGCTTAATATTGCCGGCACTTCCCTGTCGGCTTTTGCCAACACCGGCAATCGCCACATAAGCACATGCGGCAATTGCAATAAGCACAACTATTAAGCCAATAATGCTTCTCTTCTTGTTATTTTTCATTGTGTATACTCTCCTTCTTCGTCTGCCAAAGCAGCTTTAATCATAATTGCACATTCCACTCTCTTGCGCATTAATTCACAGCCAATATCATAAGTATCCGTTATCCTTTTGTGAAATTTATAAGAATTGGCAGCGCAGCCGCCGCTACAGTAAAATCTTGCAAAGCATGCGCTGCATTGTTCCTTTGCATAGACATTGCATTGCTTAAATTCATCTTGTAAGTCGAAACGTCTGATTCCTGAATCGACATCCCCCATTAAATACGCTTCTTGTCCGACAAATTGATGGCATGGATAAATATCTCCCCATGGTGTGACCGCCAGATATTCCGTACCGGAACCGCATCCGGATAAACGTTTTGCCACACAAGGTCCTCCGGATAAATCAATCATAAAATGAAAAAAGTTAAAATCTCTTCCTTCCCGATGTCTTTTTATCATTTCAACAGCCAGACGGTCATACTCCTTGCAGATCTCAGGAATATCTTCACTGCGTATGGCATAAGGTTCATCCTCATCTGCCACAACCGGTTCCACGGAAATCTGTTCAAATCCCAAGTCATTAAGACTTAGAACATCTTCGGCAAAGTCTTTATTGAATCTTGTAAAGGTCCCTCTGACATAATAGTTTTGCTGCTTTCTGCTATCAGCCAGCTTCCGCAGCTTCGGCATAATCAAATCGTAACTGCCCTTGCCGTTCCTAAAAGGACGCATTGCATCATTCACTTCTTTGCGCCCGTCGGTACTTAAAACAACGTTGGCCATTTCTTTATTGATAAATTCTATAATATCATCATTAAGCAGGACGCCATTGGTCGTCAAAGTGAAGCGGAATCTTTTATGATGGACTTTTTCAAGACTCCGCCCGTAAATCACCAATTGTTTAACAGTTTCAAAATTCATCAACGGTTCACCGCCAAAAAAATCAACTTCCAGATGATATCTGTTGCCCGAATTTTTAATCAAGAAATCTAAAGCTTTTTTACCTGTTTCAAAACTCATCAAGGCCCGCCGCCCATGGTATTCGCCTTCTTCGGCAAAACAATATTTACAGGCGAGATTACAATCGTGGGCTATATGCAGACACAACGCCTTAATAACTGTAGGTCTCTTCTTAAATTCTGTGATATATTCTTTATAATCGTCTCCGGTAAAAAGACTTTCTTCTTCCTTTAGTTGAGTTATTTCGTCATAGGCTTCTATGATGTCGGCTTTGCTGTAAAACGCTTCTAACTCTTTTAATATCTCATCGGAACTTAGGGTTTCATAGCGCCTGATAATATCATAAACCACATCATCAACAATATGCACCGAACCGCTATTAGTATCTAGCACAATATTATATCCATTGCTTTTATACTGGTGTACCACTTAACCCACTCCTTTTTGCCTATAAAAAGCCTTCACACGTAAAAGAGACTATAGTAAAAATACCTGCTATCCGTTACTTATAGTACGTGGCTGCTTTCATATATAACCACGTACCATAAGTAAAACTATCTGCTCATATTTTTGCTAAAGTCTCTTTATTTTCTGTTTTCACAGCTTTGATTACCAACGGTACATGAGGTTTTGCAAGCTGATTGGCAGGAAGTCTGACATTCACCGCAACCGCCTTTAACCAAAGTTTTCTTTAATGTCTGTGTGTTTAATGATTTAATATGTTTCACGACATCTCCTCCTTTGATAGAACTTGGAATATTATATCACATATTATATCTTTTGTAAAAAGAATTTTTCAACTAATCATGCCGCCTAACATACCACTGCCAAGACAAAGTAAAACCGTTGTCATATAATTTACTATATTTCCGTCCTTTTGTCCGCCTAACACGAGAGATATCATTAGAATAATGGCAACGTAAATTCCTCCACATATCAATCCCCACAAGAATTTCCGCTCTCTTATTCCTTTGCCTGATAAAAATCCGCCGACAAAACAGGAGACAATATATGTAACCACAATGCCGATTTTGATGATATTGTCTCCTATATTAGCCTTATAAATCAGCAGCGATAAAATAAACAGTATAATGGCCGTGATGATGCCGCTGATCAGTACCGCTTTTATTAAAACCGATGGGACTTTTGTTTTTAAATCGTTACTTCCTTTTTCCATGTAATCCCTCCTTCATTTCAATATATGAATTCTGAAACCGGTCTATTCATCAACGTTCAGATATGCTATACTCTTACATAAAAGCGGTTAAAAGAAGGTGATTTTATATGGATAGGATAGATTTGCACACCCACTCTTTTGTCTCAGATGGGACTTTATCTCCCGGCGAGCTGATTAAATGCGCAAAAGAAAAAAAGCTAAAAGCCATCGCCCTGACCGACCATGATACGGTGAAAGGTATCCCCGAAGCGAAAGAAGTTGCTGAAAAACTGGAGATAGAGTTGGTTGCCGGCATTGAACTAGCGGCATTTTATCAGGAAACTGAACTGCATATTGTTGGGCTGGATATTGATTATACTAACAAAAGGCTGCTTGATGCCCTTTATATGATTCAAAATTCAAGAACCATACGAAATCAGGAAATGATCGCCCGAATGGCGGCTGCCGGAATTGATATTTCGATGGAGCAGTTGATGGCATTAGAAGGTGATGCCATCCTTACCCGAATGAATTTTGCCAATTACCTTGTCCATGTTGGCTTTACGGTTTCCCCAGATGAAGCTTTTGCAAAACATATCGGTAAGGGCTGCCCTTTTTATATTCCAAGAAAAAAAATCACTCCCGGTGATGCTATTGAATTAATTCTAAGTGCCGGCGGGATTCCAATTCTGGCTCATCCGCTGCTTTATCATTTTAATCAAATACAGCTTGCGAAGGTCGTAAAACATCTGGCAGAAAGCAAACTAGAAGGCATCGAGGTCTATTACCCGATGAATCATGGTTTTGATGAGATTCGCATGAAATCATTGGCTGATAAGTATCATCTTAAATATTCCGGCGGATCGGATTACCACGGTGCCAATAAGCCTCATATTGACCTGGGCAGCGGCCGTGGAAACCTGAATATCCCTTACCGTGTTTTAGAGAAATTACGGCAACGATAAATAGCATATCTCCCTAAAAAGTAAACCGACGGTGCCAGCCACAAACTCCTGCTGTCTGCCAGCCGCACAGCCTGCGGCACATTTTGAAATATCACAACACATAAAAAAGCACCGATGAAAGCACTTCCCACGTATAAGAAAAGTGTTTTTCTGTTTTGGATTCTAACAATCATGTGAAGAATTATAAATAATATAACCGATAATATACCATACTTTAATGTCTGCCAAAAAGCATTCACATACGGCATCATGGGTTTTGGATTTTCTGTACCTAACAGCAGTTGTATCGATTGCAATTTCTCTTGATACAGGTTTGTGAAAAATTCAAAGTCGGACCATTCATTCGGGATAAATTCCTGAGTTAAACTAAATTTATATAGATGATATTCTACCTCTGTGGCATCAATGCCATAGATAGATTTAAAGCTTTCAATGATATCTTGACGATACTTGCCTTCAGGAATTTCAAGGCATACTCTGTTAATCACTTCAGTTGTCTCAGAACTCACCGGGATGACTAATAGCGAGTCGATATCCTCTAAAATCCCCTGAATAATGTATTCTTTCCCGTCATAGGTAATGGTTCGTCCAATGGCATCACTGTCACCAAATAATTGCCAGGCATTTTCTTCATCTATCAGGCAGCCATTTTCATCATTGGTATCCAAATAGCCGGTATGATTTAAAATTAATTCTGTTTTTCCCCGAATATAAATTACCGTGGTGTTATGTTGCCGATTAAAATCAGGATTTTCAATCATTTGTTCATTGACTTCACCCCATAGGGCATAATTGAAGCTTATCGCACTGTCCTCGCCTGTTTTCTCGATATCTATAACATCCCGGCCGTTCAGTGACTGGTTTAATAATAAGTGGGCGTTATCTTCTGACCTGGTATTCCCGGCAATGATTACCTGACTCAGGCATATAAGCAGACCAATTAATAAAATGATACCGCCTATATGCCTTTTAATCCCCACTATTCCTCCTGGCGGCGAACCCGGTCACCGTCTTCAATCTGTTTATCGCTGCTGACAACAAATTCCTGGTCTGAATTAATAGAACCATTGCTAATTGCTGCATAATCGCCATATTGATCCAATACAGTCACAACGACTTTTTCCACGGTCAGTTCACTTCCTAACACGGTCTCGGTTTCTTTAAGCACCAGTAAATAATATTCTGTTGCATCTCCGTTAAGCGCCGCCCTGGGGATGCATTGCTTATATACTTCCGATTTATTCGTAAACTTTAACGTGGCCTGGCTTCCAATTTCTAACTGATTATCCGATAACAAAACAGAGACATCCATTAGGGATGAGTCTTCCCCGTTCACCTGCATCGAAAGAATGGGCAGATCAGACAAAACTGTCCCATCGGAAGCTTCTAATGTCACTAAATCCTCCCTTGATAAATACTTTTGCTCTTCTGTTGTGATACTTGCCGTAAATACCACCCCGGAAGATAAGTCAGCCAAAACGACAGCAGCACCATCAGGGGTGCCGTTCCCGACACTAACACCTACTTCCGAAACTAAAGCATCTATATCTGATTTTATATATCCGTTATTCTCATATAATAATTTCAGCTTTTCTAAATCGCTGACTTTACTTTCTCTTTGCAGGGCGCTGATTTGTTCACTGCTATCCGCACTCGAAGGCTGGCCGGCATCTTCAACCGCTCTGCCTGCTGTCGTAAGACTGCTTTTATTATCAGCAACCGCCTGATTATAAGCCTGAACCTTGGTATTATAGGCTTCGGTCAGTTCAGTAAGGGTATCATCACTCGCCTGGCTGGATTTCCAGGCAACTAAAGCATCATCTCTGTCCTGCTGGGCCTGCGTAACCGCCGCAGTGGCACTGTCTATGAGTGCCTGTTCCTCCGGACTTGACTCTTCGACCTTTTTTAAATCCTCTTTTGCCTCAGTCAATAGCTGTTCTTTTTCTTCATAGGTCTTAAAAAGTTCGTCTGCAGATGTATTTCCGATACTGCTTTGATAGGCGTTTAAGCTTTCCTCGGCAGCTATCATTGCTTCATAGGCCTGGGTTATAGCAGTATTCCCGCTTGCAGCGGCCTGATTATAGTCCTCTAGTGCCCTCTGTTTATCTAGTCCTGCCTGACTGGCTTCAAGGGCCGCATTCGTACTTTTATCTGATGTTTCTAAATCGGCAATCTCAATTTCCTGCGCCAGCTCATTGATTTGTTTTTCAATATCTTCTAAGTCCAGTTCAAAAAGAATATCGTCTTTACGAACCACTTCTCCGGCCTTAACAAAAATGCTCTTCACTTTAATCCCGGCCACTGTTGACACCGCTAATGCCTGATTTTTCTCGACTTTGCCAGAAGCACTGATTGATCGGTTAATTGTTCCCTGTGTCGTCTTTCCGGTTGTTACTTTGGGAATGGTCATGGAATTTGCCGCCCGGGATAGAATTGTAAATACAACCATCAAAATGAGGAATCCCGCAAAGGCTTTTAATATTTTTGTTCTCCCGGAGAGCTGCTTATTTTTAGTTCTCGTCTTTACTAATGCTTTTAAATCTATTTTCATCTGCTTCCTCTCCTTAGATTATCCCTTTAGTGCTGATGCTACAATCCCTTTTTCTAAATAGTCCTGCCCGCTTAAAAATACGAGCAAAGCCGGTATAAATGCTATTACCGATGCGGTAAATGCAAAGCCGCTTCTTTCTATGGATATATTAGGTAAGTATAATGATAATGGCCATAAAGATTTTGTTTTTAAAAATGCCAGCGGCTGTTCAATTAAATTCCAGTATTCTAAAAAGCTTAAGATAACTGCGGATATAATCCCGCTGCTGCCAAGAGGCACTCCCACATATAGAAACGTCATTATATCTCCGGCGCCATCAATTTTTGCCGCTTCTATAATCCCGTCAGGGACGCTGACAAAAAAACGGTGCATAATAAAAACAGGAAAAGTCGAAAAAACAGCCGGTAAAATGATTGCCGCATGGGTATCTAAAAGCTTCAGCTGATCTAAAACAAGATAATTAGAGAGCATCGTTACCTGAAAAGGCATCATCATTAAAATGATATAAATCATAAAAATCAATTTTTTAAAGGGAAGTTTTAGTTTTGCCAGCGCCCAAGCCGCCGGAACCCCTGCTAAAAGCTGTCCTGCCAATATACATCCCACTATTTTAAAGGAATTCCAAAACATTGAGAAAAACTCCGGAGAATCAAGAAGTAGTTCAACATAATGTTTCAAGGTAGGCATCATGGGAATCAGCCGCCAGTTCACATATCCATCGCCACCTGTAATCATGGGCAGAAGATAAGCCTTCGCCTCTGCTCCCGACATAAAGGAGCCTGTCAAGATAAAAACAAAGGGATAACACACAATCAGCGCCAGTAAAAACAAAAAAATATAAGTTAATTTTCGCCCCATCTCATCTAGTCCTCTTTATCCCATGCTTTTTGAAGCATTAAAATCAAAACAAGTATAACTACGGCTACAACAACGGCTCCCGCCGCCATTTTATCAACAGCTAAATCCCGGAACCAGTTGTTGAATATGTGTTGTAATTATAAAGGTAAGAAACCAAGTCGGTCAGAAATAAAAAAAGACCAAATCGTTAATTCCGATTTGGTTTTTACCCATTGAACAATAGTCGCGGATGTTTAGCCGATGCCTATGGGGTTTCA
>Ga0153922_1000102_pt1 | contig 34137 bp, 26 predicted proteins | sample TSNJ006MetaG_FD_104723 | JGI IMG/M metagenome (GOLD analysis project Ga0153922, IMG submission 104723) | Attine ant fungus gardens microbial communities from New Jersey, USA - TSNJ006 MetaG | ecosystem: Host-associated > Fungi > Mycelium > Unclassified | place: USA: New Jersey, Brendon T. Byrne... | reverse complement strand
ATACTGTCCATAGAGAATGAACGGAGGGAATACATTTAGAAGGTCAGGAGGACAGCAGTATGACGAACAAAGAACGTGAATTTCTTACACTTAGCTTTTCTAACAAGGGATTGGATCGCGGTGCCAAGCAGGAAACTTTTGAACCTTGGGATCTGACCGTTGCAGATTGGGAACAAGAAGGGCTTGAAACAGATTTTAATAAAAAGCTTCGGGTTCCCACCGTGCCCACTGAGGTTGGCTATATTAAAAAAGACAGTCCGGTAGAATGGGTGGATCATTATTATATGACGATGCTGACAGATCCCATATTTGATCTGGAGAAAACCTTGGGATATGATCCCGTACTTCGAATGGCGTTTCGTATTCCATTTTTAAGCTATGAAGAGCAAATAATAGAAGAGAATGACGAATATACCATAAAAAGAGATATTGATGGCTGGACTCGTAAGTATTTTAAGAACCGAAGCCTGTTCTTGACGATGCAGCCTGTAGTTTATGATGAAGTATCCTGGGAGCGCCATAAAGTGCATACATTGAAGGCTTACGGTAAATACTGTACCGATGAAGCGATGCATGCTGCCTATGACAAGTATCATGGGATCAGTGAAAACGGTCAGTATCCGATTCGTTTTCGTCTGATGGGGTTTTTCTGGAGCATCAGGGATTTGATGGATAACGAACCAATGTTGTATGCCTGGTATGATTATCCTGAGATGATTCAGGACATTCATCGTTTTCAGTTGGATTTATATAAAGAGCAGATGGATAAAATCCTGAAAATCATAAAGCCCGAAGTCCTTTTTTTTGAAGAGGATTTAAGTGGGAAAAACGGTCCGATGATTTCCCCGGATACATTTGATGAGTTTTTAAAACCGTGTTATGAAGAGATTATCCCATTCTTAAAGGAGCGGGGAGTTCAGAATGTATTTGTGGATACGGATGGGGATTTCACCAGATTAATTCCTAACTTTACTGCTTCAGGAGTGGATGGTTTCCTGCCTGTAGATGTGAATGCAGGGGTAGATATTGTTGATGTTCGAAAAAGATTTCCCTGTGTAAAACTCATCGGAGGCTTTAACAAGCTGGAGATTTTAAAAGGATATGAAGCTATTGACAATGAATTCAAACGACTGGAACCGGTGATTCGTCAGGGAGGCTATCTGTGCGGAATTGATCATCAGGCGGCACCAGGTACACCGTATGAGTATTATCAATATTATATAAAACGATTGGGAGAAGTTATGGCTGAGTGCCGTGGCGAACAAGTATTGAAATAGCAGTAACAGTTCAGCCTTCGGCTGAACTGTTATAAATAGCACTCTGCATTACTAACTGATATAAATTTTTTGTTGTTATTAATAATGCTAATAAGGAAAGTAGGGATGTATCAGATGTCAAAATATGTATTGGAAATGACCGGGATTGAAAAGAGTTTTCCGGGCATTAAAGTTTTAAAAGGGGTTGATTTTCGTGTGAAGCCCGGGGAAGTGCATGCACTAATGGGTGAAAATGGTGCCGGTAAATCGACACTGATGAAAATTCTAATGGGAATATACACATCAGATGCCGGATTCATGCAGATGAATGGACAACCATTGTTGAATAAGGGTCCGAAAAATGCGATGGAGAATGGTATTTCTATGATTCATCAGGAATTGAACCCTGTATTGGACATGCAGGTGTTTGAGAATGTCTACATGGGGCGTGAAATAAAAAAAGGACCCGGCATTGTTGAAAAGAAAAAGATGATAAAAGAAACAACCCAACTTTTAACAACTTTGGGCATCAATATCTCGGCAACACAGATGATGCGGGATTTGAGTGTTGCACAATGTCAACTCATTGAAATTGTAAAAGCAATTTCAATCAATGCGAGGATTATCGTAATGGATGAGCCTACATCAGCAATCACGGACAAAGAGATTGAAACGCTTTTTGAGCAGATTGCAATATTGAAGAAGAAAAATGTTGCCATCATATACATTTCACATAAGATGGATGAAATATTCAAAATCTGTGATCATATCACTGTACTGCGGGATGGTGCCTACATAGGAGATGACGAAGCAGTGAACCTGAATCGGGAGAAGTTGGTTCGGATGATGGTAGGAAGAGAGATTAATGATGTATACCCCAAGTTAAAAGTACCGATTGGAGATGTTGTTTTTGAAGTAAAGAATCTTAACCTTGGAAAGAGGGTAAAGAATGTAAATCTACAGCTGCGTGCCGGTGAAATTCTGGGGATTGCAGGGCTGGTTGGTGCAGGAAGAAGCGAGTTGGTAGAAAGCATATTTGGAATGCGCCGCAAAGATAGTGGCAGCATTTATAAAAACGGGAAAGAGCTTAATATTTCCCATCCCAGACACGCCATTAAGAATAAGATAGCGCTGATTACGGAGGACCGGAAATTCACAGGTTTGAATTTGATGGGAACGGTAAAAGAGAATATTACACTGGCTTCGCTGAGGGATAAGATTTCCCAAAATGGTTTGATTTTAAAGCGGGAAGAAATTACCCAGGCTGAAAAATATATTGAGAGTCTGAAGATTAAAACACCGACGCGCGATACACTAGCCGGAGATTTGAGCGGAGGAAACCAGCAGAAAGTGGTTGTTGCAAAGTGGCTTTTAACGGATGCGGATATTGTTATACTGGATGAGCCCACAAGAGGAATTGATGTTGGCGCCAAGCGGGATATTTATCTGTTGATCAGTGAATTAGTCAAGGCAGGGAAAGCCGTTATTGTTATTTCGTCGGAAATACCCGAAATTATGGGACTTTGTGATCGTATATTGGTTATGGCAGCTGGGAAATTAACTGGTGAAATAGCAAGGGAGAACTTTGAGCAAGAATTGATTATGACATATGCTGCGAATTTTAGCGGTGGGGAGGAAGGATTGGATGAAGAAGGAAAAGTCATTTAATAAGAGTACAGTACTTAGGGATTATGGTCTGGTGATTATTTTTTTGGTGGTAGTAATAATCCTTGCAATTGTTACACCTACATTTCGAAAACCGATGAATTTACTTAACGTCATTAAACAGGCATCCGTAAATGGTATTTTGGCATTCGGTATGATGATTGTAGTAATTACAGGTGGTATTGATTTGTCGATGGGATCTATCGTTGGGTTCGCAGGTGTTTGTGCGGCACTGTTTGCACATCCGGGCGAATATCCCCTGATCGTACCGATTGTAATTGCGCTGATAGCCGGAGGAGCTATCGGGTTCATTAACGGCGTCGGTGTTTCCTATGGGAATTTGCCCCCATTCATCATCACCTTGGGAACGATGAGTATAGCGCGGGGGTTAGCACTTGTGTTCAGCGGGGGTGTTCCGGTTATCGATATGTCAGAGTCATTTGTAGCGATTGCATCCGGTTCCCTGTTTGGGATCCCGTACCTTTCCTACTATTTTATAGGGATTGCGCTGATCTTTGCATTCGTGCTCAATAAGTTAGTGTTTGGCCGCCATGTATATATGATCGGCGGAAATAAAATAGCAGCAAAAGTTTCTGGTATCAATGTAAAATTAAATTTATTAGTTGTTTATACGCTTTCGGGACTTTGTTCCGGGCTGGCAGGTTTTTTGATGGCTTCCCGCACCAATCAGGGTTCCCCAACCATGGGTGTTTCTTATGAAATGGATGCAGTAACCGCAGTTGTGATCGGCGGCGTATCCATGTCCGGTGGTGCCGGTAAATGGTACGGTGTTGTAATCGGTGCGTTATTCATTGCAGTCATTGAAAATGCATTGACTATCTTTGGTGTCGATCCAAACTGGAAGCAGGTTGTAAAAGGAGTTATTATTATCGGTGCTGTATTATTGGATGTCAAAAGCAAAGGTAAAAAAGAATAATATCTGGTTTACTGTGCTTTTACATAAAAAACAATGTATGAAAAAGGAGGATTTATTAATGAGAACGAAGCTATTGGCATTTTTATTAACAGGTATTTTAACCGGAACCATGCTGGCAGGCTGCGGGTCTAATGCAGCAGAAGAAACAAAGGATGACACTGCAGAAACAGTAGAGAGCAAAGAAGCAGCGGAAACAACAGAAGAATCTGCAGATTCTTCTGATACAGCAAATTCAGGAGAAGGAAAGAAATATGCAATTTTTATTGCTATAAACAGTAATGCATTTACTATGAGTGTTGGAGATGGTGCAGTTGATCATGGTAAAGAAATCGGTGCAGAAGTCACTGTTTTTGATGGTAAGGGCGATCAGGATACACAGGTAAAACAGATTGAAACCTGTATTACACAGGGATATGACGGTTTCGTAATTGAGCCGGTATCTTCTGACGGAGCAATCCCGGTAATTAAGCAGGGGCAAGAGGCAGGAATTCCGATGGTAACGGTTATCCAGGAGTGTGCCGACCAGAGTCTCGTATCCTCATTTGTAGGTGCAGATCACTATGAAGCATCTGTAATTCAAATGGAAAGCACACTGGAGAAACTAGGTGGAAAAGGAAAGATTGCAATCATTAACGGACAGATGGGAACTACCGGGCAGATTCAGATTACCGAAGCATTTAACACCGTTCTGGAAAAATATCCGGATGTAGAAGTTGTGGAAGAGCAAAGTGCAAATTGGGTGATTGATGAAGCTTTAAAAATCACAGAGACCTGGCTGCAGAAATATGATGATATCGATGCAATCGTAGGACAAAGTGATGCTATGGCATTGGGTGCAATGAAAGCATGTCAGGATGCAGGAACGCAGATGATTATCTCAGGAAGAGATGCAGTTCCGGATGCATTAAATGCAATTGAAGCAGGAACGATGTACTGTTCCATTAATCAGGGGGGTCCTGAAATGGGTGCAAAATCAATTGAATTCGTTAACAAACTGGCAAATGGAGAAACTGTTGAAGAAAGCTATTATACAACTAATACACTCGTAACCGCTGAGAACGTAGCTGATTTTAAATAAGTAATAGAAACAATAGAGGGCGGGGTGACTATTGACCCCGTCCTTTATCATTCGAAAGGAGCAGAACTATGAATTGCAGGGAGAGAGAAGCAGCAACATTAAGCTTTTCAAATGAAAGTCTTGATCGCGGATGCATTGAAGAAAGCATGTATCCATGGGACAAAACAGTTACAAACTGGGAAGAGCAGGGGTATTGTACGGGATTTCTGGATAAAGTGCATTTTGCCACATTACCTACAGACAATCTATATGCTTATAACGAGCCGTACGAGCCCTGGCAGGACTACTATAATACGATGATGGCAGAGCCGGTATTTGAGCATGAAAAAGGATTGGGGTGGGACCCTGTAATGCGGATTGCTTTTCGCATTCCCTTTGTTTCTTATGAAGAAGAGATTCACGAGGAAACCGATAAATATATAATCAAAAGAGACCGGGATGGATGGATACGTAAATATCCCAAAAACGGCGGGCTGGTAACATCGGTAAAACCAGTAGTCACCAATATGGAAGACTGGATAGAATATAAAGCACATATTCAGGAACAGATTAAGAAGCATCTGACTCCTGAAAACATGGAGAAGGCATATGGAAGATTCAGGGAGGGATCCCAAAAAGGAGATTATGTAGTGCGTCTTCGCATCAGCGGGTTCTTTTGGACACCAAGATTTCTTATGGGTAATGAAGAACAGCTGTATGCGTACTATGACTACCCGGAAGTGCTGCACGATATTGCCCGTTTCATTACGGATGTTTACAAAGAACAATTGGATGGCATTCTCAAAATCACAGCACCGAGCCTTGTTTTTTTTGAGGAAGATTTAAGTGGGAAAACCGGACCTATGATTTCTCAGGATATCTTCGAAGAATTTATGACTCCTTATTATAAAGAACTCATTCCATTTTTGAAAGAGCGCGGTGTTTCGAATGTTATTATGGATACAGATGGTGACTTTACACTGATGATCCCTAAGATTCTGGAGTGCGGGCTGGACGGTGTTCTGCCAATCGATGTAAATGCAGGTGTGGATATTGTGAAGGTAAGAGAGCAATTCCCGACACTTAAGTTTCTGGGGGCGTTTAATAAGCTTGCCATTATTAATGGCGAAGAAGCAATTGAGAGAGAACTGGAACGGCTGAAACCTGTGATTCGTCAAGGGGGCTGTATCATCTGTACCGATCACCAGGCCGCGCCGCATACACCATTAAAAAATTATCAATATTACGTACAGCGGCTGAGGGAAGTTGTTGCAGAATTAAGAACAGAATCTGTTTAATACTTTTGGTATGGTGGGAGGAGGCAAAGGCTTATTTGTTGCCGACGCTCACTTAAAAGGTGCAATGTTTGATAATCTGGGCACACTTACGGCAGGATGCTTTTCCAGAAATTATCAGAAATCACGGCGCAGTAAGCACATCCTATTGACGAAATGAATAAAATGTAGTACAATTGCATTACAAAAGGAGGCGATTATATGGCGAAAGAAGCAACCTTACAAGTTCGTATGGATTCTGAATTAAAAGAGCAGGTGGAAGCATTGTACCGTGATATGGGAACTTCGTTTGCAGAGGCCGTCCGCATTTTTGCAAAACAAAGTGTGCAGGAAAACGGAATGCCATTTGTAGTGACAGCAAACAGGACCAATACCTATGGTCGGCTTTCTAAATATGCAGCCGCAAATCTGATAGCAGAAGAGGAAGGTGCATATGGAAGGGCGATGGTAGAAAAACATGAGAAAACTGATTGATGCAAATGTTATTTTGCGATATTTGCTAGGAGATCATCAGCAGATGTCGGAAGATGCCAGACAGATTATTGAAGATGGAGCGTTTACTCTGCCGGAGGTTCTTGCAGAAGTCGTTTATGTGCTGACAGGCGTATACAAGATTGAACGGTCCGAAGTGGGAAAAACGCTGATTGAGTTTCTGGACGAAGAGGAGATTCAAAATCAGGAATCCATTTGTGAAGCGCTTTCTCTGTTTTCAGAAACATCATTTGATTTTGTAGACTGTATCTTGATAGCAAGGCATAAAGTATTAGGCGATGAAATAGCAAGTTTTGATAAGAAACTAAATAAGATGCTTTAAATGAAGAGCACTTTGTATCATGCATACAGGGTGCTTTTTGTACCTAACGAGATTGCGAAAGAGATGGTTCTCATGTATCCGGTATGCAAAATCCGATCAAAACACAGAAGGAGAAGGCACGAGTGCGGCTGTGTACAATGAAGGTGATAAAATTGATGCCTGTAAAGCATTTCTGGAAAGTCGCTGTCTTATCAAACTGCTTATCATTAAATATAGATGTCATTTAGCGCATAAGCTTTCGAAATATTTTAGGTGAACAGCCGATTTTGTCAGTGAAGAGATTAGTAAAGCTTGTGCCACTTACATATCCTACCTCGTATGCAATTTCAGTAATTTATGAATAGGAGTTGTAGCAAGCAGGATGAATTGCTTGAAGTAACATATTAGATGTTAGAATATTAATATCGGTGATTGTTAATAGGTGTTCTGAGCTGTCGTCAATCACGAGTTATCTTGTTACAGTTCAGCCGAAGGCTGAACTGTAACATTTATTTATGGGATTGGAACTATAGTCATTGACTCTTTAGTCATAAAGTGAGATGATAAAATAAATATTTATAAAATGAAAGAGAGGTTATACAGATGGGAAATGTCGATCTAAGTCAATACGGTATTACCGGAGTTACAGAAATTATTCACAATCCTTCGTACGAGATGTTATTTGAAGAAGAGACAAAAGCAAGTTTAGAGGGCTTTGAAAAGGGCCAGGTAAGCGAACTTGGTGCAGTTAATGTAATGACTGGTATCTATACCGGACGTTCACCTAAGGACAAGTACATTGTTATGGATGAGAATTCAAAGGACACTGTATGGTGGACTTCTGATGAATATAAGAATGATAATCATCCGGCTAGTCAGGAAGCATGGGACGTAGTAAAGAATATTGCCAAGGAGGAACTATCCAACAAAAGACTTTTTGTTGTAGATGCATTCTGCGGTGCCAATGAAGATACCCGCATGGCGATTCGCTTTATCGTTGAGGTTGCATGGCAGGCTCATTTTGTTACAAACATGTTTATCCCGCCTGCCGCTGAGGAACTTAAAGACTTTGAACCGGATTTTGTTGTATATAACGCCTCTAAAGCAAAGGTAGAGAATTATAAAGAGTTAGGTCTGAATTCTGAGACGGCGGTAATGTTCAACATCACCAGCCGCGAGCAGGTGATTGTAAATACTTGGTACGGCGGTGAGATGAAGAAGGGTATGTTCTCGATGATGAACTATTATCTGCCGCTGAAAGGTATCGCTTCTATGCATTGCTCTGCAAACACCGATCTGAATGGTGAGAATACCGCAATCTTTTTCGGACTTTCAGGAACAGGAAAGACCACACTGTCAACCGATCCGAAACGTCTTCTCATTGGAGATGATGAGCATGGTTGGGATGACCAGGGCGTATTTAACTTTGAAGGGGGATGCTACGCTAAGGTTATCGATCTCGACAAAGCATCTGAGCCGGACATTTACGATGCGATCAAACGCGATGCTCTCCTGGAGAATGTTACGCTTGATGCTGATGGAAAGATTGATTTTAATGACAAGAGCGTGACTGAGAATACTCGTGTATCTTACCCGATTGACCATATTAAGAATATTGTCCGTCCGGTTTCAACAGCTCCGGCTGCAAAGGATGTTATCTTCCTGTCGGCAGATGCATTCGGCGTTCTTCCTCCGGTATCGGTTTTGACTCCGGAACAGACACAGTATTACTTCCTGTCTGGATTTACGGCGAAACTTGCCGGTACGGAGCGTGGAATCACAGAGCCGACACCTACATTTTCCGCTTGCTTTGGTCAGGCGTTCCTGGAACTGCATCCGACTAAGTATGCAGAGGAGCTTGTTAAGAGAATGCAAACGAGCGGTGCCAAGGCATATCTTGTCAATACCGGCTGGAATGGTTCAGGGAAGCGCATCTCCATCCGTGACACGCGTGGTATCATCGATGCAATTTTGAATGGTTCCATTGCAAAGGCTCCGATGAAAAAACTGCCGTTCTTTAATTTTGACATTCCGACAGAGCTTCCGGGCGTAGATTCCAAGATTCTTGATCCTCGCGACACCTACGCAAATGCTTCCGAGTGGGAGACCAAGGCCAAAGATCTGTCACAGCGTTTTGTGAAGAACTTTGCAAAATATGAAGGCAATGAGGCAGGGAAAGCATTAGTTTCTGCAGGTCCTCAGTTGTAAAGAATAGAGGCGGATTTTAGAACAAAAAAGGAAAGAACTCTTTTTGGTGGAGTTCTTTCCTTTTTTTGACAAAAGAATTTATATTTTTCTGTTTTTTCTCTTTACAATACAAAATTGGCAGACTATAATTAAAATACGGAGGAAAAATCTAGTAAAAGGAGGAATTACAATGTCAGATGAGAAAATGAAAACAGCAGCATCTTCCTGGGTTCCAAAGGATTTGGATATGGAAGTGTCACAAAAAGGGAATGCAGCATTATTTGCCGAGCGGATTCAAAAAGTGGATACCGCCATTTCCTTAAAAGAAAGTAATAGTATACCAGTAGCCACCCTTGTCGGTACGTTGCCATACGTATTGGATGGAACCAGTTTTAAAGCATCGATGTATGATTATCCGAGAGCAAGTCAGGCGCTTATCAATTACTATCAGGAATTTCAGCCTGATGCTACGATGCACACGGCCTTTACCAGCGGGCGTGCCAATGAAATAGCGCAATCAAGTATGATTGATTGGCCGGGACGTCCCGGTACAAGGGTTTCGGATTCTTCTACCCATCAGGTGATTGAACAGGAATACCTGTCACCGGAAGAATATCCTGAGATTTTAAAAGACTTTACAGGATTCATGTTACGCAAATATATCCCCCGTGCCTATCCCGCACTAAAAGGTTTGGCCGATATTCGTTTTGTTCCATCGATTGTACTTAATACAACACCAATGGCATCACTTTATTCAGTTCAGGCTCAAGAAGCATTTGCAACATTGGCAGAGATTGGAAAAGAAGATGCAAAAGCAGCGGCGGCATCAAAAGAAGTAGCGAATAAACTGGCTGAAATGGGCTTTCCTCCGTTTATGACCGGAGCTGGAGAGGCTCCGTTTGATATCATCGGTGATTATTATCGGGGAACGTTAGGTGCCCTGACCGATCAATTGGAATATGAGGATGAGTTAGCAGCGATGTGTGATATGCTGGCGGATATCCAGATTGAATCATACGCATATTTTAATGTTGCGTCGCTACCGGTAAAACGCGTTTTCTTCCCGCTGCATAAAGGTATGGATGGTTTTATGAGTCCGCAGCAATATGAGAAATTGTACTGGAAGCCCCTGAAAAAGATTATGATGGCATTGATTGAGATGGGTGTCACACCATTTATATACACCGAAGGCAAATATAATACCAGGCTGGAACAATTAGCAGACGTACCCAAAGGAAAAGTTATCTATCATTTCGAAACCGTAGATATGAAAGAAGCGAAACGGATTCTGGGTGATGTGGCCTGTATCAGTGGAAATCTTCCGATTTATCTGCTGGAATATGGTACAAAAGAACAGGTTGTGGATCATATCAAATATTTAATCGATACTTGTGCACCAGGCGGCGGATATATATTTGACACAAATGCAGGAATTGATAATGCAAAACGGGAAAACATCGAAGTAATGTTTGATACTTTACATACCTATGGGAGGAAATAGCGGTAATATCATTGGGAACCGGAATTGTGATGGCTCTTAAAAGTTGATCAGTTATATGATAACAGGAAATGGAGGTGTTGTTATGATAGTAATTAAAAAAACCGGAAAGCAAGAAGAATTCTCCCTCGGAAAATTATCAAGATCTATCAGAGCAGCAAATACAGGAACAGACGAAACTGGTAATATGGTGCTTTTGCTGGATGAATTTCAGGAAATCGTGAAAGGGAAGAAATTTGTAACAGTCAGACAAATTGACATCATTGTTTATGGTTTACTCTATTCGGAAGGTCTTCTGAAAACGCTGGTGAAATACATTACATATGATAAGAGCCAGTAAATCATTTACAAGACGCTGCATCAGTATTTCATTTTGAAATCAAATGGGAATGTAATCAGTTATATGTAGTACAAAGAATATTTTCATGCTAATAGTGAAGAATAATCAGTATATTAGTAAGAAGAAAAATTGAGAGGGGCATTAGTAATAATACATAGCTAATTTGTTTTCTATTGAAGCAAGTTTACTATTGGCTAAATTAAAGGATTATAGCTCCCCAAAGCCATATAAACACTGTGTTTTAGTGAGGCTTTTTGGGGGGCTTTTTCGTGTAATAAGAAAAAATGATCTTAATTACCATAAATAATATCACTGTTTTTAATGAAATTTGTTTAGAAATTGTTTAATACTTTATTGAGGGTTTGTTTAACAATTGGGTTTAGAATTAGCTTATGATCATATAGAAGGAGGTATTCTATGCTTGCAAAGTTGAAGCAAAAGGCAATTTCAATGAATTTCAAAAAAACAGTAATATTATTTATGGTAATTAGCATCATTTTTACTGTTACTTCAGCAATCTTGATGTATACTAATTTTAATGGAAGAATGTATGAAATGCATTCAGTGATGGAAACACAAAAAGATGCTAAATATCAGGAAGAGGATTCTGAATCACCTGAACAGAAAGAATCTGAGGATTCCGAAAGCAACAAAGTAAATCGGTGGGGTCAGCAGAGATATCCCAAGCACCGAGAACGGGGTAACATAGAGAAAGAGCGATGGGAAATGCTTGATTTGTCATTAGGAGATAAGATATTACTTGGGGGGGTGGGCGTGATTGCATTTTTACTGGGAGTGTCTTATTGGATTTTATGTATGATATGGTCATATAGAAAATCAACCCGTTTGGGAACAAACAAAGCTTTTTGGTTAGTAGCAACTGCATTTTTTCATTTAGCTGCGATAGTGGTTTTGTATGTATATGCTTCTTTCAGCGGTACGTGTAAGAACTGCGGGCAACTGAAAAGAAGAAATGAGGCTTTTTGCAGTAAATGTGGTACCTCCACCAAAATGGAATGTCCGAAGTGTCAGCAAGTGGTGGATGAAGCAGCTACATACTGTCCGAACTGCGGTAAGAAGTTGAAGTGATAAAAAGAGGTGTTGGGAAGAGAATCATAAAGATTGTCTTCCCTATTGCCCGTTACTGGAGGCATGATGAAGAAGGGGAAGAGAACTGTAAAAAGAAGGATTTTTTTATCAAATACGTGCATGGTGTTAGTGACATTAATGATTTTTCTTGCTGTGAATCTTTGTATTTTAAAATTGTATGAGAACACACTGAGAAGAAAAGCTGCGCAATCATCTGAGCTGGCGCCTTATACAGAAGAAGTGAAAAAAATCCTTGAGGAATGGACACTGGTAAAGGATAAGGAACAATACAAGATATTGGCAAGGGATATTGGAGCGAAAAACTATGTACTATATATTCGGTCAGATGACAAGATTGTATATTCGGGTAGAAAAGGAGGAGAAAGGGATGATTTAGAGAAATATCTCAAAGACGATGGGAGAGGTCATATATTTTCAAATGACAACTTAACTGTTGTATCCAGATATGACACCGTAAGCGGTATAGAGATTTACGCAATATCCGATAGGGATGAGGAAAAACACGGGTCCTGGGAAGGGCATTATGCAGCTTTCCTTATTATTTTCATTATAGATGGTGTTTTCTGCGTGGGAGGCCTTTTGCTGATCAGTCAATTATTTACAAGAAATCTGACCAAGCATATATTGAAGCCGCTGACCCTTTTATCTGATGGGGCCCAAAGGGTACAGCAGGGAATTCTGACCCAGCCGGTTGTGTATACCGGGGATATTGAGCATGAGAATGTATGTAAAACTTTTAACGATATGCAGTTGTATATTCTTGCAGAGCAGGAAAAAAATCGAAAATATGAGAAGGCAAGAACCGATATGATAACAGGGATTTCACATGATTTGAGAACTCCGATGACTGCTATTCAGGGAACAATTAAAGGACTTATCGATGGGGTTGCGTCTACGCCAGAGCAGCAGCAGAAATTTTTGAAAACAGCATATCGCAGAACTAGGGATATGGATGTATTATTACAGCGCCTCTTTTATTTTTCAAAATTGGAGACCGGGAATATGCCGCTAGAATTAAAAAAGATCAATATGTCAGATTTCATAAGGAACTATTTAAAATCAAAACGGGAAATGTTAGAAGGGGACAATATTTGTATAGAGGAAATGATCGAAGAGGATTCTATATATGTAGAAATAGATATGGAGCAAATGCAACGGATTTTTGACAATCTGATTGAGAACAGCATGAAATATGCGAATATACAGCCTCTTGTAATAAAAGTAACTCTACAAAAAGTAGATGGCAGGGTATGTTTATGTTTTTCTGATAATGGCAGTGGTGTTCCAGGAGCAAAATTACCCCATATATTTGAAGAGTTTTACCGAGGCGACGAATCCCGAAATGAAAAAGAGGGAAATGGACTTGGGTTATATATTGTAAAATATCTGATGGAAGCAATGGGTGGTAACGTCTGGGCAGAAAGCGGGCAGGGACTTGCTATCCTAATGGAACTTCCAGCTATTGGAGGATGGAAAGATGAATCAAAAGCGTAGAATTTTAATAGTGGAAGATGATAAGGATATCAGTATGGTAGAGGAAGCCTACCTGGAAGCAGCTGGATTTGCCACTCGAATCATATCAGATGGAAGTAAGGTGGTACCGCTGCTGCAAGAAGAAACTTTTGATTTAATACTGCTTGACTTGATGCTTCCTGGAAAAAGTGGGTATGATATTTGTAGAGAAATCAGAGACACACTAGATATTCCAATTCTTATGGTAACTGCGAGAACTGAATCAATGGACAAAATCAGAGGTCTTGGAATGGGTGCGGATGATTATATATCAAAACCTTTTGATCCAGCAGAACTGACAGCCAGAGTAAATGCAAATCTCCGTCAGCAAGAGAGAACCATGGAGATGGGGGCTTCTAAACAGAAAAATTACTCGGAAGAAATTGTAATTCAAAATCTGAGAATTTTGGTGAATAGCTGGAAAGCATACAAAGGCGAGCGAGAAATCAGATTTCCTAACAGAGAATTTGAACTGCTGATATTCATGGCTACGCATCCCAATATTGTGTTTTCTAAGGAAAAGTTATTTGAAACGATATGGGGATACGAATATACGGGAGACAGTGCCACTGTCATGGTCCATATCAACCGTATCAGGGAAAAGATAGAGGATGACAGCAAAAATCCGAAAATTCTTGAAACGGTCTGGGGGGCAGGGTATCGTTTGAATACGTAAATAGAAAGGAATTTAAGTGAAGAAAGTCTTGATTTTTATCTAAATAGTATTATAATAGTGATATAAGCAGATATGGTTCATCGGTAGAACGCTAGCTTCCCAAGCTGGAAAGGAGGGTTCGACTCCCTTTATCTGCTTTTTTTGTTGGATTTATGCGGGTTCCGGGAATTTGTTAAATGTTTTATATTCTCTGGGATTTGAGGTTGTACACAGTTTTTACACAGATTGGTGATTTTTTTGGGGGGGGGACAGGAGTCGATGCTCATATATGCCCGGGCAGTCGATATCCATGCTGGGGCATGAAAAGAGATAGGGGTATCATGTGGTATAAAAAACCGCCTAGTGATTGCTGGGCGGTTTTTGCTGAGTGTGTGAAGAAAAGTCTGTAAAACAGATCTTCTATGATAAGCTCCTAGGAGCTTGGGACAAAAGTCCCGCCACCATCTTTGCACCGCCTGTTTCCGCCCATTTCACGGGTTTTTCGGTTAAATACTGCCCAGTATTCGCCCTCAAAACCCATAAAATGGACGGAAACAATCGGCACAAATCTGATAGCGATACTTTTGTCCCAAGCTCCTAGCTTTATTCAAAAGAACGTGGACAAGTTCAACCGAGGGCACAGCCCTTGACCTGATAGAAAGGGAAACGACAACAGGACAGATAACAAAAGAATAAAAGCCTTAGAGCGGATGTGATGGTGGCATAGAAAGGCCACCCTTTGAGCTAAACATCAGCTACAGGGCGGCACGTCTTAAATATTCAATTGGCTGAAATCAATCGTTAAATCCTCATAGATGCCAGCTTTTACAATTTCGGAGAAAGTATATTCAGTGGTATCCTCTGATTCGAAATTATAAACTAGTATTCTGCTTTTGTCCGGGTCAACAATCCAGTATTCACGAACTCCGGCAGTACGGTATTTGAATAGCTTGGTGTAGTAATCCATCTTTCTACTACCCGGTGATACGATTTCAATAATCCAATCCGGCGCACCGTTACAACCCTTGTTGTTAAGCTTGTCAGGTTTGCAGATTACGCTTATATCTGGCTCTACATAGTTTTCATCATCTCCATTCAGGAAAACAGCGAATGGGGCAATATAAGGCTCACAGATGCCGCCCTTTGCTTTGATGTGGTTATAGATAATATTTAGCAGTTCAACGGCAATCTTTTGATGTTTCCGGGCTGGTGGTGACATGTAGTAGATTTGACCGTCAATCAATTCCGCCCGTTCTCCATCTGGTAAAGCATAGATATCATCAAGTGTGTAAGTATGTGTTTGTGGTAATGGCATAGTAGCACTTCCTTTCTTGATTATAGTGTTGACTGGTTGCGGTGAGTTATTCGTTGGAATCGCGTTCCATAGTTTCATCAATAGCGCGGTTAATGAATGCATTTACACTTTCACCAGCTGCTTCCGCGTGTTGTTGAATTACGGCTTTTTTGCCTTTGGGGAATGTGACGTTTACTCTATCATAATTGTTCTTCACGTATTTATTTACAGCTCTTTGCTGTGCTTTGCTTATTTTATTTTCATCTACCAAGGTTAGTCGTCTCCTTTCTGTAAATTGGAGGGCTGAAAAATCAAGATACCTTCTCTATGTTATCTAAATTATACACTAAAAATCTATTGATGTAAATATAAAAAACAAACAAATATATTGGTGTAAATATAGTGATAATGCCAATGAAATATTGGTGTAAATATATATAATGGAATTACAGTAAAGGAAACGAACAATCCGAAAAGTTGTGAAGCTGAAAACCATATACCTGTGAGTGAATAGCAGTAACCAATAGTCAGGAAGATGATTCAGCCGGAAACGCATCGATAACCCCGAAAAGGTTATGAAACTCAAGTCAATATACCTGTGAACTGAACAGTAGGTAGGTAATAGTCAGGAAGATTACTTTAGCGGGGCGGCAGTTCCTTACAAGCGACAATCACCAGAGGGAAAAGGAGGATTCACCAAGACAAAGGATAAAGCCTGAATTTGCTACATTTATGCTCCTGGCTTCCCAAGCTGGAAAGATGGGTTCGACTCCCATTATCGACTTTTTTCTTCTATTTATAAGGGTTTTCGGACTTCCACTTTTTCGTCATAGAAATGCCACTCCTTAAGCTCATCAGCTATCGGGGTGGCACATCCTAGATATTCAGTTGACTGAAATCGATACTTAAGCCTTCAAAAATATCAGAATTTACAATTGCTAAAAATGGATATTCTGCCGAATCCTCAGGCTCGAAGCTGTAGACAGTTATCCTGTCTTTATCTGGGTCAACAATCCAATATTCACGAATGCCAGCAGTGCGATACTTAAATAGCTTGGTATTATAGTCCATTCGCCGGCTTCCAGGCGACACTATTTCTATAACCAGGTCTGGCGCACCGTTGCAACCTTTGTCAGTAATCTTTTCAGGCTTGCAGATTACGCTTATATCCGGTTCTACATAGATTTTTATCATCTTCATTCAAGAATACCGCAAATGGGGCAATATAGGGCTTACACGAACCGCCTTTCACCTTAATGTGGCTGTTGATGGTGGTTGCAAGTTCTAAGGCTATTTCTTGATGTTTCGGACTGGGCGGAGCCATATAATAGATTTGACCGTCAATTAATTCGGCACGCTCTCCATCAGGCAGGGCATATATATCACAGTGATGGTATGAATTTGTCCTTATGGTAATGGCATAGTAGCACTTCCTTTCTTGATTATAGTGTTGACTGATTGTGGTGGGTTATTCGTTGGAATCGCGTCCATAGTTTTGTTAATGGCACGCTTGATAAAAGCATTAGTAACTTAGGGATTATTAACATTAATAAAAAACAAGTTATTTTTAGCACATATATCTCAAACCCGCTTGTAATAAGGGCTTAAGGTATGTGAAAAAAACGTTCAACTTTGGGTTGTGGGTGTACCCCACTTTGGTAGCTTCAATAAAAGCATATGATAAACAACTTGTATAGAAGAGCGTACAAGTTTATAATAAAAACTATGGAGGTGCGGGATGATGAACGAGAGTGGTAAAACTAAATACTTTACTTTAGTGGAAGAACTAAAACAGGACATCCTGGCGGGGAAGTATCAGCCGGGAGATAAGATACCATCAGAGAATGAGTTGGCGGCGGCATATCAGATCAGCCGTCATACGGTGCGCAAAGCCCTGGGGATTCTTGGTAATGAGGGCTATTTAGCAGCAGAGCACGGCAGGGGAACATTCTGCTCCGAGCGGATGCGTTATACGGGAAATTCGAAGAACATCGCAGTTATCACGACCTATATTTCCGACTATATATTTCCGAGTCTGATTCAGGGTATCGATAATGTCCTGACAGCAAACGGATACAGCATCATACTGAAGAATACCGGCAACAGCCAGGCAAGGGAAGCAAAGTGTCTGGAAGATATCTTAACAAAGGATATCGACGGTCTGATCATTGAGCCAAGCAAGAGTGAGATATACTGCCGTCATACACATTTTTACGAAAAGCTTAATGCTTATGGCATACCATATGTGTTTATTCAGGGTATATATCCGCAGATGATGGAGAAACCATATATCCTGATGAATGACTGTCAGGGAGGTTATGAGCTGACGAAGTATCTGATCGGGTTGGGGCACCGCAGGATCATCGGTATTTTTAAGGTGGATGATATTCAGGGGCAAGAGCGGCATAAAGGATACGTGAAGGCGCTTCAGGAAGCCGGGATTCCTTATGATCCGGATAAGGTGGTATGGTTTCATACTGAAGACCGCACTATCCGTCCGATCAGATGGGTAGCAGACGCGGTGAATCGGGGTATCCCAATTGATGCGGTTGTCTGTTACAATGACCAGATCGCGATGGAAGTGATCAGAGTTTTAAAAGAGCACGGCAAAAGGATTCCCGAGGATATTTCAGTGGCGGGATATGATAATTCCTTTATCGCCCGCACCGGACAGATCAAGCTGACAACTATCGCTCATCCACAGGAAGAAATGGGGGATGCGGCAGCTTCGCTGCTGCTTGATCTGATCAAGGGAAGGACTGACAGAGAAACGCATTTGGTGATTCAACCGCGGATCATTAAAAGAGAGTCATGCAGGAGAAGGGAAGGTGTAATATGATAAAGATATTTCTTGTAGAAGATGAAGTGATCATACGTCAGGGGATCAAAGAGAATATTCCATGGGAAAGCCACGGATTTGAATTTGTCGGGGAAGCCAGTGATGGTGAACTGGCATATCCGATGATCAAGAAGTTTCAACCGGATATTGTAATAACAGATATCAAGATGCAGTTTATGGATGGACTGGAGCTTAGCACCATCATCAAAAAAGTACTGCCGGATACCAAGATTATCATCCTCAGCGGTTATGGTGAATTTGATTATGCAAAGAAAGCAATCGGTATCGGGGTGACGGATTATCTGCTGAAACCGATCAGTTCGGTCAAGCTGCTTGAGGCCGTCGAACGGGTAGCCGGTCTGATTCGTACTGAGCGTGAGAAAGAAGAGTTACTCAGGAAATATGAAAAAGAGACAGCAGAGCGTTTTAAACTGGAGTGGCGGCGTCTTTTTATGGGGATTGTCGATCAGATGCTGACGAGCAGGCAGATTCTGGAACGGGCGGGAGAGCTGGGAATAGACTTTAACGCGGTCTGCTACAATGTCCTGCTGATCAAGCTGATGACGGATAAAGGCAGTTATGAAAATATGCCAGAGTATTCCGAAGAACTGATTAGGATAACGGAAGAAACAGAAAATCACATAAATGGTATCGCAGATGTCATTTCGATCAGCAGAGAGGCGGAGGGGTGGATTCTGGTTCTAAAGGCAGAGGAAGAACAGGGTATTTGCGCGTTAGAGAATCAGGTTCACGACAATATCCGGAAAATCACCGGTGAGTCGAAAAATATCGGATATTTTATCGGGGTTGGAAAAACGGCAGCCAGAATCACAGAGCTGGCGGAATCTTACCGGGAAGCAGGAAAGGCTTTTGCCAGCCGTTTTTTTAAAGAGCCGAATCAGATGGTATACTATAGTGAGGTCGAACAGCCGGATGAGTGCGAATCTGAGGATATTATTCTGAGGATGGCCGGCACAGCCAGGATCGACAGAAACCTGATCACCCGCTTTTTGACCAGTGGAACAATGGAAGAGACAGAGAATTTTGTTGAGGGTCTGTTTCGCGATGTCGGAGAGGAACAGTATAAATCGCAGATTCTTCGGCAGTATATCGTCGTGGATATGTATTTCAGTGTTGTCGGGTTTTTGGAAAAACTCGGGGAGTCGGCAGAGGCCATTGAGGATGAATACGGTGATGTGAAAGAGATGGCTGCGCAGTTGGATACAGTTGAGAATATGAAAGTATATCTACTGGGAATGTTAAGTGAAGCGATTCGTATTCGTGATACGGAAGCGGCTAATCAGTATACAATCTTACTTAGGAAGGCGAAGGAGTATATCAAGCAGAACTTCCAGAATAAAGAGATATCGCTTAACTCTGTTGCAGCTCATGTTAATATCAGTCCGAGTTACTTCAGCACACTGTTCAGACAGGAGACCGGACAGACATTTATCGAGTACCTGACAGGCTTAAGGCTGGATAAAGCAAAGGAGTATCTAATGTGTACAAGCATGAATACGACGGAAATAGGTTGTGAGGTGGGATACGGAGGGTCTCACTATTTTAGCTATATCTTTAAGAAAACGCAGAATTGTACACCCAAAGAATACCGGATGAGAAAGAAAGTATAACTGCCGTGTTTGTCAGATGAAATACAAGTTGTAGAAAAACTTCCTTTTTTTGAAAAAAAACTAACAAATTAAACTTCGAATCTGATTTCGGTAAAATAACGCAATAACCTTAAAAGAAATCAAATTTATATTTTCGGTCTATTTGTTATACTTTTCTTGAAAGCATTTAAACTCTAATTTTAGAAGGAGAGCAATCATGAAAAAAAGAATAGCAGCGTGGATACTGGTATGGGTAATGATCATCTCAGGTATGCCGCCGACATTTGTGAATGCTGCAGCAGTAGAAACAAAAAATACTGAAGCGTTCCCGCAGGATCAGACGGAGGAAGTTCAGAAGACAGAGTCTGAGCGTGTGGCAGAAATACCGGAGACTGAAATACCCACGGAGACAGAAGAGAGCGGGCAGCTCGAGGAAGAACAGACAGAGGAAAATGTGCCAGATGAAATTATGACAGAGGAAGATCAGAAAGATTTGTCAAGACAGATGAGGAATCTTGAGCCGGGACTTATTGCAGACTTTTCATTTGACAATGAAGAAGAACCGCTAGACGGCGGATTAGCAAAAGCAACTGGAGAATATGTGTTGAGTGCTCATAAAGACGGCTATGCGCTGTATCTGGACGGAACCGCGAACCAGTGGCTGAATGTCGTAAATAAGGATGAGGGCAGTCTGCTGACGGGATTTGAGGAGATAACTCTCTCCTTTGATACGAAACAAGACAGAACGGGAACCAACTGGCCGTTTTATATCTCGGATTCTGCGGCAGCGCCGGTGTGGGCAAAAGAACGGTATCTTGGCGGTCTGATATCAGATGGGCAGTTCATAGTGGAAAGATACAATAATACTAACGGCCGGCCGGTAAGTGCGAAAACAGAAATCGGAAATGACTGGGTACATATAGATGTGGTGGTCACCGAAAGTGATACTTCCATCTATATGAACGGCGAAAAGAAAGCGACGGAAGCAAGTGCTTACAGTTTATCTCAAATAGCCGGCTCAAACGGAATTTTTCAGATCGGTAAGGCGAACTGGGGTGGGGGTGAATTTTTCCGTGGCTGGATCGATAATTTCCGGGTATACAACTATGTGCTGACGGAGGAAGAACTGGATGGCCAGTACCAGCTATATGTACTGGAAAATGCAGTATCGGAGCTTACGCTTGGAGATACGTCAGCGATAAAGTCGAATCTTAGTCTTCCGCTGACGATGGACGGAGGCGTTGCCGTATCCTGGCTGTCTTCGGATGAAACAGTGATTACGGGTAACGGTGAAGTCTCACGTCCTGCTGACCGTAATGCCGAGGTCATTCTGACAGCGACGTTAACACTTAGTGATCACAGTGTCCAGAAGGAATTTACCGTGACGGTTGTCAAAGGAGATTCGAATCAGGATCTGGAAGATGCCAAAAAAGCCTTAAAGATGTTGACGGTAACAGCGGAGGATATTAAGCTGCCGGAGACGGGAATCCTGGGAACATCGCTTACCTGGGAATCTTCGGATGATACCATTATGACGGATGAAGGAAAGATTAATAAGCGCCCGGCATCAGGAGCGGGAAATGACAAAGTCACCATGAAAGCAACTATCTCCAAAGGGGGGCTTTTTGTAACCAAAGATTTCGAAATTGAAATCATGGAGGAATTCTACGGTTATATCTTAGGTTACATCACCGGTGATAACGACAGAACCGGAAGTCTTCACATTGCTTACAGTAAAAACGGGAAAGATTTTACAGCATTAAACGGAAACTCAGGTATCCAGTTTGCCAGGATTGATACGAATGATGGTACCAAAAATCTTACCACCGGAATCCGTTATACGGAAGTATATCTCTTCAGAAAAGGTGACGGAACTTTTGGTCTGGCCGCACCGCAGGGGAAAAATCAGAAATCGGTTTATCTGTATGACTCAAAAGACTTGCTGTCTTATGAAAATGAACGCTTGCTGGCAGCAAATACATCGAGTGGCAATATTTCTGATGTAGAGTGCTATTACGATACACTGGTCGGGGCATATCGTCTGAACTGGAAGAACGGAAATGATACATACTCGAATGTCTCAGATGAATTAACCGAACTTAAAAAGGCGGTGGAATATGAGTATACCAGCAAGAAGAGTGCGGTAGAGAAAATCCCTGACGGAGCAAAAAATTATAATGTAATACCAGTTACAAAAAGTGAATATGAAAAGATTATCGGCCGCTTTGCTGTCGTAGAGAACACTGGAGTCTCCGCTCCGGCAGCGATCACAGTACAGACAGCAGCGGATTTGGAAGCAGCGCTGCCAAAGACCGTGGAAGCAAGTTACAGTGACGGCAGTAAATCCGCCCTGGTAGTAGACTGGGGTATAGATTCTGTGGATTATTCTAAAGCGGGATCATATACGATCCCGGGAACGGTTTCCACTTACAGCAACCCGTTAGCGGAGCAGCGTGCGGATCCGCATATCATGTATGATGAAGAGAATCAGTGCTATTATTTTACGGGATCTTATCCGGCTTATTATGATGTAAACAGCGGATACGACAGAATCGTTCTTAGAAAAGCGAATTCGATTCAGAAGTTATCTGATGACGAAGGCGGAAAGGATAAGGAGATCACCATTTGGACAGCCCCGTCATCCGGACAGAGGGCAAAGCATGTATGGGCACCGGAACTGCATAAGATTGGCGGTAAGTGGTATGTGTTCTTTGCGGCGGGAAATTCAGACAATATCTGGGCGATCCGGCCTTACGTGCTGGTGTGCCAGGGTGAAGATCCTTACGATGCTGCTAACTGGACTGATGAATCCGGCAATGCTGAAATTCATGCGGCAACGAGCCAGGAAAGTGCGTATTTTAAGAATATGTCTCTGGATATGACGTATTTTACCGACGGAACTGCACATTATGTAATATGGGCAGACATCATCGGCCAATCCGCGCTTTATATGCAGAAGATCGATCCAGTCGTGCCATGGGCAGGAATCAGCGAAGTCATCCAGCTGACAACTCCGGAATATGGCTGGGAAAGAGATACGGAACGCGTGAACGAGGGGGCTACGATCCTGATGCATGACGATAAGATATTCTGTGCATTCTCCGCATCGGGAACAGGATCGGAATATTGTATCGGAATCCTCTACGCAGATATCAATTCTGATCTGATGGATCCGGATTCATGGATCAAGATGAGTTATCCGCTGCTGACCTCATCCGATGTACCGGGTGAGTACGGACCGGGACATAACAGCTTTACTGTTGACGATTACGGTAATCCGGTCTTTGTATACCATGCACGTTCACAGGAATGCTATGATAATAGATGTGCATGGGCGAGTGCTAATTCTCTTTACGATCCATGCCGTCACGCCAGAGTAAAGAATGTCCACTGGAACGAAGAAGGTCTGCCGATTCTTAAGATGAGCGCAGATGAAGAGTGTCCGGTATCGATTCAATCAACCAGCATCCAGGTAACAGTAGAAGAGGATGTCACGAAAGATATCGCAGATGCAAAAGTTACTCTGTCGAAAGAGATGGAAGTGACCGGAGCGCAGTTAAAACCGGAGATAAAAGTGACCTATAAGGGTACGGAGCTGATAGAGAAGACAGACTATACAGTCAAATATGGAGAAAATAAAGTAGTTGGAAAAGGAACGGTAACGATTACAGCGGTGGAAGGCAGCGACTATTCCGGAAGCAAAACCGTGGAATTTACTATCGTAAATGCAGTCAATCAGATTGTACACTACGATATGAGCCGCCAGAAGGATGCGCTGATCAATGATGCGTCTGACCGTTTAAACGGTATATTAGTTGATGTAAATGACAAGGACTTTAACGAATATAACGGCGTGTCAACCTTATCACTGAATAAAACGGGATATATCGAACTGCCATCCGGTATCATTGATGATCAAACCCTGACCGTGAGTGTGACGGCGGCAACTACTACAGCGAATAATCAGTGGCTGTGGACTTTTGGAAAGAACAGCTGGAATTATATCTTTTTAACACCGTCAAACGGCAGCAAGAAGACAAAGTTGTCGCTGGCGCAGCAGGAACCGTATAACAGCAGCGGAGCATGGGCGATGGAGAATAATATCTTAAGTGATACAGCAGCGTTAGACGGCAAATATCAGACCTATACCGCAGTCATCAATAATGACAAGACCGAACTGTACGTCAATGGGAAGCAGGCGGGGACAGGAAACAATCCGTTTGATATCATGTCGATGATTCCGGAATCCGGAACAATCGGTTATCTCGGAAAATCCCTGTACGGCGGCGATCCGCTTTTCATTGGACAGATTGCTGATTTTGCAGTCTATGATGAAGCGCTTACGGAAAGTCAGATTAAAAAGATCGTAGATTCTGTTAATTACGAAGGCTACATTACTGCCGACATCTATACGGCAATGCTAAACGGCAATGAGAGTCCTGACGCGGTGACCGGTTCATTGAAGTTCCCGGCTAAAGTGGACGGAGTTTCACTTAATTGGTCGGTACCGGAAAGTCAAAGTGTGATCGATAAGAACGGTAAGGTTACACTTCCGACGGATGGACAGGATCAGGAAGTGACCGTATCGGTAAGTTTTGAATGGAATGGTGAAAGCATTACGGAAGATTTTAAGCTGAAGGTAAAATCAGCATCTGCTGAGTATATTGAGAAACTGGCAGATCAGCTTACCCTGTCTTACTCAACAGTGGCGGGAAAAGAAGTATACGGCAACATTACCCTGCCGGAGTCGGTCGGGGAAGCGAAAATCGAATGGACAGCCAGCCATCCGGATATTGTTGATACAAAAGAGTATGCCAACACCGGACTCTATGCAGACGATCCGATTCCGGCAGGTCAGGTTACGAGGCCGGATCAAGATACGGATGTAACGATGACGGCAAAGATTACTTACGGAACGCTTCAGGTGGAACGGAAATTTACCCTCACGGTAAAAGCGGCACCAAAACAGTTATCGGAGTCGGATTACACAGATTATTTCTTTGCCTATTTCACCGGCGAATACTTCGCGGATGGTGAACAGGTTTACTTCTCAGCTAGCCGTGACGGCTTGAACTGGAGTGACCTGAACGACAATCAGCCATATTTAACCTCTACACAGGGTGAGAAGGGTGTACGTGATCCGTTTATCCTGCGTTCACCGGAGGGAGATAAATTCTATTTGATCGCGACGGATTTAAAGATCAATGGCGGCAATGGCTGGACGGCAGCTCAGGAAGCGGGCAGTCAGTCACTGATGGTTTGGGAATCAACGGATCTGGTCAACTGGTCAGAGCAGAGAATGGTAGCCGTATCGGCACAAATTGATGCAGGCTGCACCTGGGCACCGGAGGCGACTTATGATGAGATGACCGGGGAATATGTAGTATACTGGGCATCCAAGATAGCTGCGAACGGTTATAATAAACAGTGCCTGTACTATGCAAAGACAAGAGATTTCTATACATTTACGGAGCCGGAGATATTTATTGAGAAAGAGCAAAGTACGATTGACACAACGATATTAAAAGAAGGGAACTATTATTATCGTTATTCCAAGAATGAAAATAAGAGTAATATCATCTCTGAAAAGACCGAAACACTGCTGCACTCGGAGCCGGTTTCAATTGATGCACCGGTGCTTGGTTCGCAGGGAGGAGTAGAAGGCCCTTCGATCTTTAAGTTCAATGAGGATGATGTTGCAGCAAACGGATATCAGTATTGTTTGCTTCTTGATAACTATGGCGGCGGTGGATATTATCCGATGGTGAGCAATGATCTGGAAGGTGATTTTGTCCGCTATACCGGCAGCTATCAGTTACCGGGAGCAGACCGGACTCCGCGGCACGGAACGCCGATTCGGATTACTGCAGCAGAATACCAGACTGTGATGGCGGCAATGGCCGATAAAGCATCTGTTACGGAGATCAAAATCGACGGCGTGAAGCTGGATGAATACAATAAGCAGCAGAACCATTATATTATTCCGATCACCGGAACCGCACTGCCGGAAGTTTCAGCAAGTGCAGACGGCACTGTTAAGATCGAACAGGCAACCGCTGAGAATCCGACTGCGACGATTACCGTTACGCAGGATAACCTTTCGGAAGGTAAGGTTACGATTGAATTTGTCAGAGAGAGTACGGATCTTAAACTGGAAATTTCAAGCAGTGAGCTGGAAAAGGGAAATTCAGCAAAACTACAGGTTAGTGCGGTAACGGATATCGGCAGTCAGGTACTTGACAATGTGGAATATCTCTCTTCTGACCCATTGGTACTAGCTGTTTCAAACGGAAAAGCTGAGGCGAAAAAGGCTGGTGAAGCAACACTCACAGCAAAAGTGAAAGATCATGGATATGTAAGCCATGATGTGATTGAAAAGTATAACAGCCCGTCAGCGCTGTATACCGGCAAGGCTTCTGATTTTGCCGGAACGGTACAGCAAACAGATGGCAGCACCAAAGTTCCGAACGGACATTTATCATTCTATGACATCGGTGGCACCGCTTCAGAGTGGATGAATTACTCGGTATCGGGAAGCTTTAAGATTACGCAGGCGGCAGCCGGACTGGTATTTGGTGCGGAAGATAAAAACAATTTCTATATGTGGCAGTTTAAAGACGGAGAACTCATTCTGCACAAGTGGATTGGCGGAACGGTGAAAGTACTTGAAAAAGTAAACATCAGCCTGAAATCAGACTATAATGATTTCGTAATTTATAAAGAGCGGAATGTGATCTATACGTACTTAAACAAAGCGCTGGTTTCCACCTATGTGGATAAAGCTCCTTATCAGACCGGAACGGTTGGTCTTCGAACCGGAAGCAGTGAGGCATTTGACATTCAGGGATTCAAAGTTGAACAGACCAATCTGGTACTGGCTCAAAAGATGAAAGTAACGGATAAAGCCGGGGAGACGATTGAAGCGAATCAGAAGGCGGCTGATAAAGTCAAAGGCTTGATCGAGACAATCGGAACGGTTAATTACAGCAATACGTCAAAAGCAAAGATCGATGCGGCCAGATCCGCCTATAATGCCCTGAATGCGGAGCAAAGAAAGCTGGTGACAAATTACGCCAAGCTGACCGCGGCGGAAAGCAGATATGAAGTATTGAAAAAGCAAAACCAGAAAGCGGAAGTGGGAAAAATCTATACGGTCGGTAACTACAAATACAAAGTGACGAGTGTCAAAACCCCGAAAGTAACGGTGACCGGAGTTAAGAAAAAAACATTAAATTCGATTACCGTCAAGGATACGGTTAAAATTAAGGGAACGACATTTAAAGTTACAAAGATTGGAGCTTCGGCCTTTAAGAATTGTAAAAAAGCAACCAAAGCCACGATTGGAAAAAATGTCAAAGTGATCGGGGAAAAAGCATTTTACAATTGTTCTAAACTTACAAAAGTCACCATCAAGAGTACGGCTCTGACAGAGATAAAGAGTAAGGTATTTTACAAGTGCGGAAAGCTAAGGACGATTATAATTAAGAGTACCAAACTTAAAACAGTGGGAATACAGGCGTTTAAAGGCATTTATAAGAACGCAAAGATTAAAGTACCGAAAAGGAAAGTGGTGAGTTATAAGAGAATTATGAAGAATAAAGGTCAGAAAGCGACCGTGAAAATCACGAAGTAAAGAATGTTCATAATGCAGAGAGGGGCTGTTCAGCGGCTCCTTTTTGTTGTAGCGCGATGCACAGAAATCCCGAGACCTCAATCGCGCGGAATATTATCCGTGAAGTGCAACGCTCCGGAATGCCGTCGCGCTGGGTCTGCATAAGCAGTGGATTTCGCCAGTTGCTAAAACCGCCCTCAAATGTTTGCGGAAAGTACATCGCCTCCCATTCTCCTCTGCCGCGTCCGCTAAAATAATGGTTGACAATAAATGAATGATCGTTTATTATATAGTTATGAGGTGGTTAAATGCGTAGAAAAGATGACGAAAAAGAAAAGAGCATAAAGGAAGCGGTTATTAAATTAATTCTGGAAGAAGGGTTTCATGGAACTTCCATTTCCAAGATCGCCAAAGTTGCAGGGGTTTCACCAGCGACGGTTTATATCTATTTTGAGAATAAAGAGGTTATGCTCCAGGACATTTATAATGAATACGCAGAAGAAATCTTTGATTATATGATTGACAGCATTAACCGGGAAATGCATGGCCGTCAGCTGATCGAGACACTCATTACCAGTTACTATAATTATATCTGCAGCAACCAGGAGATTTTTAGCTTTGTTGAGCAATTTTCTCATTGTCCATCCCTTGTAGGCAGTTGTACTGGAAATCAGGGAATATGTAAAGTAAATGATCTGATATGGGAGATGAAGAAGAATCGGATCATTAAAAACTATAGTAATGATAATTTATTGGCAATTATGTTTTATCCGGTCAAAACGATAGCTGCGGATTACTATAAAAGCGAGGCAGAAAAAGCAGTATTGCTGAGAGAACTGATCAGTATTATCCAGGAGACATTATTAATAGAATAATTTATCTAAGTTTAAGAGAAGATACCTGCTTCTCTAAGTGTTTCTTGAAGCGAGACTTTGATATGAAGAATAATTTCATAGAAAGTCTCGTAAAAAAATAAAGATAATTAAATGAACGTTCGCTTATGTGCGGGAGAATTTAAGGATTTATTTGAAAGAATGTTGAATAGGAATAAATATTGATCAAAAGTTAAAGGATTAGAAGGGAAGTGATTTGAATGATGAATTTAGAAAAAGACAAAAAGACTGGAATTGTTATCCCAATTTCAAATACGGTATTATTACCGGGAGTAAAGACTAAAATTAGTATCAGCAACCTGAGCGAAAAAGAGAAGGAATATCTGGAAAATGAGGAATTTACCAATATTGTATTGCCTTTAAAACAGAATTTCAAGCAAAATGGTGCGTCGGAAGATGACTTTTATAAAATTGGTATATCATTTCAAATTGATGATGTTCAGGAATCAGAAAAGGGCATTCAGCTCACCATCAAGGTATTAGACCGAATAGAGATAAAAGAGCTGTATATCGAAGCAGAACACATTTATGCTCATTTTGACCAAAGTTTTGAAACGGTTGATATGGACAAAAGAAGCCAGGGGGACATGGTTGATTACATGAAGCGGATCACCAGGGAAATAAGTGAACAATTTCCCAACGGAGCACGCTATATTACTGTAATTGAAAGCGTTCATGATTTAAATGCACTTGTTGTATATCTGGCACAATTTCTGCCCATTTCTAACGAAGAAAAATATGAATTGATGGCGACCCAGTCGATGAAGGAGAGAAGCCTGCGCTTTATGGACTACCTTCTGAAACAAAAAGAAGCGGTAGGGCTACAGATTCAGATGGCAGAAAGATTTTCAGAAAAAGCCAACAAGTATCAGCGAGAGCAGGTTTTGCGAGAGCAGTTAAAGGCAATTCAGGAAGAATTAAATGAGGGTAATGAAGGACGTGCAAAGAAGGATAAGGATTATGAAACCAAAATCGAAGAGGCCAAGATGCCGGAAGAGATTAAGGAAACGGCATTAGATGAACTGGATAAGCTCCAGTCACAAGGACCTAATGGTACGGAATATAACGTGATACGTAATTATCTGGATTTGATGGTTTCCCTGCCCTGGAAAAAGACAGAGCATAAGCAGACTGACCTAAACGAGGCAAGACGCATCCTGGATGAACAACACTATGGTTTGGAAAAAGTAAAAGATAGAATTATTCAGCACCTGGCAGTTATGCAGCTTAAGAAGGACAAAAAAGGCTCCATTCTTTTGTTGGTTGGACCTCCGGGAACAGGAAAAACCAGCCTTGGAAAGAGTATTGCAGAAGCTCTCGGCAGAAAATATATCCGTCTAAGCCTGGGCGGCATCAGGGATGAGGCAGAAATTCGCGGACATCGCCGTACCTATGTGGGAGCAATGCCAGGGCGGATTATGCAAAGCATCCGGAAAGCCGGTACGAATAACCCGGTGATGGTTCTGGATGAAGTAGATAAGCTGATGACCGGCGGTTACAGCGGAGATCCGGCAAGTGCCTTGCTTGAAGTATTGGATCCGGAGCAAAATAATACCTTTACTGATCATTATCTGGACTTACCTTATGACCTTTCGGATGTATTCTTTATCGCGACAGCAAATTCTCTGGATAGTATTGCAGAACCATTGTTAGATCGAATGGAAGTGATACAGATTTCCAGCTATACCAGTGAGGAGAAATTCCATATCGCAGCGGAGCACTTGGTGTCCAAGACGTTGGAAGAGCATGGGTTAACCAGGGAAAAACTGGAGATTTCAGAAGAAGTTATCCGCAAAATAATTAGTGAATATACACTGGAGGCTGGGGTTCGTGGCTTGAAGAAACAATTAGATGCCATTGCCAGAGTGGCTTCCGAGAAAATCGTTTCTAATAAAACCTCTATCCCATACCGGGTAAAGGCAGAACAGCTGGAAGACATTATGGGAAGAAAAGTATCCAACCATGATAAAGCCCAGTCGGATAATCCTCCCGGTGTAGTTACCGGTCTGGCCTGGACACCAGTTGGTGGAGAAATTCTTTTCATTGAAGCAACTGATATGGCCGGAAGCGGGGATGTCATTCTGACCGGTAAATTAGGTGATGTGATGAAAGAGTCTGCACGGATATCTTTGAGCTTGTTAAAATCCAGGATGCCGCTGAATACCATTAACTTCAAAGAAAAGGATTTGCATATTCATGTTCCATCAGGGGCAGTTGCAAAAGATGGCCCTTCAGCAGGAACCGCATTATTTACGGCGTTGGCATCCCTGATCACCGGTATCAAGGTAGATCCAAAGCTGGCGATGACTGGTGAGATCACACTTCGGGGTGCAGTATTGCCAATTGGTGGTTTAAAGGAAAAGCTGCTGGCTGCGCAAAGAGCAGGGATTACCAAGGTACTCATTCCTAAGGATAATGTAGTTGATCTAAGGGATGTTCCACAGGAGATAGAGCAGCAGCTGACGATCGTGCCGGTGGAAACCGTGGAAGATGTGCTTAAGGAAACACTGGGAATCTCATTGCCCAGACCGGAACATTTTCCTGTGCAAAAGAACTTTGGGAATCTGGTTGTTGGGATTTAGTTGAATAGTTACAATGAAGTTAAAATTCGGGAGATGGAAGATTTGTTAAACTCCATTTTCCCGGATTTTTGTTTAGTGCGACAACTCTTTGATGTACTGTTTAGAGGTTAGGCATTGAGGTTTATCCTCATTGAACATCAAGTGCCGCAGATGACCATTTAAAATAATCCCACCAAAACAAAGCGGCAGGAATAAAAGAGCGAATTGCGGACAAGATTGCCCTAGAAGATTGAAGGGTAATACAGAATAATCCCATACATTCCAGCCTAATTTTAAGTTTATGATGCAGCCGGTTATAAACTCTGCAATCAGTGAAAAAGCATCTACTTTTAGAGTTTGCATCCACAGGGGGCACATTGTTCTTTTACTTTGAACACCGGCAAATACAAAGCAAATCCCCCCCAGCGCGAACATCGTCCAATGGCTGAAACCCCGCCATAGAAGTTCTATATCAAAATAGAAAATCCCACCGATAAACCATAAGATTAAGCATTTAAGAAAAGACTGGAATTTCTGTAACATCCCCTCAACCTCCTTAGTATTTCTGTGTTTCTATAATTATCATATACAAATACAAAGAGGTTATTCATCAGATGAAAATAGCATTATATTGACAGATAAAGTAAAAAAATTGCAGTTGTTCAGTACCTTGTGAGTAGCTTCATCCCTGATATATAGTTTGTTTCTACTGTGTCATGACATTCTGGACAGCAATAATCGACATTGGTTATGACAGAAAAATCATTACGGAGTCGATACAGATCTTTGAGTTGCTTTATGATTTCGGTGTTTTGTGAATAACAGGCGTCAATCATTATTATGGAATGTTCAGTACGTCCACGAGGAAGTGATTTTTCATTACAGTAAAGTCCTTCAAACTTTCTGATCATATATTCAGGATAAAAATGTGAATGATACATTTTGTCCCTGCGCCGGTTTTCCAAATCTGAAAGCAGGCATTCAGAATAGTAGTCAGGAATAACCATGCCATTATATAGATAAAAAATACCGTCAATGGGTTCTGTACTCTCGATAATTTCTTTTCGGCGGGTTTCATAATCAGATAATGGGGGTAAATTAAGGCTTTTTGCGTCTTGTGCCATATGGTAGGATTCATGGGTGCTACCCTCATTTGATGTATCAAATAAGAATTTTTTTAATTGTTCTATTACATTCATTGTAATTCTCCTTTGTTTTTTTCGTATCTATTATATAAAGTTATATCCTCTGTTACAAAAATAATATCGAATTTAATCCGATACGTCAAGAAAAACAACAGATATAAGTTTATAAAATTGCCATGTGTATAAGATAAAATCTTACACATAGGAGAGTGATGACAGTGAACGAAAGTTACGAAAGATTTTTGCAGGAACGTATCACAGAGTTAAGAACCCAAAAGGGAGCCTCGGCAAGAGATATGAGTCTGACAATTGGGCAATGTGTAAGCTATATCAATACTATTGAAAATAAAAAATCATTGCCGTCTATGAGGGTTTTCTTCTATATTTGTGAGTATTTCGGGATTACGCCAATGGAGTTTTTTGATGAATACAATGAGCACCCTCAGATGCTTAAAGAATTAATTGAAGATTTAAAACAGCTGGATGAAAATTCACTTGCGCATATTGCCGGACTTGCGAAAGAGTTAAAGAAGAAAAAATAACGAATAAATAAGTGATCTGAAGGCTGAACTGTAGCATTTGAGGTGAGAAGTTAAGGTGGAACGAATTTTAGAGCAAATAGTAACACTTTGCATGAGTACTGCATATGATGAGCGTATAGTAAAGGAAAGCAGGAAATCATATGCCATGGGAGCAGCATGTAAGGGAAATGATTGGTAAACCGATAGGAATATCATTTTGTAATGGGCAAGGAACGTCAGGAGTTTTGTGCAACGTCAGGAATGATGTACTGTATGTGATGGAATATTTATATCAAAATCAATTCGCTACGAAGCATTATTCCTTTTCAATAATCCAGGATGTACATATGTTTCCATCTTGTCAAGATCGGCCAAGATCAGGACGACGTCTATTTTAATAGATAGCAGGTAGATAAAAAAGTCGAATGAGAAAACAGCAATTATTTTCTCGTTCGTTTTTTAGTAAACATAAGTAACAATAAGTTACCGATCAGGCTTTGGATGAACTGTACGTTACTGTTCACTCCGTGACCAGCTATTGATCCGAGGCTGAAATCTATTCACCGCTTTACTGGCAAGGTGTGAAGTACTAAAAGAAACGCTGCTCCGTCGATAATAATATTGTGGAGCAGCGTTTCATGCAGCTTATATATATGTGATACTAATACTTCCCAGGCTTACTTTGCCGGTAAGAGTCAGGATAGGACCGTCACCGGAGGCGGGATGGTTTTTCTCATCTATTGTTGCCAGAGAGGTACTTACATCGTAGTTTATGTTCCAGTCCCGGGGAAGGTATAATTCAATGGAACCCAGAGAACAATCCACATAAACCTGAGCGCCTTGGGGCGACAGTTCGGCATGGTCAAAGTATACTTTGAGTGTTCCGCATGAGCAGGTCAGTACGGCCTTTTGAAGGTTAGTAGAATGAACATATTGAACCCTGGATGTTAAAGAAACTGAGCAATTGATATTGTCATCATCGGCATGTTCTATGATTTCTTCCGAATGGTAATGATGGTGATCGATCCAATGTGTATTCCAGTGTTTTGGCTTAATTAGAACAGAAAATCCGATACTTAATAATATCGCAGCGATAATTACTGTCCATGGTGTTAATGTTTCAATATGAAGCTGCTTCTCGTAAATGATTAAAATCAGTGCTGCAGGGAAAAAGATTCCAAAAAAGTTAAGGTGGGCAATGTTTGTGACGATAATGGGGACTAAAAGGATGGTAAACAATAAGCTAAACAGACCAATGTCAGCAAAGAATCCCAGTTGGTTAATGACCAGAAGCGCTGCCGCACCAATAAAAAAGAGTCCCCATAACCATTTCTTAGTGTTATTTGTTTTCATAATT
>Ga0153922_1000101_pt1 | contig 34305 bp, 32 predicted proteins | sample TSNJ006MetaG_FD_104723 | JGI IMG/M metagenome (GOLD analysis project Ga0153922, IMG submission 104723) | Attine ant fungus gardens microbial communities from New Jersey, USA - TSNJ006 MetaG | ecosystem: Host-associated > Fungi > Mycelium > Unclassified | place: USA: New Jersey, Brendon T. Byrne... | reverse complement strand
CTCACCGTCGGGGTGCTCTGCTCTTCGCCCAAGCGCTCATCGCTGCCTTCTGCTCTTCGCCCAAGCGCTCATCGCTGCCTTCTGCTCTTCGCCCAAGCGCTCATCGCTGCCTTCTGCTCTTCGCCCAAGCGCTCATCGCTGCCCGTTCGTCCGGAATCCCTGCTCGTCGGACCGACGCCGGCGGGTGCGGGAGTGGGTTTGACGCCGCCGCCACGGCGTGCTGTGCGGCAACGGCGGGAGTGCGCCCGGCCCGTGTGTGTTCAGCGTGTGGATCAATTCGCCGGCGACCTCGGCCAGGCGGCGTTCATCCGCATAGGCCAGCCGCGACGGCAGTTCCTCGAGCGGCACCCAGGCCACCTCGGTGACCTCGAGGTCGTGGTCCGACAACTCGCCGCCGAGGAAACGCAGCAGATAGTGGTGCACGGTCTTGTGCACGCGACGGCCTTCGGTGACGAACCAGTAGTCGATGCTGCCGAGGGAGGCGAGCACGTCGCCATGAATTCCGGTCTCCTCGGCGACCTCCCGGATCGCCGTCTGTTCCGCGGTCTCGCCCATTTCGATGTGGCCCTTCGGCAGCGACCACAGCATCCGGCCCCTTCGGTCGACCCGGCCGATCAATGCCGCCACCTGGTTTCCCCGCGGGCCGTCAAGCCCGTCGACCACCAACCCACCGGCCGACGTCTCGTGAACGGTGCGCAACCGGTCGGCCGACCGCCGGCGGCCGCGGGGTTGAGGGGTCGGTTCATCCTTATCATCGGGGTGTTGTCGGGTTGCGGTGTCGGCGGCAGCGGCGGCACGCTTGCCTCGGCGCCGGCCCCGACGCCGTCGCGGTCTTGCCTTTTCGCCGTCCGACACCCAAGCGATAGTAGCTGCCATGACTTTTCACTCCCGCCCCACGCGCCGGTGCGCGGCGCGGGGCGTGTATCAAGTGCGCATTAGGGTAGTCGAACGTGCCTGAAACCGCTTCCGACGCCGAGCTGCTCGCCGTCGCTTTGGTCGCGTTGAATCGGCACACCGACATGCTGCGTGGCCTCGGCGAGGTGTTCGCCGCCGCCGGCCGTGAGCTTTACCTGGTGGGCGGCAGCATCCGCGACTCCATCATGGGCCGACTGAGCGCCGACCTCGACTTCGCGACCGACGCCCGACCGGACGTCATCCAGCAGATCCTGCGACCGTGGGCGGATGCGTTGTGGGACACCGGGATTCAGTTCGGAACCGTCGGCGCCGCCAAAGGCGCGTACCGCGTAGAGATCACCACCTACCGCTCCGACAGCTACGATCGGGTTTCGCGCAATCCCGAGGTGCAGTTCGGCACCAGCATCGACGGGGACTTGCTGCGCCGCGATTTCACCGCCAACGCGATGGCCGTGCGCATCACCGCGGACGGGCCCGCCGAATTCGTTGACCCGCTCGGTGGGCTGGCGGCGATACGTGACCGGCTGTTGGATACCCCGGCCGCGCCGGAGGTGTCGTTCGCTGACGACCCGCTTCGCATGCTGCGTGCGGCGCGGTTCACGTCGCAGCTGGGTTTCGCGGTCGCGCCCAGGGTGCGCGCGGCGATCGAACAGATGGCACCGCAGCTGGGTCGCATCACCGCCGAGCGGGTGGCCGCTGAACTGGACAAATTGATGCTGGGCCAGGACCCGGTCGCCGGCATCGAGCTGATGGTCGACACCGGCATGGGCGACGTGGTGTTCCCCGAGATTCCGGCGATGCAGCTGGCCATCGACGAGCACCATCAGCACAAGGACGTCTACCGGCATTCGCTGACCGTGTTGCGTCAGGCAATCGATCTCGAGGACGGTCCCAGGGGGCCGCAGCGAAGCGACGCGGGGGGCCCCGACCTGGTGCTGCGCTGGGCTGCGCTGCTGCACGACATCGGCAAGCCCGCCACCCGCCGCCACGAGCCCGACGGCGGGGTGAGTTTTCACCACCACGAAGTGGTGGGAGCGAAAATGGCCCGCAAACGGATGCGGGTGCTGAAGTACTCCAAGCAGATGATCGACGATGTGTCGCGGCTGGTGTACCTGCACCTGAGATTTCACGGCTACGGCGACGGTGCGTGGACCGATTCGGCGGTGCGCCGCTATGTCACCGACGCCGGACCGCTGCTTCCGAAACTGCACAAGCTGGTCCGTGCGGACTGCACGACCCGAAACAAGCGCAGGGCCGCCCGCCTGCAGGCCAACTACGACAACCTGGAACTGCGCATCGCAGAGCTGGCCGCGAAGGAGGATCTGCAGCGGGTGCGGCCGGACCTGGACGGCAACGAGATCATGGAGGTGTTGGGCATCCCGGCCGGCCCGGAGGTCGGCGAGGCGTGGCGGTATCTCAAGGAGGTGAGGCTGGAGCGCGGCCCGCTGAGCAAACAGGACGCCACGGCGGAGCTGCTGGCCTGGTGGAAGGCCCGCGGCTAGCACTCACCGCCCGACCCCCGGCGGCCCCGCGAACGCCTGCGCGATCGAAAGCCACCGTTTCGCGTCGTCACCCTCCGCGACGACGTCCAGCGACGAGAGTGCTCGGCGCTGCGTGACCAGGTAGCAGAAGTCCAAAGCCGAACCGGTGACTCGCTGGGCGGCATCCCGCGGACCCCACTCCCACGTCGAGCCGTCGGGCGCGCGCAACTCGATGCGGAACGGCTGCCTCGGCGCGACCTCTTCGTGCAGCGCGAAGGCAAAATCGCGGGTGCGCACGCCCAGGTGGGCAATCGACCGGAGCCGCGCCGTGGCCTCCCGGCACACGCCCAACGTGTCGGCGACGTCAAGGCCGTGGGCCCACGTTTCCATCAGCCGGGCCGTGGCCATCGACGCGGGGCTCATCGGCGGGCCGAACCACACGAGTTTGCGATCCGACGGGACGGCCAACAGCGCGTCGTGCAGCCGCCGGCGTGTCGCCCGCCAGTCGTCGAGCAGTTGTGCGGCCGACCGTGCGGCCTGTTCCTCGGCGGCCGCGTCGACGAATCCCGACGGGTTTGCCGCCGCGGTGGTCAGAAGCTCGCCGAAGGCGGGTTCGTCGGTGACCGACGTCAGCGCTACGCGATCCGTCCACAGGAGGTGGCCGATCTGGTGGGCGATCGTCCAGCCGTGCGCGGGTGTAACCTCGCGCCAACGGTTCTCGGGCAGGCTCGCCACCAGCGCGTCGAGTTCATCGCTCTCCGCCGCCAGATCGTCGACGATAGGTCCCGCATCGGCCATGGGGGCAACCCTAGCCCCTGTGACCTCGCGCCCGGCCGGCCACGATGTGCGCCACCAGCCCGCCCAAATACACCGCCGCACCCGTCAGCGCCAGCGCCGGCGAGTGGCCGTCGGCGGGAATCACCGCGGCCGTCACCGCCGTCGCCCCGACGAACGACACCCAGAAGACCGCGTCCTGCACAGCGAACACGTGTCCGCGCAGCGGGTCCTCGACGTCGATCTGCATCGCGCTGTCCGCGCACAACTTGACCACCTGTCCCGCGGCGGCCAGCAGAAAACCGCACACCAGCATCACCGGCAGCACCAGCCAGGCGCCGACGACCTGGATGCCGGCCGCGGCGGTCAGTGCGATGTTCGCGGCCGTGTATCGGCCGACGCGGCGCACGATCGCGGGCATGAGCACGGTCGCGATCAAGCCTCCGATGGCGGAGCTCGCCAAGAAGACGACCGCGATCCCCATACCCCCGACCGCCGCCCCGGTGTGGCGGACGATCAGGAGCATCAGCATCGTGTTGATTCCGAACGTGATGCGTTGCGCGGCCAGCCCCGCCAGCGACGCGGCCACGCTCGATGTGCCGATCACGGTTCGCAGCCCGTGCAGCCATCCGGTCGCGACGGCGTACAACGCCGACCCCCGGAATGTCCGCGTGGCGCCGGCCGTTTCATCCGGCCCGAGGCTGTGGGACGCGAACCGCACGGCCAGCAGCAGAGCGATCAGCACCGGGGCCAGGACGATGAATATGACTGTGGCAGCGCCCGTGTCGTTCGCACCGAAACCCCAGCGGGCCAGCAGCATGAAGTTGGCGCCGACGAACGTCGAGGCCGCGCCGATGACGGTGGCGAGTGAGTTCATTGTCACGACGCGCTCGCGCGGCACGACGTGCGGCAGCGCCGCGGACAGACCCGAGGTGACGAACCGTGAAACGCCGTTGACCAGCAGCGCCCCCGCAAGGATCGGCCACTGGTTCGCACCGAGCGCCAACAGCACCCCGACGACGCTGATCAGCACTATCTTCACGGCGCTCGCGCCGACCAGCACGAACCGGCGGTCCCAACGGTCCAGCAACGCGCCGGCGAACGGCCCCAGCAACGAGTACGGCAGGAACAGCACTGCGAACGAGCCGGCGATCGCGGCGGGCGTGGCGGCCCGTTCGGGGTTGAACAGGATCGCGCCCGCCAGGCCGGCGTTGAACAGACCGTCTCCGAACTGGCTGGCGATCCGCACGGCAAGGAGGCGGCCGAACTCGGGCATGGTCCGTACCGATCGCCACACGGCGACCGGTGCGTGCATGTCGACCACCGAAGCCACTTCCTGCCCCCCGCCGCCGGGAGGAACCCTACAGTACAAATTCTCCGACCGGGATTCGCTGTTCGCCCCAATTGCGGTGTGCTGGTGCCATGATGGTGGCGTGGCCTACTCAGAGGATCCGGAGGATTACGCTCCCACCGCGCACCGGGTGCGGTCGGGAACCCTGCTGTTGGCCAACACCGATCTTCTCGAGCCGACATTTCGGCGCAGCGTGATCTATATCGTCGAGCACAACGACGGCGGCACACTCGGGGTGGTGCTGAACCGGCCCAGCGAGACCGCGGTGTACAACGTGCTCCCACAGTGGGCGAAGTTGACCGCAAAGCCCAAGACGATGTTCATCGGTGGACCGGTGAAACGTGACGCGGCGTTGTGCCTGGCGACCCTGCGGGTAGGCATGACCTGCGACGGGGTGACCGGGCTGCGCCATGTCCAGGGCCGCATGGTGATGGTTGACCTCGACGCCGACCCCGATTCGGTCGCGCCGATGGTCGAAGGAGTGCGCATCTTCGCGGGGTACTCGGGCTGGACCATTGGCCAACTCGAGGGGGAGATCGAGCGCGACGACTGGATCGTGTTGTCCGCGTTGCCGTCTGACGTGCTCGTTCAACCGAGAGTGGATCTGTGGGCGCGGGTGTTGCGCCGCCAGCCGTTGCCGCTGTCGCTGCTGGCCACCCACCCGATCGACATCAGCCGTAACTGACGGCGCGCACGAGCAGCCGAATCATGTGAAAACGCGTGAACGGCAATGCGCTACCGACACGACAGCGTGCACGTCGCGCACGGCCCCTCGCTGGAGCGCTGACAACCGCGCAGTCGACCATTGGCGTACCGGGCTACCTGCCACACGCCCATGGTGACCGTGCCCACCGCGCCGGCGACGCACAACACCAGCAGCCCGATGTAGTGCTGGTCCGACAGCGCCACCACGCCGCCCGCCGCCAGCATCACCGCGGCGGCCAGTTGCGTCGGTGCGACCGCTCTTAGTACCTGCTGGGTGCCGGCGGCCGGGGCCGGCCGCGCCAGGGCCCGCACGCCGAGAGCGGCGGATGCTACGGCGGCGCACAGGCACAGCACCGCCGCGATGAGCATGCGGTCACAATACGAGAAGCCCCGGCCCCGCGCAGATCGGGCCTACGGGGTCAGCGGCGGCGGGGCCGAAGCGGGCCCGACCCGGAATCCATTGACGATCGCATCGGTGGCGTCGGCGGTGGCCGCGGCCCCCTGTCTGGTTGCTTGCGAGGTGACCGACAACGACACCAGATATCTGTCGGGACCCGATGTCACGATGACGTGGCGCCGCGACGTGTTCAGCGTCATGTCGTTCTGGCCGTAGGTGCCCTCGATGATCGAGGACGGGTACCCGCAGAAGTCGGCCAGCGACGCGTCGGTGGTCTGCCAGGCACGCAGCGACAGGCTGTCGAGGAACCCGTGGGTGATGGCCTCCTTGGGATCGAAGTCGCCGGCGAGCTTGTAGACGACCACCTGGGCGTTGGGTGTATAGAGGTCGGGGCTGTTGCGGTTGGCGATCACGGCGAAGGCGTCCGGTACGTTCGGGTCCGGCACCTGCGACCACCCGGGCGGCATCGGGAGCGTGACGTTGAAGGCCTGGAATCCCTCGGCGCGCTGCGGGTCGAGCCTGACGTTCTTGGTGTTGAAGTAGTCGGTGAGGGTGCCTGAGGTGGCCGGGACGAGCGTGGGCGCAACGGGCGCCGCGACCGATGCAGCCGCCGGCGTCGCTGCACCCGCCGGCGACGGCGCGACCCCCAGCGGCGCGGCCATGTTGGCCGCCGGTGCGACGGTGACGGGCGCAGTGACCGTGACGGGGGGCACCGGCGGCGGCAGCGGATCGGCGAAGGCATTCGGGCTGGACAGGCAGATGACTCCCGCGATGGCTGCCGCCGAACCGCCGATCACCCGCCAGACCTTGCCGTTGTCGACCATCTCGCGGCCGCCTCCTTCCCGTCCCCGGGCGACCGTACGACCGTAACAACTGTCACTCTGGCACCACTAGTCCTGGAACCGAGCTCTGACCGGACCGCAACGCAACCGAGACCTGGCCACGGTCGCAAGCGGCCGTATTTCGCTGATTAACCTGTTGGGGTGACCGACACCCCGACCGCCGACGTGCCGAAGTTTCGCTACACCGCGGAACTGGCAGGCGAGGTCGAGCGTGCCTGGCAGGAGCGTTGGGCCCGGACGGGCACGTTCAACGTCCCCAACCCGGTCGGGTCGCTGGCACCGGCGGAGGGCTCAAACCTGCCGGACGACAAGATGTTCGTCCAGGACATGTTCCCCTACCCGTCCGGTGAAGGTCTGCACGTCGGCCACCCGTTGGGCTACATCGCCACCGACGTGTACGCCCGGTATTACCTGATGACAGGCCGCAATGTGTTGCACGCGTTGGGCTTCGACGCGTTTGGGCTGCCCGCGGAACAGTATGCGATCCAGACCGGGACGCATCCGCGCACCAGCACCGAAGCCAATATCGTCAACTTCCGCCGTCAGCTGGGACGGCTCGGCTTGGGTCACGACTCTCGGCGCAGCTTCTCCACCACCGACGTGGAGTACTACAGGTGGACCCAGTGGATCTTTTTGCAGATTTACAACGCCTGGTATGACACCGCCGTGAACAGGGCTCGGCCCGTCGCTGAGCTGATCGCCGGATTCGACTCGGGCGCACGGACCTTGGCTGACGGCCGTAGTTGGCGGGAGCTGTCGGCGGGTGAGCGCGCGGATGTCGTCGACTCGTACCGGCTGGTGTACCGCGCCGACTCGCTGGTCAACTGGTGCCCTGGCCTGGGCACGGTGCTGGCCAACGAGGAAGTCACCGCCGACGGTCGCAGTGAGCGTGGCAACTTTCCGGTTTTCCGCAAGCGGCTGCGGCAGTGGATGATGCGGATCACGGCGTACTCCGAGCGGCTGCTGGATGACCTCGACGTGCTGGACTGGCCCGAGCAAGTCAAGACCATGCAGCGGAACTGGATTGGCCGCTCCACCGGCGCATCGGCATTGTTCCGCGCCACCGCCAACGACGGCGCGCCCGCCGACATCGAGGTGTTCACCACGCGCCCGGACACGTTGTTCGGCGCGACATACATGGTGCTGGCGCCCGAGCATGAATTGGTCGACGCGCTGACCGCCCCCGATTGGCCCGACGGCGTCGACCCGCGGTGGACGTTCGGGGCTGACGGTCCGGCGGACGGGGTCGAGGCGTACCGGCGGTCGATCGCCGCGAAGTCGGATCTGGAGCGGCAGGAGAACAAGACCAAGACCGGCGTGTTCCTGGGCACGTATGCGACGAACCCGGCCAACGGTGAGCGCATCCCGGTGTTCACCGCCGACTACGTGCTGGTCGGCTACGGCACCGGGGCGATCATGGCGGTTCCCGGCCACGACCAGCGAGACTGGGAATTCGCCACCGAATTCGGCTTGCCGATCGTGGAAGTCATTGCCGGCGGCGATGTTTCGCGCGAAGCGTACACCGGCGACGGCCCGGCCGTGAACTCCGGTTACCTCAACGGGCTGGACGTCGAGGCGGCCAAGGAGGCGATCACCCGTCGGCTTGAGTCCGACGGCCTCGGTCAGGCCCGCGTGGAATTCAAGTTGCGCGACTGGCTGTTCGCGCGGCAACGGTACTGGGGCGAGCCGTTCCCGATCGTCTACGACGAGGACGGACGCCCACACCCGCTGCCGGATTCGCAGCTGCCCGTCGAGTTGCCCGACATCCCCGACTATTCGCCAGTGCTGTTCGACCCCGACGATGCCGGCAGCGAACCTTCGCCGCCGCTCGCCAAGGCGACCGACTGGGTACACGTCGAACTCGACCTGGGCGACGGGCGCAAGCCCTACATCCGCGACACCAATGTGATGCCGCAGTGGGCGGGCAGCTCGTGGTACGAACTGCGCTACGTCGACCCGCACAATTCGGAGCAGTTCTGCGCCAAGGAGAACGAGGCGTATTGGATGGGCCCGCGACCGGCCGAGCATGGCCCCGGCGACCCCGGCGGTGTCGATCTCTACGTCGGCGGAGTCGAGCACGCGGTGCTGCATCTGTTGTATTCACGGTTCTGGCACAAGGTGCTCTACGACCTCGGACATGTCAGCTCCCGTGAGCCGTACCGCCGGCTGGTGAACCAGGGCTACATTCAGGCGTTCGCCTACACCGACTCACGCGGCGCCTATGTGCCGGCAGCGGACGTCGAGGAGTGCGACGGCCGATTCTTCTATACCGGCCCCGACGGCGAGCTCGAGGTGTTCCAGGAGTTCGGCAAGATCGGCAAGAGCCTGAAGAACTCGGTGTCGCCCGACGAGATCTGCGACGCGTACGGCGCCGACACCCTACGGGTGTACGAGATGTCGATGGGGCCGCTGGAGGCGTCGCGGCCATGGGCGACCAAGGATGTGATAGGCGCGTACCGGTTTCTGCAGCGGGTGTGGCGGCTGGCGGTCGACGAAGAGACCGGCGAGGCGCGGGTGAGCGAGGACAGCCTCGACGATGACACACTGCGCGTCTTGCACCGAACCATCGCCGGCGTCTCCGCTGACTACCCGGGACTGCGCAACAACACGGCGATAGCCAAGCTCATCGAGTACGCGAATCATCTGACCAAGCAGTCGGTCACGGCACGCGAGGCGATAACACCGCTGGTGCTGATGCTGGCACCGGTGGCGCCACATCTGGCAGAGGAGATGTGGCGGCGGCTGGGACACGACCGCTCGTTGGCGCACGGCCCGTTCCCGCAGGCCGACCCGCGCTATCTGGTCGACGAGAACGTCGAATACCCGGTCCAGGTCAACGGCAAAGTACGAGGCCGGATTTCGGTTTCCGCTGACGCCGACGCCGAAGCGCTCGAGGCCGCCGCATTGGCCGACGAGAAGGTGTCGGCGTTTCTTGCAGGTGCCACGCCGAAGAAGGTGATCGTCGTGCCGGGCCGGCTGGTGAACCTGGTCGTCTAGCACGCGCCGCAATTCGCGCAGCCACTACACACGCGACGCCCCAAACGCCCCAACGCACGCTCAGTGCTGCCGAATCACCACCGAGTACACATGCCCGTCGGGCGGGGTGCCGACGATGTCAGCGATCGCCCGGGCAACCGTCTCCGGCCGCAAATAATGCTTGGCGTTGTACTTCCCGCCCTCGAATTCGACGAGTTTTCGCTGCATGTCGGAGGCGATGCGCCCGGGGTGCACGGAGGTGACCCGCAACAAGGGCTCCTCCAAGCGAAGCGAATCGGCGAACGCGCGCAGCGCGAACTTGCTCGCAGAGTACGACGCCATGCCCTCCAGCACGTGCAATCCCGCGCCGGAATTGACGAAGATCACGTGACCTTTGGCGCGGCGCAGCGCCGGCAGCATCGCCTGCGTCAGCGCCACCGCGCCGATCACATTGACATCGAACGTCGTTCGCCAATCGTGGATACGCGACGAGGCGAGGTGGTCCGGAAAGCCCACCCCGGCGTTGTGCACCAGCACGTCGAGCTCGCCGGCCGCCACCGTCTTGGAATCCGTGAGATCGATCTCCACGATGGTTCCGCCGACGCGCGCGGCGAGCTCGGAGAGGCGTTTCGACGGGCGGCCGGCGAGCAGCAGCGTGTGCGTCGGCGCAAGGGCGGAGGCGATGGCGGAACCGAGGCCGCCGCTGGCCCCGGTGATCAGCGCGGTCGGCATGCTGGCAACCCTATCCGCGAACCGCACCCCTCGCCGCGTTGACGCCGCGGCCTCATCATGGAACCGATGGCACCGGATCCCAGCTTCTCACCGACGCAGCTCGCCGCGCGCGCTGCGTATCTGCTGCGCGGCAATGACCTGGGCGTGATGACCACGGCGGCACCATTGCTGTATCCCCACATGTGGAGCTGGGACGCGGCGTTCGTGGCGGTCGGGTTGGCGCCGCTGAGCGTCGAGCGCGCGGTCATGGAACTCGACACCCTGCTGTCGGCGCAGTGGTCGAACGGGATGATCCCGCACATCGTGTTCGCCAACAACGTCGATGACTACTTTCCCGGACCGGCGCGCTGGGCCACCTCAACACTTGCCGCAAACGCCCCGCCGGACCGCCACACCTCCGGAATCACCCAACCGCCGGTGCACGCGATCGCGGTCGAACGAATCCTCGATCACGCCCGCCGGCGGGGCCGGTCCACCCGGCAGGTCGCCGAGACGTTCCTCGATCGGCGCTGGCCCGACCTCGTCCGCTGGCATCGGTGGCTCGCAGAAGCCCGGGACCAGCACCGCCGGGGCCGCGTCATGCTGTATCACGGCTGGGAATCCGGCATGGACAATTCGCCCAGGTGGGACGAGGCGTACGGAAACGTTGTTCCCGGCCGGGTCCCGGATTACCAGCGCAAAGACAACATGGTCGTGGCGGACCCGTCGCAGCGGCCCAGCGACGGTGAGTACGACCGCTACCTGTGGCTGCTGGAGGAGATGAAATCGGCGCGCTACGACGACGAACTCTTGCCGAAGGTGATGAGCTTTGTCGTCGAGGACGTGTTCGTCTCGGCGATCTTCTCGTTGGCGTGCGAAGTGTTGGCAAACATCGGCGAGGACTACCGCCGTCCCCACGCCGACGTGCGGGATCTGTACTCGTGGGCCGAGCGATTCCGCTCCGGAGTAGTCGAGACGACGGACGAAAGGACCGGCGCGGCCCGAGATTTTGATGTGCGAGGCGAGAAGTGGATCTCAACGGAAACGGTCGCGCAGTTCGCTCCGCTGTTGTGTGGCGGTTTGCCGCATGATCGTGAACGTGTCTTGCTACGGCTGCTGGACGGGCCAAGATTCTGCGGGCACCCGGACCTGCGGTTCGCGCTGATCCCGTCGACCTCGCCGGTGTCACGCGACTTCAAGCCGCGGGAGTACTGGCGCGGCCCGGTCTGGCCGGTGATGACCTGGCTGTTCTCGTGGGCCTTCGCGCGCCGTGGTTGGGCGGAACGGTCACGCACGCTGAGCAGAGAGGGGCTCAGGCAGGCCAGCGACGGCACGTTCGCCGAGTACTACGAGCCGTTCACCGGTGAACCGCTGGGCAGCATGCAGCAGTCCTGGACGGCGGCCGCGGTCCTCGACTGGCTGGGCTAGCTTGACGTGACCGATTCCCCGGCCAGCCGCTCCAGCGGGACGAGTGCCTTGACCAGTGTTTCGCGGTCGTCGTCGGACAGCGTGGCCAGCATCGAGGCCAGCGCCGCGCGCCGATTGGCCAGTGACTCCCGGTGCACCGCCAGGCCCTTGTCGGTGATGTCGACGAGCACCGCGCGCAGATCGGACTGGTCCTTGGACCGCCTCACCAGCCCAAGCTTCTCCAGCCGGCGGATCGCGACGGTCGTCGTGGGGGTGCGCACCCGCTCGTGCGCCGCGAGCTCAGTCATCCGGATCGGGCCCCGATCGATCAGCGTGACCAGGATTGATAGTTGTGCCAGCGTGAGGTCGCCGGTGGCGGCGCGGTTGGGGTCCCCGCGGCGCAGCACGGAAAACAGCTTCGTCAGCACCCGGTGCAGCCCCTCGGCCAGCTCGGTGACCTGCGGCTCCGTCTCGACCATAATTCGCCAGTCTAACTTGTCGTGACCTGACAGGTTCGGAATCGTGAATGTTGTCGAAATTCATCCGACCTGCGACAGAAAGCGCTGCAAGCGGGGTGTTTGTGCGGCCTCGAAGATTCGCTCCGGCGGCCCGGATTCCACTACTTGCCCGCGGTCCATGAACACGACGGCGGCCGACGCCGAACGGGCGAAGCCCATCTCGTGGGTGACCACGATCATCGTCATGCCCTCCGAGCCGAGGTCGGCGATCAACGCAAGGATGCCCTTGACCAGTTCGGGATCCAACGCCGACGTCGCTTCGTCGAAGAACATCACCTGCGGGCCCATCGCCAGCGCTCGCGCGATCGCGACCCGCTGCTGCTGGCCTCCCGACAGCGTCGCCGGGCGGACTGCCGCCTTGTGCCGTAGGCCAACTCGGTCCAACTGGTCAAGCGCCAGGTGGCGTGCCGCCTCGGCGGACAATCCCTTGAGCTTGCGCGGGGCAAGCATCACGTTGTCTATCACGCTGCGATGCGGGAACAGGTTGAAGTTCTGGAACACCATCCCGATTCGCTGCCGCAGCACATCGGCGTCGTCCTCGAGCACCGACACCCCGTCGAGCAGGATGTCGCCCGCATCTGGCTCGTAGAGCCGGTTGAGTGTGCGCAGTAGCGTCGACTTGCCGGACCCGGACGGGCCGATCACGGCGACGGTGCTGCCGGCCGCCGCGTCGATGTCGACACCCCGCAACACCGCATTTTGTCCGAATGACAAGTGAATACCTTTGCCCGACAGCGAAACCGCTTTCACGACGCGACCTCTGTGACGAGCGGATCTTCCGACGGCACCGCGCGACCTTGCCGTAGCCGGGCATCGATGTGGTTCACCAAATGGGTGAGCGGAACGGTCAGCGCGAGATAGCACAGGCCCGCGGCCACCAGAGGCGAGAGGTTGCCGGTCTGCGCGTTCAGGTCGCGGCCGACCTGGAACAGCTCCCGCTGCCCGGCGACCAGGCCCAGGAAATAGACCAGTGCCGATGCCTTGAGGAGTGAGATGAACTGGTTCACCAACGCCGGCAGCACTCGGCGAACGCCCTGCGGCACAACCACCAGCCGCATCGAGCGACGGTAGGAAAATCCCAGTGCGCGTGCGGCCTCCAACTGGCCCGACTCGACGCTCTGGATGCCGGACCGGAAGATCTCCCCGACGTAGGCCGCCGCCATCAGCCCCAGGGCCGCGATGCCGAGCGGGTACGGGTTGTTTCCGGTCAGCCCACCCACGACCGGTCCCACGCCCAGCCCGATGAGCAGAATGATCACCACCTCCGGCAGCCCGCGGAAGATGTCGGTGTACACCCGCGCCGGCCAGCGCAGCCAACGGGACCGGGAGATGCCGGCGACCGCCAGCAGCATTCCCAGCACCACGCCGATGATGCTGGCGCTGAACGTGAGTATGAGTGTGTTCGGCAGCCCGGTCGACAACAGCTGGGGAATGGCCTGCTTGTACAGATCCCAGTCGAAGAATGCGTCCTTCAGTTGAGCCAGCGTGGATTTCGGCGCGGGCGCGGCAGCGGCGCGGGGGGTGTGGCCGGCGGCGATCGCGGCGAAATCGGGCAGCCACGGCCGCGGCGCGGCCTTCGACCCGGGCTTCCAGCCGGGCGGCAGCGCGCGCGGCACCCAGTCCGAATACAGCCGCGCCCAGGTGCCGTCGGCGATGATCGCGTCCAGCCCGGCGTTGAGCGCGTCGATCAGCGGCTTGTTCTCCTTCGCGACGGCCCAGGCCACGAAATTGTCCAAGCTGAACGTGTTTTCGACGATGACCGCCTGATCAGAGGGCCGCACCGTGCCCAGCGCCTGCTGCGACGGCGCGACCCACGCGTCGATCTGCCCCGTCTTCAGGCTGCCGTACACGGTGTTGTAGTCGGGAAACTTCACCGGGTCCAGATGCAGGGTGTCCACGACGTAGGCCTCCTGCACCGTTCCTTGCACCACTCCGATGCGCTGGCCAGCCGCCAGCTTGTCGAACCCGGTGATGGGCGACCTTGGCGGCACGACGAGCGAGAAGTATCCGAAGTCGTAGCCGTTGGTGAACCCGACCGTCTTGCGGCGCGCGTCGGTGGTGGTGATGGACGCCGAGCCGACGTCGAAACGGCGCGACGCAACTTGCGCCAGCAGGCCCGAGAAGTCCGTTCCGACGAACTGCACCCGCAGCCCCAGCTTGCCCGCCACGGCCCGCAACAGTTCGTTGTCGAAACCGGTGAACTGGCCCGCGGAGTTGATGCACACGCTCGGCGGCGCGTCCGACAACGTGCCGACGACGAGCGTGCCGGGTGTGCCGAGCCCAAGCCCGTCGACGTTGACTGCAGTGAAGGGCTCGACGGTCGCGGTCGTGTACCGGTCTACGTCGGGGCCCTTGGCGGCCTTGGCGAGGTTGGTCGGCAGCGCGCTCGCGGACTGCACTCCGGGCGGCGAACACTGGTCGGCCCGCGCAGCGGGGGCGACGACGCCCGCCATGACGACGGCGATCCCCAGCGCGGCGGCCGCCATGCGTACCCGCCGTCCACCGTCAAACCGGGGAGCCGTCTCGCTCATTCCGAAGAGCTGCGGTCCCTCCACCGGCACAGCGTTTCGGCGCCCGACAGGTCGTAGTCCGGGCCGTTCACGCCGACAGTCAGAAACGTGACGCCGAGCGCGGCGAATGCATCGGCCCCGGCGAGCAGCGCATCACCGGAACCCTGCACCCCGGCTGACCGCTCGATCGTGGCGGGGTCGCGGCCCGCCTCCGCGCAGTGGGCGGCGAGAATCTGCGCCTTGCGCGGATACGTCTGGCGGTTGACGAAACCGTGCCAGATGTCGGCGTGCTCGGCCACCAGCCGCAGCGTCTTCTGCTCACCCTGGCCGCCGATCAGAATCGGGATCGGCCGCGTGGGCGGCGGGTTCAGCCTGGCCCACCGGGATGTGATGCGCGGCAGCGCCCGGGCGAGGTCTTGCAACCGGCCGCCGGCGGTGCCGAACTCGTAGCCGTACTCGTCGTAATCCTTCTGTTTCCAGCCGGATCCGATACCGAGAATGACCCGGCCACCAGAAATATGGTCGACCGTGCGGGCCATGTCGGCGAGCAGCTCAGGGTTGCGGTACGAGTTGCAGGTGACGAGAGCGCCGATCTGGATGCGTGACGTCTGCTCGGCCCACGCGCCGAGCATGGTCCAGCACTCGAAGTGGGGGCCGTCGGGGTCACCGTAGAGCGGAAAGAAGTGGTCCCAGTTGAAGGCGATGTCGACGCCGATGTCCTCGCAACGGCGCACGGCATCGCGGATGTCTGAATAGTCCGGTGCGTGCTGTGGCTGAAGCTGCACGCCGATACGAACGGGAAAGGCCATGGGGGTCACCGTATCGCGGCGCTCAGCGCCGGCAGTTCCCGTATTGGTTGATCAGTGCCTGTTCGGCCGGCGACGGTCGGTAGGCCCGCTTCATGCACCCGCCGATGAGGATTGCCACCGGTGCCATTGCCTGCCCGCGATAGTCGAGGTGCCCGACGTACTGGTTGGTCGCGGTGTAGAGCACCGGTGCGGGGAGCCGGGCGACGATCGGAAGATGCCGCTGGGCGAGCCGCACGGCGATGTCCAGCTCCATGGCACTGTCGTCGGCCGCGATCCTCTCCGACACCCAAAACGGTCCGGTGACGGCACCGTTGATCGTGAAGACGTCGGCGTGCGGGATGGCCTGGTCGGCGTTGAGTGCGTTCCACAGCTCCATCTCCTGGCGCGTGGGCAAGCGCCGCGACGTGCTGATCTCGGCGGGGTGCTGCTTGCCGGCGCTGATTTTCCAGTCAGCGGCTGCCAGGTCGGCGAATCCGGTGGCCAGCGTGCCGACCGCCGCGCCGACCGTGAGGTAGTCGGCGGCGTCGGGAAGCTGGATGCTGCCCGACGACACCGGGGCCGCGTCGCCGGCATGGCCGACTGCCGCGCGCAACTTCACGGTGCTGTCCGCGAACTGCCGGCGCAGCGCCACCCAGCTGCGTGCCTGGGCCAGGATCTGGTCGCGGTTGCTCACCGGACGGGACCCGGTGTCGACGGCGAACACGCTGTCACCGCGGCGAACCTCGAGCCGGGTGCGATAGCCGCGGTAATCCTGGGTTTGCAGATCGGCGAGGTAGGCCGACGTGATGGCGGCGAGTTGATCACCGGTGACGTTGTCGACGACGTTGACGTCCACCTCGAAGAAGACCGGTCCGTGGGCCGGGTTGCCGTCGAATGTGTTGCTGGTCACATCGACCCCCGGCATCGAGCGCAGCTGCTGGGTGAGCTGGTTCACCTGCGAGTGGCGATCGGGCGGCGCTGCGCCGCAGGCCGCCACGGTCAGCCACGCTAGGGCGAGCAGAAGCCCGAAACGTCCGCACCGGCACACGCGCATCAGCCGATTCTGCCAACCAGCACCGAGTACCCTGATGCCAGGAATCTCGGAGGTTCCTCCCAGGCTGTTGCCGGGAAGCCATGCCCAAATAGCGTTGTGACAACGAGCGTATTAGAAGAAGCAGATTCGGTAGCTGACGAAACCGGCGAGCAAACGCGGCCGCGGCGGATCAGTGCGAGGACCTGGGACCGCATCGGGCTCGCTGTTCTGCTCGTCGGCACGGCCGTCATGTACCTGTGGAACATCACCGTCAACGGCATGGGCAACCAGTTCTACGCCGGGGCGGCGCAGGCCGGTTCGACCAACTGGGAAGCGCTGCTGTTCGGCTCGCTGGATCCCGAGAATTTCATCACGGTCGACAAACCGCCGGTGTCGCAGTGGGTGATGGGCCTGTCCGGTCAGATCTTCGGCTTCAGCAGCGCGAGCATGTTGATCCCCGAGGCGCTGATGGCGGTTGCCACGGTCGCGCTGCTCTACGGCGCGGTGTCGCGCATCGCCGGCCCACGATCCGGGTTGCTTGCCGGCCTGGCGTTTGCGCTGACCCCCGTCGCGGCGCTGATGTTCCGCTTCAACAACCCCGATGCGGTGATGGTGCTGCTGATGATGGCGGGCGCATACTGCACCGCCCGCGCCGTGCAACACGCCAGTCCTAAGTGGATCGCGCTGGCGGGGGTCGCGCTCGGATTCGCGTTTCTCGCCAAGATGCTCGAAGGCCTGATGGTGATGCCGGCCATCGGGCTGGCATACCTCATCGCCGCCCCGACGCCCCTGCGCCGGCGACTGCTGCACCTGCTGGGCTCGCTTGCGGCGTTCGTCGTATCCGCCGGATGGTACGTAGTGTTGACGCTGCTGTGGCCGGCGTCGTCGCGCCCGTACATCGCCGGCTCGGACGACAACAACTTCATGAATCTCGTGTTGGGCTACAACGGCTTCGCCCGGGTCACCGGCGCCAATCGCCCCGACTTCCCGGGCCCGCGCCCCGGCCCCCGGGGGTTGCCTAACTTCATGACTCAGTCGCAGGGCGCGGGCAGGCTGTTCGCCGGCGAAATGGGCTACGAGATCGGGTGGTTGATACCTTCGGCCCTGCTGGCGATGGTCCTGGTGATCGTGTCGCGCGGCCGGGCCCCGCGCACCGATCTCGTGCGTGCGGGCGCGATCCTGTTCGGCGGCTGGATGGTGGTCGACGGGCTGGTCCTGTCCTGCATGAAGGGAATGGTCCACCCGTACTACTGCCTTTCGCTGGCGCCGGCGGTGGCAGGCATGTTCGCGCTCGGCGTGCATGAGATGTGGGGAAGGCGCGCAACATGGTTCGGCCGGGCCGGTCTCGGCGCGATGGTGCTGGTCACTGGCGGCTGGAGCGCCTGGATTCTGCATCGGGACGACTGGCTGCCCGCGTTGCGCTGGACCGTTCTGGTGCTGACGGTGGTGGCGACGGTCGCGTTGGTCGCGACGTTGATGTTCCGGGCGCGCGGGCATTACGTACGCGCTGCGCTGGCCTGTGGCGTGATCGTCGCGCTCGCCGGGCCGGCGGCCTACGCGATCGCGACGATTGGGCAGCCCCACACGGGCGGCGGCCCGTCGGTCGGACCGGCCGCAGTAGCGCAGTCCCACGGCCACGGCGGAGGGCCTGACAGGAACGACGACAATCCGCAACTGGACGCGATGCTGTCGGCCACCCACACCGACTGGTCCGCGGCGATCGTGCGGTCGTCGGCGGCCGCCGGCCTCGAGCTGAGTTCACACACGGCCGTCATGGCGATCGGCGGTTTCTCGGGCAGGGACCCGGTGCCGACGGTGAGCCAGTTTCAGCAGTACATCGCGAATCACCGGGTGACGTATTTCCTCGTGTCCAACGACACCCAGGATCACCCCAATTCGTGGCACAGCCAGCACTCCGACGTCGCCGATTGGGTTGTCGCGAACTACCCGCCGGTGAAGGTCGGCGACTACACCGTCTACGACCTGACCGGGCCCACCAAGCACTAACCGCCGAGCACGGCGCGCACGATGGCGATGAGCGCACCCGGCTGATCGCTCTGCACCGAATGCCCGGAATCGGCGACCATCTGCACCCCGCGGAATCCGGGGGCGGTGCGGGCGAATTCATCGGCGTCCTCGTCGTTGACGAACGCCGAGTTCGCGCCGCGCACCAGTGTCGTGGGGGTGGTTAGCGCCGGCACGTCGTCCCACAGGCCCGCGAACCCTTCGACTTTGCGGATGGTGTCGTAGCGCCAGGTCCACGTGCCGTCGTCCAGCTGCTTCGAGTTGTGGAATACGCCGCGCCGCAACGCCTTCCGATCGCGATGAGGAGCGGTGGCAACCGCCGCGTCCACCATCGCGTCGAAGCTTGAAAAGATGCGCTCCCCCTCCACCAGCGCGACGGGGCCCTTTTGCGCGTCGGTCATGTCGATGTGGCGCCGTGGGGCGGACGGGGTGACGTCCACGAGCACCAGCCGCCGCACGAGGTCGGGTGCGCGCGTCGCCAGCCGGATCGCCGTCAGCCCGCCCAGTGACATCCCGACGAACAACTCCGCCTCCGGTGCCCATTCGCGCAGCACGGGCTGCAGCGTCTCGGCGTTCGTCGGCGGCCCGTAGTCGCCGTCGTCGCGCCAGGCCGACCGGCCGTGCCCGGGAAGGTCGACGGCCAGTGCGGCCTCACCGAGCCCGACGATCACCGTGTCCCAGGTGTGCGCGTTCTGTCCGCCGCCGTGCAGGAACACCACCCGCGGCGGAGCCTTGCCCCATCGGAGAGCAGAGCAGAGCTTCAATTCGACGCGCTCAACGCTGGGCAGCGGCCCGTCGACGCCGGCCTGCTCGGCGTTCTCATGCAGGAGGGCGAACTCGTCCATGCCTATCTCCATTGACTCTGCGCCCATGGCGCAAAAGTGAGAGTACGTCGCGCCCTCAACGCAGAGTCAACGCGAAATGAAGTCCTCGAGCTTCGCGCGGGCGACGTCGTCGGGCATCTGCTTCGGCGGGCTCTTCATCAGGTAGGCCGACGCCGGGATGATGGGCCCACCCAAACCGCGGTCCTTGGCGATCTTGGCCGCCCGCACCGCGTCGATGATCACGCCCGCCGAGTTGGGTGAGTCCCACACCTCGAGCTTGTACTCGAGGTTCAGCGGCACGTCACCGAACGCTCGGCCCTCCAGCCGCACGTAGGCCCACTTGCGGTCGTCGAGCCAGCCGACATGGTCGGACGGGCCGATGTGCACGTCCTTGGTCTTGAACTCGCGCTGCAGATTCGAGGTCACCGCCTGCGTCTTGGAGATCTTCTTCGATTCCAGGCGCTCACGCTCCAGCATGTTGAGGAAGTCCATGTTGCCGCCGACGTTCAGTTGCATCGTGCGGTCGAGCTGCACGCCCCGGTCCTCGAACAGCTTGGCGAGCACGCGGTGGGTGATCGTCGCGCCGACCTGGCTCTTGATGTCGTCACCGATGATCGGCACCCCCGCGTCGGCGAACTTGCGGGCCCACACCGGGTCCGATGCGATGAACACCGGCAGCGCGTTGACGAAGGCGACGCCGGCGTCGATCGCGCACTGGGCGTAGAACTTGTCGGCATCGTCGGACCCGACGGGCAGGTAGGAGACCAGCACGTCGACCCGCGCGTCGCGCAACGTCTTGACCACGTCGACGGGCTCGGCGTCGGACAGCTCGATGGTGTCGGCGTAGTACTTGCCGATCCCGTCGAGGGTGGGGCCGCGCTGCACCACCACGTCGGTGGGCGGTACGTCCGCGAGCTTGATCGTGTTGTTCTGGGACGCAAAGATCGCCTCCGACAGGTCGAAGCCGACCTTCTTGGCGTCGACGTCGAACGCGGCGACGAACGTCACGTCGCGGACGTGATAGGGGCCGAAGCGCACATGCATCAGACCGGGGACCGTCGATTTCTCGTCGGCGTCCTGGTAGTACTGCACGCCCTGAACCAGCGATGACGCGCAGTTACCGACGCCGACGATCGCGACGCGGACCTCGGCGCCGATGTTGTTGCGACTCATGAGCGGTTCTCTCCTTTTTGTGCCACTTGAAGCTTTCCTGCGGTCCGGGCTACCAAGCCTGACCCGGCCTATAAATCCCCAGAGCCCTGCGCGACCCGTTCCGCGGCGATCAACTCGTTGAGCCATTTCACTTCGCGCTCGCTCGACTCCAGGCCCAGCTGGTGCAGCTGGCGGGTGTAGCGGTCGAGCGAGTTACTGGCCCGCGCAACGGCTTCACGCAGGCCTTCCCGCCGTTCCTCCACCTGACGCCGGCGACCCTCCAAAATCCGCATCCTTGCCTCGGCGGGGGTGCGGTTGAAGAACGCCAGATGAACGCCGAAGCCGTCGTCGGTGTAGTTCTGTGGACCGGTATCGGCGACGAGTTCAGCGAAACGACTCCGACCCGGGTCGGTCAGCCGGTACACGCGGCGGGCTCGCCGCACCGGACCGCCCGCGGGCATCGCGTCCTCGACGATCAGCCCGTCCAGCTGCATCCGGCGCAGCGCCGGGTACAGCGAACCGTACGAGAACGCCCGGAACGCGCCGAGCAGACCGGTCAGGCGCTTGCGCAGCTCATAGCCGTGCATGGGTGATTCGAGCAGAAGTCCCAGGATGGCGAGCTCCAGCACCGAGTCACCTCCTTCGCGCGCTACAACGGCCGAACACCTCGCGCAATAGTATCGCGCCGATATATTTGGCGCTACCAGAGCGCCAAGGCGGTAGCCGCGACCAGCAGCAGCACGACCGCGACGACCGCGAGAGCGATGCCCCAAACGAGGACCGGTGACATTTTCTGAAGTTGGGCCGACGCACGGTAGATTTGCAGATCCTGCACAAGCGCCTGCAGCTCGCCGAGAGTGACGGCGTTCGTGGCGGCGCTCACCCGCTGACGGTGCTCCTCCATCGACAGCTGGCCCTGCGCCAGCGCCGAGTCGAGCACCTCGCATGCGTTGTGGCGGTCGCCGTCCATAGCCCGGGTACCGAAGGTGGCCATAGAAAAGATCGTACGTAAAACATCGCAGACCAGACCCCGAATCTGGAGTGCGTGCGCAGCCATACGCTTCGGGGGGCCGCACCGGCGACGTAGTCTGGTCACCGTGCGACTGCAGCGACAGGTGGTGGACTACGCGCTCCGGCGCCGGTCCCTGCTGGCCGAGGTGTACTCCGGACGCACTGGCGTCTCGGAGGTCTGCGACGCCAACCCCTACCTGTTGCGGGCTGCCAAGTATCACGGCAAGCCGAGTTCGGTGATGTGCCCGATCTGTCGCAAGGAGCAATTGACATTGGTGTCATGGGTTTTCGGCGATCACCTTGGCGCGGTGTCGGGGTCGGCCCGCACCACCGAAGAGCTGGTGATGCTGGCCGCCCGATACGACGAATTCTCGGTGCACGTGGTGGAGGTATGCCGGACCTGCAGTTGGAACCACCTGGTCAAGTCGTACGTGTTGGGCGCCCCGCCGGGATCGCGCGGCACTCGGACTGCGCGCAGCGGCGCGCGCACGGCCAGTGAATAGCGGGCAGCGTCCAGACCGGTCACCCGCTGCGCGCCAGCCACCGACACCCCGACCGGCCGGGCCGTCACCCGACGCGGTCCCGACGACCGTCCTTCCGTCGGTCCCCGAAGACACCGCACCGCTTACCGACCCCATCGACGAAGTCAGGGCCGCCCTCAACCGAACGAACCGAACGCCGCCGCCCCCACCGCCCCGTCCGCCGGGTCGCCCGCCCCCACCGCCGCGGCCCCCGCGGCGCAAGTTCAACTGGAAGTGGGTCCGGCGTGGACTGATCGTCGGGATCGTCACGATCCTCGTGCTTCCGATCGTCACGTTCGCGATGGCCTACCTGATCGTCGATGTGCCGCAGCCCGGCGACATCCGCACCAATCAGGTGTCCACGATTCTTGCCAGCGACGGCACCACCCAGCTTGCGAAAATCGTTCCGCCCGAGGGCAACCGCGTTGACGTGAACATCGACCAGGTGCCCCAGCATGTGCGCGCCGCCGTCATGGCAGCCGAAGACCGCGACTTCTACTCCAACCCGGGTTTCTCGTTCCGCGGTTTCGCCCGCGCGGTACGCAATAACCTGTTCGGCGGCGACACCGAGGGCGGTTCGACGATCACTCAGCAATACGTCAAGAATGCGCTGGTGGGTTCGCAGCGCGCCGGCGTCGGGGGCCTGGTCAGGAAGGCCAAGGAGTTGGTCATCGCGACGAAGATGTCCAACGAGTGGTCGAAAGATCAAGTGCTGCAGGCCTACTTGAACATCATTTACTTCGGCCGTGGCGCCTACGGCATCGCCGCGGCATCGAAGGCCTACTTCAACAAGCCGGTGGAGCAGCTCACCGTCGCCGAAGGCGCGCTGTTGGCGGCGCTGATCCGGCGACCGTCCGCCCTGGACCCCGCCGTCGATCCGCAAGGCAGTGTCAACCGCTGGAACTGGGTGCTCGACGGCATGGTCACCATTGGCGCTCTGTCGCCCACCGACCGTGCGGCGCAGGTTTTTCCGGAAACGATGCCGCCGGACCAGTCCCGGATGGAGAGTCAGACCATCGGCCCGAACGGCCTGATCGCGCGGGCCGTCACTCGCGAATTGCTCGACCTGTTCAACATCGACGAGCGAACACTGAACACTCAGGGTCTGCAGATCACCACGACCATTGACCCCAAGGCGCAGAAGGCCGCCGAAGACGCGGCGAACAAGTATCTGCAGGGCCAGGACCCCGACATGCGCACCGCAGTGGTGTCGATCGACCCGAAGACCGGCGGGGTCAAGGCGTACTACGGCGGTGCCGACGCCAACGGCTTCGACTTCGCCCAGGCCGGCCTGCAGACGGGATCGTCGTTCAAGGTGTTCGCGCTGATCGCGGCGCTACAGCAGGGCATGGGGCTGGGCACTCAAGTGGACAGCTCCCCTCTGGACGTCAACGGGATCAAGATCACCAATGCCGAAGGTGAAAGCTGCGGCACCTGCAACATCGCCGAGGCGCTCAAGCGGTCGTTGAACACCAGCTATTACCGGCTGATGCTCAAACTGAAGAACGGGCCGGCCGACGTCGCGGCCGCGGCGCACGAGGCCGGCGTCGCCGAGAGCTTCCCCGGTGTGGCGCACACCCTGTCCGAAGACGGCAAGGGCGGCCCGCCCAACGACGGAATTGTATTGGGCCAGTATCAGACTCGGCCAATCGACATGGCATCGGCCTATGCGACCATCGCCGCGTCGGGCGTCTATCGCGCACCCCACTTCGTGCAGAAGGTCGTCAACGCTTCCGGCGAGGTGCTGTTCGATGCCGCCAATCAGGAGAGCGGCGGCGAACAGCGCATCGACAAAGCGGTCGCCGACAACGTCATCTCCGCCATGCAGCCGATCGCTGCCTATTCCAACGGCCACAACCTGGCCGGCGGTCGGCCCTCGGGTGCGAAGACGGGCACCACCCAGCTGGGCGACACCGGCGCCAACAAGGACGCCTGGATGGTGGGTTTCAGCCCGTCGCTGTCGACCGCTGTGTGGGTGGGTACCACCCAGGGCAACAAGCCGCTGGTGAACAAGTGGGGTTCGGCGGTGTGGGGGTCGACGCTGCCGTCTGATATCTGGAAGGCGACGATGGACGGCGCGCTGCAGGGCACGTCCAACGAATCGTTCCCCAAGCCAACGCCGATCGGCGGTTTCGCGGGGGTGCCCGCGGCCCCGCCGCCGCCGGCCACGACACAGTCGTCGGCGTCGGCGCCCACGGGGACGGTCAGCGAGACGGTGACCCAGCCGAGCATCGTGGTGGCGCCCGGTATCACGATCCCGCTCGGACCGCCCACCACGATTCCGGCGTCCCCTGCCCCCGGCGGTGAGGGTCCGCCGCCCGGACCTTCGCCGCCGCCATGACGGAAGACCAGCTCGCGGAGCCCGACACCGTTGCGGTGATCTCGCCGCAGCCGCTCGCCGATGACACACGCAGTCTCGATGACCGCGACTTCCCCAGTCGCACGGACGCGCTCGGCGCGGCGCTGTCGGAAACGCTCGGCGGGCCGGTCGGTCGGCATGCGCTGATCGGTCGCCAGCCGTTCGTGACGCCGCTGCGGGTGATGTTCGTGATCGCGCTGGTGTTCCTCGCGCTGGGCTGGTCGACGAAAGCCGCGTGTCTGCAGAGCACCTCCACGGGCACCGCCGACCAGCGGGTGGCCAACTGGGCCAACCAGCGGGCGTATTACGAGTTGTGCTACTCCGACACCATTCCGCTGTACAGCGCGGAGCTGTTGAACCTGGGCAAATTTCCCTACAAGTCCAGTTGGCTGGAGACGGACGCCACCGGAAAACCGCGAACCACCTACGACGGCCGCCCGGCAGTGCGATACATGGAGTACCCGGTGCTGACCGGGTTGTACCAGTACGCGTCGATGGCGTTGGCCAAAACGTATACCGCGCTCACCAAGGTCGTGGGCGTGCCGGTCGTCGCCGAGGTGGTGATGTTCTTCAACATCTCCGCGTTCGGGCTGGCGTTCGCCTGGCTGGCGACGGTGTGGGGCACCGCAATGTTGGCCGGTCGCCGGATCTGGGACGCGGCGTTGGTGGCCGCGTCACCGATCCTGATCTTCGAGATCTTCACCAATTTCGACGCGCTGGCCACGGCGTTCGCGATCGGTTCGATGTTGGCGTGGGCGCGGCGCAAGCCGGTGCTGGCGGGCGTGCTGCTCGGACTCGGCGTGGCCGCGAAGCTGTATCCGGCGTTGCTGTTACTGCCGTTGCTGCTGCTCGGTGTCCGCACCGGGCGATTGCGGCAGGTGGGGCAGACGGCCGCGACGGCGGCGGTCACCTGGCTGCTGGTGAATCTGCCTGTGATGATTCTCTTTCCCCGCGGCTGGTCGGAGTTCTTCCGGCTCAACGCCCGTCGCGGTGACGACATGGACTCGCTGTTCAACGTGGTCAAATCGGTCACGGACTGGCCCGGCTTCGACGCGAACCTCGGGTTCTGGCAGCCGCCGATCCTGCTCAACAGCATTGTCGCCGTGCTGTACGTGATCTGTCTGGCCGCGATCGGCTACGTTGCGCTGACCGCGCCGCGCCGTCCGCGTGTCGCGCAACTGGCCTTTCTGGTGATCGCGACATTCCTTCTGACCAGCAAGGTCTGGAGTCCGCAGTTCTCGCTGTGGCTGGTCCCGCTTGCCGTCCTTGCTCTGCCGCATCGGCGAATTCTGCTGACGTGGATGACAATTGACGCGCTGGTATGGATTCCCCGCATGTACTACCTCTACGGCGACGAGTCGCGCGGCCTGCCCGAGCAACCGTTTACCGCGACGGTGCTGCTGCGGGATTTGGCAGTGCTGGCGATGTGCGCGCTGGTCGTGTGGCAGATCTACCACCCGGAGCGCGATCTTGTCCGGTTCGGCGGGCGCATCGACGACCCGCCGGGTGGAATATTCGACAACGCTGACGACGCGCCGCCGGCCCGGTTGCCGTCCTGGTTGCGCCCACGCGGGCAGACACGTGGGCAGACACGCGAGGAGACATCGGATGAAGGTGGCGATCGCGCTCTTTCCGCGCAACGCATCCCTTGACGCCATCGGTCCCTATGAGGTGGTGCGGCACGTCCCATCGATCGACGTCGTGTTCGTCGGCCACCGCGCCTGATTTCGCCGCGCACCGCGTCTTCCGCTACCCTGGTGCGGTTGCCGACGCAGGCGACCCTCCTGCCACGGACCGACCGTGGCCGCACATGACCATAGGAGGTGATGTGGTTCCCATGCGTCCATACGAAATCATGGTCATCCTCGACCCCACCCTTGACGAACGCACGGTGGCGCCGTCGCTGGAGGCGTTCCTCAACGTCATCCGCAACGGCGGGGGCAAGGTCGAGAAGGTCGACATCTGGGGTCGCCGCCGGCTGGCCTACGAGATCGCTAAGCACTCCGAGGGCATCTACGCCGTGGTTGACGTCACGGCGGAGCCGGACACGGTGCACGAGCTCGATCGTCAGCTCAGCCTGAACGAGTCGGTGCTGCGGACCAAGGTGCTGCGCACCGACAAGCACTAGACCGAATGCTCGCCGAGCGTCGGTGCCGCTGCGTAGGCTCGCCCACGACAAGCACGGCACCAATACCAGGCCGATCCCTAGGAGGACCTCGTGGCTGGTGACACCACCATCACGGTCGTCGGAAACTTGACCGCCGACCCCGAACTGCGTTTCACCCCGTCGGGCGCCGCGGTCGCGAACTTCACGGTCGCGTCCACGCCGCGTATCTATGACCGCCAGAGCGGGGAATGGAAGGACGGCGAGGCGCTGTTCCTGCGGTGCAACATCTGGCGGGAAGCCGCCGAGAACGTCGCGGAAAGCCTGACCCGCGGCTCGCGTGTGATCGTCACCGGCCGCCTCAAGCAGCGTTCGTTCGAGACCCGCGAGGGGGAGAAGCGCACCGTCGTCGAGGTCGAGGTCGACGAGATCGGCCCGTCGCTGCGCTATGCGACGGCCAAGGTGAACAAGGCCAGCCGGGGCAGCGGCAGCGGTGGATTCGCAAGCGGCTCGCGGCCCCCCGCCGACAAGCCCGCCGACGATCCGTGGGGTAGCGCGCCCGCGTCCGGCTCCTTCGGCGGCAGCGACGACGAGCCGCCGTTCTAGACGCGAAAAACCACGAAACGAGAAAGAGAAAGACCAATGGCGAAGTCCAACAAGCGCCGTCCCGCGCCTGAGAAACCGGTGAAGACACGCAAGTGCGTGTTCTGTGCCAACAAGAGCCAGGTGATCGACTACAAGGACACCGCGCTGCTCCGGACCTATATCAGCGAGCGGGGCAAGATCCGGGCCCGGCGTGTCACCGGCAACTGCGTGCAGCACCAACGCGATATCGCGATAGCGGTCAAGAACGCGCGCGAGGTTGCGCTGCTGCCGTTCACGTCCGCGGCCCGCTGAGCCCCACCGAACAGGAACGACGATGAAGCTTATTCTCACCGCCGAGGTCGACCACCTCGGCTCGGCCGGCGATCTCGTGGAGGTCAAGGACGGCTACGGCCGCAACTACCTGCTGCCCCGTGGGCTGGCGATCATTGCCACCCGCGGCGCGGAGCGGCAGGCCGGCGAGATCCGGCGCGCGCGTGACGCCAAGGTGGTGCGCGACCGCGAACACGCCGATGAGCTCAAGACCGCGATCGAAGGTGTCGGCACCGTGTCGTTGCCGGCCCGGTCGGCGGCCGGTTCGGGGAAGCTGTTCGGTTCGGTGACCGCGGCCGACGTGGTGTCGGCGATCAAGAAGGCGGGCGGGCCCAACATCGACAAGCGGACCGTGCAGCTGCCCAAGGACCACATCAAGTCGATCGGCAGCTACCCGATCGTGGTGCGCCTGCACCCCGATGTGCAGGCCACCGTTTCGCTCGAGGTCGTTACCGAACAGTAAGCGCTCTACTGACCGCCCTGGTGCGGGAACGGACGCTGCGGGCCAACCGTGACCGTCTGGGTGTCGGTGCTTTGCGAGGGGTTTCCCGTGTCGGTGGACGGGGCCTCCTGTGTCTCGGTGATGGTCTGGGTTCCCTGCGTGATGACGGTGGTGCTGCCGTGCCCGCGGTGCGGTGGCGCTGCCGAGCTGGCGGGCGCCGCCGAACTGCTGGCCGTTGTCGTCGTGGGGGCGTTGCTCGGCGTGCTGGTGTGTGACGAGCAGGCGGTGAGATTCATCCCGGCGAAGACGACGCCGGTAATGACGAGGGCCGCCAGAGCACCACCGCCGAGGAGAGTCGGGCCGCGACCGGCGTACGCAGCGGCGCGGGTGGGCTCAGAGTGGAAATCAGGTTCGTCCTGGTACTGGGGCACCGCGGCACGGTAGCAGCGGCGTTCGGCAATTCAATGGGTACTTGCCTGGAACGCGCTGACTACGTGCCGCTGAGCGGGCTATTCGTGCTGTGGTTTCGTATCAGCCTGCGGCTCAGGTGATTTCCCACGCGCAGAGACGCTGCCTGCGACGGAGGTACCGGCGATGGCGATCATCGCGCCGAGCATGAGGGCGGCCGGTTCGCCGGGGCCCAGCAGGTGGTTTTGGGTTCCGATCGTCGCCGCGGCGACCGGCACGCCGAGCTGCGCTGCCGATAAAACGGCAAGCGTCACCGGTTGTTTGAGTAGTGCTCCCGCGGCGTGTGCGGCGATCGCGCCGAACCCGAGCGCCACGCCGAGCAGGATCAGCCGCGGGTGCGCGCCGAGGTCGCGGATTTGAAGCGACGCGCCCAGCCAGACGAAAAACAGCGGACCGAAGAAGCCCTCGGTGATACCGAAGAGCTGCCGTGCGAGCCGGCGCGGTTCGCCGACTGCCGCGATCACTAGGCCGACCGCGAAACCAGCGAGCATGATCGACACGTGTGTGCTGACCGCCAGCGCGGCCAGGCCGAACAGAATCGCCAGACTGGTCCGCAGTTCCAACGCCCACCGGTGCTCTTCTGAGTAGTCGTGCAGCCGCTTGCGCCAACCGGATCGCTCCGCGGCCCGCAGAAGGATGAAGGCGACGACGCTGCAGCCCGCGACCGCCACGGCGCCCAGGGCCGCCCGGGGCGCCCGGCTCGGGTCGATGACCAGCGGCAGCAGCACGATACAGGCGGCGTCGGCGATCGCGATCTGTGCGGTGACCGACAACACCGAAGGACCCTTGAGCCCCAAACCGTCGATCACCGGCAGTGCCAGGGCAGCCGACGATGACGCCATCAGCACGCCGTAGAGCATCGCGTGCGATGTGCCGAAGATTACCGCGACGCCGACACCGAGTCCCGCCGCGACGGCACCCACCAGCACGGCGCGGACCAACGCCGCGGGGATGGACGAACGCAACGCGGTGTCGCGCACTGGTACGTGCGTGCCCACGACGAACATCACCAGCGCGAAACCGACGTCGGCCAGCAAGGAGAAGGTTGGATTGTGATCGTCGATGACTCCGAATCCGGTTCGGCCGAGAACTATCCCGGCGATGAGTTCACCCACGATGACGGGCACCCGAAGGTGCGGGATTGATGCGAGCAGGGGACCGGCGAAGCCGACGACCACCAGCAGGGCCAGCGTGTCGAAACCAAAGCTCGACATCTCAGCGAACCGCTATTGCCACGACACCAGGCGGCACGGGATGTTCGTGTTCTCGTCGGTGAGATAACTCGCGCAGACCCGGTGGTATCCGTCGGCTATCTCCAGTGGCATCGAACCGATAGCGGCGCCGCGGACCAACAGAATCGGCGACAGCTTCTTGCCGTCGCTGATTTTGGAGAGATCGGCCCGCACATGAGCGTTGTTCTCCGGAAGGAGGGTCAACCGCGCCGCCCGAAGGATGTCTTTCGCCTTGCGGTACGAGGTTTGTGCCTCACGCAGCGTCGCGACGGTCCTCTGCACCCGCTCGGCCTCCGCGAGCATGCTCAGATAGTCGGCGGCGGCATCATAGTCGTGCGATTCTGGTTCATCGAGCCAATGGACAGCCATTTCGACACCCTATGACGGCGCGGTGCGCCGCGGGACGTGAACGCGGTCGCGAATTCTGGTGCCCGTTAGACAACGGGTAGGCAAAATTCCTGGTCGTCATCATTGGGCTCTCGTCGACGCCACAACCCCTGGCCCGGGCCGCCACGGTCGCGCGGTGAACGCCGATCGGAGCGTGCCCTGGCGAACTCAAAGCCGCTCCCCAACACGGCGGGCTCTAACCAAGCGTTAACCTGGGTCATATTTCGGCGCAACACAACACGCCCGAAACTGCAACCTGAAAAGACACGCCGACGCGATTGTGATCCACAGCGGCCACGGTGCCCGAAGTCGGGGTTAGCAGGGGATATGTGGATAACGTTTCTCTCAATCCACAGGTTTTCCACAACCGCTCAACACCGCAGGTGACGGCTATCCACATGCCATGCACAAGTTCATTGACAACCGTCCTTTGCACTGCCGCCAGCAACGTCTAGCGTCGAGCCGTCCAGAGGTGCCCTCGGCGCGTCGGGACGGCGAGTTGTCAGCGCCGTGACCTATCGTCGAGACAACCGGTACGAACGTACGTTCGGAGGGAGGTGGGCGCCCGGTGGCCGTAGTGGACGATCTCGCACATTCCGGCATGGACGATCCGCCACGTGAGGACTTCGGTAGGCAACCGCCCCAAGACGTCGTCGCCGAACAATCGGTGCTGGGCGGCATGCTGCTCAGTAAGGACGCGGTCGCCGATGTGGTGGAGCGGCTGCGGCCAAACGACTTCTACCGGCCCGCGCATCAGAACATCTACGACGTCATCGTCGATCTGTCGACTCGCGGCGAGCCGGCCGATGCGGTGACCGTGGCCGCGGAGTTGGATCGCCGCGGCCTGTTGCGACGCATCGGCGGGGCGCCGTATCTGCACACGTTGATCTCGACCGTGCCGACCGCGGCCAATGCCGGATACTACGCGGGCATTGTCGCGGAGAAGGCGTTGTTGCGGCGGCTGGTGGAGGCCGGCACCCGGGTGGTTCAGTACGGCTATGCCGGCGCTGACGGGTCCGACGTCGCCGAGGTGGTGGACCGCGCGCAGGCGGAGATCTACGACGTCACCGACCGGCGACTGTCGGAAGATTTTGTCCCGCTGGAGCAACTGCTGCAGCCGACGATGGACGAGATCGACGCGATCGCGTCCAGCGGTGGCCGCGCCAGCGGCGTGCCGACAGGGTTCCACGAGCTCGACGAGGTCACCAACGGGCTGCACCCGGGGCAGATGATCATCATCGCGGCCAGGCCGGGCGTCGGGAAGGCGCTGGCGCTCGATACCCCGCTGCCCACGCCGACGGGCTGGATCACGATGGGCGAGATCAGCGTCGGCGACGAGCTCCTAGGCGCCGACGGCGGGCCGACGCGGGTGGTGGCGGCGACCGACGTCATGCTCGACCGGCCGTGCTATGAGGTCGAATTCTCGGACGGCACAACGATCGTCGCCGATGCCGGCCATCAGTGGCCGACGGCCCGGGGCACCTGCGTGACCGCGACACTACGGCCCGGTGTCGACCTGATCAGCGCGGCGAGGGTGCCCGTGTTGACGCTGGCCGGCGGCGGCCGGCAGTCGGCGTGGGGCATCGATTCACTGCGTCGGGTGGACAGCGTCCCGGTGCGCTGCGTCCAGGTCGACAACTGGGCCCACCTGTACTTGGCAGGCCCGGCGATGGTGCCGACGCATAACTCCACCCTCGGCCTGGATTTCCTGCGCTCATGCTCGATCAAGCACCGGATGGCCAGCGTGATGTTCTCGCTGGAGATGAGTAAGTCCGAAATCGTGATGCGGCTATTGTCAGCCGAGGCGAAAATCAAGCTTGCCGATATGCGTTCGGGCCGTATGGGCGACGAGGACTGGGCGCGGCTGGCGCGGCGGATGAGCGAAATCAGCGAGGCGCCACTGTATATCGACGATTCGCCGAATCTCACGATGATGGAGATTCGCGCCAAGGCGCGGCGGCTACGGCAGAAGTCCGATCTGAAGCTGATCGTAGTCGACTACCTGCAGCTGATGACGTCGGGCAAGAAGTTCGAGTCCAGACAGCAAGAGGTGTCGGAGTTTTCGCGCAACCTCAAGTTACTTGCGAAGGAATTGGAGTTGCCAGTTGTGGCACTCAGCCAGCTCAACCGTAGCCCGGAACAGCGTACCGACAAGAAGCCGATGCTCGCTGACCTTCGTGAATCGGGAAGTCTGGAGCAGGATAGTGACGTCGTAATCCTGCTGAACCGACCGGATCTTTGGGATCAAGACAACGAGGAACGACTGGGCGAGGCGGATTTGATTATCGCCAAGCACCGTAACGGTCAAACGAAGACCATCACGGTGGCGCATCAGCTGCACTACTCGCGCTTCACCAACATGGCCAGGTAGTCGTTGTCCCCGCACCGCGAGAGCAGCTGCAGCAGCCGCAGCTGTCCGCTTTACGTGGCGTTTTCCATTTTGAAATGGCGGGAGATGTTGGATCCGCCATCAAGACTGGAATTCGGATAGCTTCGCTACCTAGCGAAGGGGCGGAGACTCAGCTACTACGCGACGACGCGAATTAGTCGCGCGTGGCGCCAACCATCTTGTCGCTCTTTTATTTCACCGGTGGTAGCAATTCGGTCCGTCGGCTAGCGACTTCGGCATGGATGGCGTCGCGGACGGCTTTCACGGTCGGATTGGTTAGACTTTCGCGCCGTGCCGCCAGGGAGAAGTTGAGGTGGATGTCGACGTCGCGAGGCAGCAGGCGGATGAGTTCCGGGTGCCGGCTGGCCATGAAGGCCGGCAGGAGCCCTATACCGCCGGCGGCGCGGGTTGCCTCGACATGCGCAAATATGTTGGTGGACATGAACAGTGCGGTAGCGCCGGGCAAGTGCCTCTCGAGGTCCAAGTCGCCTACCTGCAGCAGCGAATCGACGAAAAAGATGATGGGATGGTTTCGCACGTCATCGATCGACTCGGGGGCACCGCGCTCGCGGATGTATTCCTCTGCGGCATAGATTCCCATCGAGTAAGGGGTGATCACTTCGGAGACCAGACGGCTGTTGAGTGTCGCGCCGACCGCAATGGCAACATCAAAGCCCGATTGCTGCAGGTTCATCTGCCGCGTGGCTGTCAGAAGCTCCACGGACAGATGGGGGTGTTTCATCCGCAGGCGGGCCAGTGCAGGAGTGACGACCAGAGTGCCGAATCCGTCCGGAGCCGTGACGCGCACCCTGCCGCGTAACGAGTCGGCGGCCTCTCCGACGGCGGCGTCGACAGCCTCTTGCACTGATTCCTCGATCGCGCGCCCCCGCTCGGCAACGCGGCGCCCGATATCGGTCAGCTCCCAACCGGCTGCTCCGCGCTCGATCAGCCGAACACCCAGGATCTTTTCGAGCGCACGGATTCGGCGTGAGACGGTTGTGTGGTCGACGCCCAGATCGAGGGCGGCCGAACGCCGTGTTCCGCTGCGCGCGACGGCGATGAGATAGCGAAAGTCGTCGGCCCTAACCTGCCGGATGTCGACGGCAGGCTTGATCTTCGCCGACGCCGGAGCAGCCGGCCGCTTTCGGCCTGATGGCGTGTCATGCCGACCGACCATGAACCAGTACCTTACTCGCCTTCCGACCTGCAGCTTGTGCAGATTTGCACATGCCTGGCGCGGTTTTGGTCGTTGACGGTGTTGATTTGCGCCCCGCATGGTGGAAGAGACAAATCAACTCAACGGCGTTCTAGCTGCCATCACAATCCGTGGCAACGAGATTGCTTGGCACACAGGGCCGCTGAACGAACTGGAAGGAAAATCAAATGTCTGTAGTTGCATGGGTCGGCCTCGGAAAGATGGGGGTGCCGATGGCGCTCCACCTGGTGGAGGCCGGACACGACGTTCGCGGTTTTGACCTCGATCGTGTCGCCGCCCGCGAGGCCGAGGCGGCCGGTATCGTCGTCTACTCGTCGCCGGCAGAGGCGGCTGCTGGCGCGGATGTCGTCGTCACGATGCTGCCCGCGGGACCCCACGTGCGCGAGGCACTGGCGGGCCCCAACGGGTTGTTCTCGGTCGCCTCGAAGGGCACTCTTTTCGTCGATTTCTCCACGATCGGCATCGATCACGCCAAGGAAATTCACACAGTGGCCGAGGCCCAAGGCCAACGTTTCGTCGACGCTCCGGTGTCCGGTGGCGTGACGGGCGCTAGCGATGGAACGCTGAGTTTCATGGTGGGCGGGTCGGCGCGAAACTTCGCCTCGGCTCGGCCATTCATTGAGCCGATCGCCGGTGAAGACAAGATCTTCCACACCGGCGGCCCCGGCGCGGGCCAGGCATTCAAGGTCGTCAACAACTTGATCATGGCTGTCTGCGTGGCAGTGTCGTCCGAGGGACTGCTCCTGGCCGAGCGTCTCGGCTTGGACGCCAAGCTCTTCCACGACGTCGCCGTGGTGTCGAGTGCCGATAACTTCGCGCTTCGCGACTGGTGCCCGGCACCTGGCGTCGTGG
>Ga0153922_1000100_pt1 | contig 34317 bp, 30 predicted proteins | sample TSNJ006MetaG_FD_104723 | JGI IMG/M metagenome (GOLD analysis project Ga0153922, IMG submission 104723) | Attine ant fungus gardens microbial communities from New Jersey, USA - TSNJ006 MetaG | ecosystem: Host-associated > Fungi > Mycelium > Unclassified | place: USA: New Jersey, Brendon T. Byrne... | reverse complement strand
GTTTTCGTTCGTTTTACGGGTTTTGAGGGCGAATACTGGGCGGTATTTAACCGAAAAACCCGTGAAATGGGCGGAAACAGGCGGTGCAAAGATGGTGGCGGGACTTTTGTCTCAAGCTCCTAGCTGCTGTAGAAAAGAGCGGTCGTTCCTACAAAGAGATACTGGCATTCCTGAATACCGATATTGAAAAAGCAGAATAAGCACTAAATCCTGCCACCACAGTTAAGACTAATGGCAGGATTTAGTGTTTAGGCGGAAAATTTCTGGAAGTTAACATTCAAACGGTGGTTAATTCCGCAAGGCATTTCCGTATGCCGTTACAATAACTCAAAAAACATTATTACCATTTTCTGTATATGGTCAATAAAAATGGCTATAATTTGGAATGAAAATCATTTTTATTCAGAATGTATGAAATGGAGCAATTTATGAAACTAATATTAGGCATTCCACAGGCACTGCTTTACTACCGCTATTGTGTACTGTGGGAAACATTTTTCAAACAATTGGATATTGAACTTATTTTCAGCGGTCATACCACGCAGAAAACCATGGCGATTGGTTCGAAGCTTGCAGTTGATGAAAACTGCCTGCCCTATAAAATATTTCTTGGACATGTGGAAGCATTACGCGGGTGCTGTGACTGTGTATTAATACCCCGAATTGATAATTACGGATACCACGACATGATGTGTGAGCGTTTTTTAGGACTGTATGATACCGTGCACAATACTTTTCCTGATGTACCACTCCTAAGCTATAACGTATCAGTCGTCGACGGTCAAGGTGAGGCACGGGCCTTCATGCAGATGGCAAAAGACCTGGGCTATTCGGCCTTAACCGGCTTTCGTGCCTACGCAAAAGCCAGAAAACAGCAGCTTGAGCAAGAACACCGCTTCTACCTGCAGCAAAAACAAAGACTCGCTGCATCCGATGGTATCAAAATACTTATCGCTGCCCAACCCTATCTGGCCCACGACCCACTATGGAACGGACGGTTGACACATATCCTGTCTGAGCTTGGAGCAACTACGTTTTATTCTGACGAATGTCATCGTAAAACTGCCGTCCAGGCAGCAAAACCTATTGCACCCGGTCTGTTTTGGGCGATGAACAAAGAGGCTGTGGGGGCGATCCGGATGCTGGAATCACAGGTTGACGGTGTTATTTTATTAACTGCCTACTCTTGCGGACCCGATGCTCTGGTCAATGAACTTGTCATCCGGCGGATAAAAGATATTCCGATGATTCAAATTATCATCGATGAACATCAGGCCGAGGCTGGATTACAGACCAGATTAGAAAGTTTTATCGACATGTTAAATGAAAGGAAGCATCTGTATGCCTGATCAACTTGTATTCAGTTTTCCTCATATCGGAAACTATTATATAATCCTCAAAGGTCTGGTAAATGACCTGTACCCCGATGCCAAAGTACTCCCTCCTCCACCGATCACTAATCGGACGATTGAACTGGGTGCACGCTGCAGCCCTGATTTCGTCTGTGCCCCTTTTAAATACAACATGGGGAATTACATTGAGGCTCTTGACGCTGGTGCCAATGTTCTCCTGCAAACTGGTACCGGATGTCGTTTTGCATACTATGGTGAAGTACAAAAGCAGATTCTTGAGGATTTAGGTTATGATTTCACCTTGCTCTGCCTGTCCCGCGAGAACACGCAGGCACGAAATGCTTATCGGCTGCTGAAGTCAGTTGACCACAAACTCCGTCCCGGAAGATTTGCACGGGCATTCGTCCTGGCCCTGAGAAAAATATTACTGATGGATGAAATCGAAAATTACATCCGTCAAAATGTCGGCTTTGAAACGGTGCCTGATTCATTTGAAGCACTGCACCTTCAGTTCCTCAAAGATCTGGATCGTACCCGGACATTCCCTCAATTAAGAGCACTCCGTATAAAATACCGAAAACAGCTTAAATGCTTAAATGTCACCAAACCAGACCGCTATCTGCGGGTCGGCATAGTGGGAGAATTGTATACACTAATGGAACCATTCAGTAACTATTATCTGGAGAAAGAACTGGCAAAATCACAGATCATGGTCAGCCGTACCATGAGTGCTTCCTTTTTGCTGCTTGGTAAAAAAGCGAACAATCCCTTCCGGCAATCCAATGGCTATTTAAAGTATCCAATAGGGGCAACCGGTGCAGACAGTGTCGTTCAGTGCAAACAATACTTTGATGCCGGATATGATGGGGTTATTCACATGAAATCCTACGGATGCACACCAGAAATAAATGCTATGCCTGCGCTCCGGAATCTAAGCCGTGACTATGGCTGCCCAATTATGCATTTAAGCTTTGATACGCAGCTTGGTGAAACGGGTATGCAGACGCGTCTGGAGGCATTTGTAGATATGATCAGTATGAGAAAGGGGATTCTGCTTGCGTAAAAAAGTATATCTTGGAGTAGACATTGGCTCTATTTCCACCAAAGGAGTTTTGATTGACGAAGATAATGAAATTGTTGCTCAGGATTATTTGTGGACAGAGGGCAATCCTATCGGGACTGTCCAGAAACTGATTCTTTCACTGACACAACAAATAAATGATAAAGATTATATCGCTGCCGCCGGCACCACCGGATCTGCCCGTAAATTGATAGGCGCTATGCTTGGTGTTGATATTGTTAAAAATGAGATCACTGCCCATGCTGTGGGTACCCTGTCACGACAGCCCGATGTACGAACAATCCTGGAGATCGGCGGGCAGGACTCTAAGATCATCCTGCTTGAAAATGGTATTGTAACCGACTATGCGATGAATACGCTCTGCGCTGCCGGAACAGGAGCCTTCTTATCCTCCCAGGCTAACCGGTTGGGCATCCCTATTGAAGCTCTTGGTGATGTGGCTTTAAGCGCATCTGCACCTGCTAAGATTGCGGCACGCTGTACGGTATTCGCCGAGTCCGATATGATCCACAAAGCACAGGCGGGGCATAAGAAAGAAGATTTGGCGGCCGGACTTTGCAGCGCTGTAGTTAACAATTATCTAAATAATGTAGCCAAGGGGAAGCGCATACAGGAACCTGTTGTATTCCAGGGAGGGGTAAGTAAGAACAAGGCCATAGTGCAGGAATTTATACGCCAGACCGGTATGGAAGTCGCAGTGGATGAATGCGGGCACTTACTTGGCGCAGTTGGGGCTGCAATCCTGTCAAAGCCGGCGCAGCGCAGCATACCCTTTCAGCCGGATATTGCCGGGTTCAGCTATCATACGGCTGCCACCGAATGCCGCGGATGCGCAAATTGCTGTGAGATTGTCTCTTTTTACCGGGACGGAAAATGCATCGATACCTGGGGAAACCGCTGCGCTAAAGGTTTGTCTTCCCAAAGCACGGCTTGAAGGTATGAATAAGCTTAGATATATTACTTATTGCATGGAAAGTATTACAGTCCAACTTGCCAGGAGTTACTTGTTGAATAATTCACCAAAACATTGTATGATGAAATCACTTCAAAATCATTGACCCCTTAAAAGAGGTGATTAACATGTTCAGAAATGCTAATTCCGATAGGGATTCCATAGAATCGATGTTTATAACTACACCAAATCTTCTCTATGCTAGTAAAGTAGAAAAAGATGAATGGTTCGTCACCCGCAGAGTTGCGCACATGCATGACCATGCTGAGATTGGTTTTGTGCGCAGTGGCTCCAGTGTCTTTATAATCGGCGAAGACAAGCATTCCATCGCACCAGGGGATCTTTATGTATATAATAAGGGAACACTTCACGATGAACAGCCTGAAAAGTATAACTTGAGCGTCTACTGTATCGGTATTTCCCACTTGGCGCTGCCTCATCTGCCACCTGATTTTGTTCTGTCCGACGACACTTCGCCTATTATCCATTGCGCTGAGCACTTTTCCCTTCTGGAGCAACTGTTCAGCTATATGTACGAATATCTTGAACATCAGCAGATTGGTGGTAATACAATCGTCTCACATATGGTGATGACCGTTCTGTCACTGATCATTCAGAAAACCGAACACTCAGACCTGCTTAAAGCGCCTGTTTTTCACCCGCAGCACGATCAACTGTGTACCAGCGTTAAGACTTTTATCAATGAAAATTATCAGGACGATATTTCCTTGCAGACGATTAGTGAAGCTGTTTCCATCAGTCCATACTACATGTCCCGGGTCTTTAAAAAGGTAACCGGATATTCTCCCATGGAATATGTAGAACGGCTTCGTCTGGGTAAAGCCCAGGTCCTGCTGATACATACCGATATGTCGATAATCGATATTGCCCTTCAGACCGGATATAATAATTTAAGCACTTTTAACTGCGCCTTTTCCAAGCTGTTTGGAATGACACCAAAAAAATTCAAAAAAGTGTATCGCAGTCTCTAGGCATATTGCTAGTGCACTGGGGAACGCAGCAGAAGGATTTACGGGGCGGCTATTTGGGGGGAGGAATAGTATTTTGGATGACGGACGCGACCAAAGGGCATGGGATAACTTCCGTAAACGCGGCAACGCTCTGGCGGACTAACCATTAACTCCGACTAAAGGGCTCAGGAAAGCCTTCGCCCTTAAGTCTGCGTAAATGGTGGATTCCGCCGCCGCTAAAACCTCCGCCAAATGTTTACGTAAGTTATCCCATGCCCTTTGCCCGCTGGTTTTTCAAGTAATTTACAAAGAGCGTTTCTCTCATATCAGGATCGTCCCTGTATCGAAAGTATCTTCCCACCAAATTACGAACTGCCAAATCCCAGCCGCTGTGTGCCAGGAGAGGTGGTGTCCTGGCAGCCCACATATTGCTAAACCGCATCCGCCTGCCCAGAAGCATATGTCATGATTCTGTCTTCAGTAGCTTCTTTATGTAGGATTTCTCCCGTTACCCGTCCTTCGTACATAACAATAATACGGTCACAAAGCGAGATATTCTCTACCATTTCAGAAGAAACCATGACAATGCTCAGCCCCATCTTAGCCAGTGAATCAATGATTTTGTAAATCTCTGTCTTAGTCCCTACATCAATTCCCTGAGTTGGCTCATCTAAAAATAAAATCTTCGGGTTATTCATCAGCCATCTGGCAATAATTGCTTTCTGTTGATTACCGCCGCTTAGTTTAGTAATCTTCTGCTCCAGTGTTGGGGTTTTGATATTTAACCGAGTTGTATAATCCAGCACCTTTGCTTCTTCCATCTTCTTGCTTAGGAAACCAAGCTTTCCCCGGATATAACGCAGGTTTACCACTGAGACATTGGCTTTTACCGAAAGTTTGGCCAGAATACCTTGCTGCTTTCTTCCTTCCGGTACCAGACCCATGCCATTCTTAATGGCATCCAAAGTGCTTTTAATGGGCACTTCCTTACCATCGATTTTAATAACACCACGGTCTCGTTTATCCGCGCCGAAAACACTCTGCAGAACTTCACTTCGACCTGCTCCGACAAGTCCGGTGATACCAAGGATTTCACCTTCATAAAGCTCAAAACTCATATCAAAAACCTTAGTGGGCACATTCAGGTGCTCTACTTCCAGCACTCTCTTCGTATTTGAATAGTCTGTCATATAGTGTTCCCTGACATACTTCTTACTGTACCGTCTGCCCACCATCATCGTAATCATCTCTTCCATTGAGGACTCTGCTGTATTACAGGTGCCAATCTTACACCCATCACGAAAAACAGTGAATCGGTCGCTGATCCGCATGACCTCATCCAGCTTATGGGTAATGAACAGCATAGTAATACCTTTAGCCTTCAATCCCTGCATAATTTCAAAAAGTCGGTTCGTCTCACTAACGGTCAACGATGATGTCGGCTCATCCAGAATCAGCACTTTCGAATTCATCGACAATGCTTTGGCAATTTCCACCTGCTGCTGTTGAGAAACATTAATATCACGTGCTTTGATATCCGGATCTAATCCTCCAAGCCCTACTTCCTGCAGATATCTATGACTGTCCTGCCGCAGCTTTTCCATATCCAGGAAACCCGTTTTTTTTTTCGGCAGACGCGCCTGAAAAATATTTTCGCCAATGCTCAAAGCACCTGACAAAGATAATTCCTGATGAATCATCGCAATGCCAATGCGTTGTGCATCCAGCGGACTTTTTAGCTTCACCGGCTCACCGGAAAACTCTATCTCTCCTTCACCGGGGCTATAAACACCAGAAAGAATATTCATTAAGGTTGATTTTCCAGCACCATTTTCACCCAGGATGGCATGTATTTCACCTTCACGAATCTCCAGGTCCACACTATCCAAAGCTTTGACGCCGGGAAATTCCTTTGTTACACCGGTGATTTTATAAATTACTTTCTCATTCATACCGCACCTCCATAAGGTTGTAATACATAATATTGCGTTAAAAGCCATTATCTTGGGAAATATTCAGCAACATTGTCAGGTGTCACAACATCCAGATTGGTAAAGTCATTGCCTTCTATTTCCGCTTTACCAGTTACTAACTGGTTGTAAGCAAGACATACCGGATTAGCTCCCTGAGCATAAGGATCCTGACCGATAGTAGCCTGAACGCTGCCATTATAGAGTGCATCGATAACTTCATCCATGAAGTCAAACATAACTACCTTAACCTGGCCTTTGATATTCAGCTCTTCCAGTGCCTTTGTCACACCCTGCTGTCCGCCTGCCGTAATATAGATAGCTGCCAAATCAGGATTCGCTGTAATAAAGTCTTTTGTATAGTTATATCCTTCGTCGTTGGAGTCATGATCCTCAACTTCGCTTACGATTTCAATATCATCATACTTATCAAACACTTCCATTGCGCCTAGCCGACGGTCTTCATGGGCCGGAACAGTAAAGAAACCAGTGATAACTGCAACTTTTCCTTTTCCATCAATCAGATCCACAATCGTTTCTCCGGCTTTAACACCGGCTGCATACAGGTCCTGTCCCGTAAAGCATACCCGGGTAGACTCATTTACATCAGAGTTAAAGGTATAAACCGGAATACCTGCTGCCGTTGCCCGGTCAACTGCGGGAATGATCGCTTCAGATGTACCCACCGTACAGATTGCATCATACTGCATGGTAACACAGTTATCGATCGCTTCGGCAAACAACTGTCCATCATGGGATTCGATGGTAATCATTTCAACCTTACAATTGTAACTTGGGTCAGCCATCAGCTTGGTGATTTCGTCGATCCCATTTACAACGTCATACCAGAAAGAGTTATTCATAACGCAAAGTACTGCGATTCTAAACTCTTTTCCAGTGTCATTTGCTACCGGCTTGTGGTCCAGTTTGTCATAGATTGTCTGAAGATCTGCAGACAACGCTGCCGATTCTGCTGCATCATCTTCAGATGTCTCCGCCTCCGGAGCCGCCTCTGTGTCATCTACGCCAGTGTCAGCGTCAGCATCTGCCGCGTTATCTTTCTTCTTGGCCTCACCTGATGTGGGGGGTTCAGAAGAACATCCTGCCAAACATGCCATAACGAGTGCCAGTACAAGTGCTAAGATTCTTTTCATAGTTGCCTCCTTTTCTATTTCGCCTTTTATGTATTTACAATCCCACTGTGTACTGTCTCGTCCACTTTTAGCTAAACAGCGCTGTTAATTGTGAATGTGACAGTACGTAAAGGGTCTTGTACAAGGTTACAGATTACCTTTTACTGCGTTTCATAATTACTCATTCCAACAAATTACTATTTGGGGTTATTTTCTTGTTTTGCTGATTCCTTTGCGATTTTAGCAGCATTTTCCCGATGAACCTTCTCCGCCGATGCCGTTCTGAAGCTATCTAACGCCACCGCTACGACAATAACAATACCGATAACAATAGACTGCCAGTAAGCAGATACTCCCAGCAAAACAAATGCATTTTTCAGAATACCCATGATCGCCGCACCAATCAGAGACCCCCACACAGTACCTTCACCACCGCTCATGGCGACCCCGCCGATGACAACGGCCGCGATAACATCGGTCTCGTAGTTTTTACCAAGCGCTGCATCAGCACTGCCCAGATTACCTGCAACAATGATGCCGCATAAAGCACACAGTGTACTGGTGATAATATACGTCAGGCATTTTAGTTTGTTCACCTTTATACCAGAAAGTGTCGCCGCCCGTTCGTTATTACCAATCGCATATATATTACGGCCAGTGAGGGTTCTGGTAGTAAATATGGTTCCCGCCACAACTGCCGCAAACATTACGATAACTGCCACCGGCACAGCACCGATATAACCACCGCCCAGCAGCGCCAGATAAGACTTGAAGAATATCGGACGTCCCTGTGTGAGTAACAGCGTAACGCCGGAAAGAATCTTCCCCGTTGCGAGGGTAACGATAAAGGGAACAATATTCATCTTCGTAACAATCAGTCCATTAATTAAGCCAATCAGCGCCCCCATTATCAGAATGACGATCAGGACCACCGGCCAGGGCATATTGATTGCATCTGAGCTTAGATATGCACAGTAGCATGCTGTAATCCCAACTACATACCCCACTGATAGATCAATACCTCCGGAAATAATAATCAAGCTCATCCCCACTGCGATAATACCATACCGGGAAATCTGGTTAAGTACATTGAAAATGTTTGTCGGTGTCATGAAAACCGGACTGGCAAAGCTCATCGCAACTATCAGAATCAAAAGTGCAATAAACACACTAAATTCGGAGGTACCAGTAATTCGCTTGATAAGTGGCTTCTTCTGCGCTTTAAATTCTACAGTATTATTCTCTTCCATGAAAACACTCACTCCTTCATAAAATTTTTTATTCCCCGTTAAACTCATGCACTGCATCGATCATGGCAACAATGTTTTCCCTTGGGGTATTGCATTGAATACAGTGGATCGCCGCAAAAATAAATCCGCCGTCTTTGGCAAAAATCTCACAACGCCTTAAAACCTGTTCTCTTACTTCTTCCGGGTTGCCAAAAGGAAGTATTTTCTGGGTATCCACACCTCCACCCCAGAAAAGCATATCCTTACCATAAGCAGTTTTCAACCTTTTCGGGTCCATACCTTCAGCCGAGCACTGCACGGGATTGACCGAATCAAAACCACTTTTAATCAGCTGGGGCATTACTTCAAATACTGCACCACAGGTATGTTTCAATGTTTTCCAGTTGGTATTCTCATGAATCCAGTTATTCATTTTCTGATAATACGGTGTATAGTACTCATCAAAAGTATCCGCTGAGCACATCCGTGACCGCTGATTTCCCATATCCGTTCCACATATGTAGATTACATCTGCAATATCACCAACGATTTCATTAAACTTTTTCCAGTTCTCAATTACCATATCACTTTGCCGGTCAAAAACCTCAGCTGTATATTCAGGGTAAAGCAGCGGCGCTGTCATCCAGCCAGTAACAGTCCTTATTCCTTTTGCGTCCTTCAAGCCTGGCCCTGGTACAAATGCTGCATCACCAAGGGCCGATCCGCCTACATCCAGAACAACCGCCCGATTACTCCTTCTGTATTTCTCTGCTTCCTTGCGGTAATATTCAAGCTCAGCCTCAGCCACCGCCTGATATTCTTCCAAATTGTCTTCCACATTCATGTTATCTTCATCAATGGGCTTTTGGCGCTCAATATTGTCAAAATAAAAACCGTTCGCCGGCATATGACCACTGGGGGGAGCATTTTTATCCCCTTGAGGATACACATACAGCCCCCCTTTTCCATCATCACCATACACAAAACCTTCCGGAACCAGCAGATCAATACCCATGTAGTTCATCTCTTTCCACTTTCCCGTATCCTTAAAGCCAAACATGCCTCCATAGGACTTGATAAACTCTACATCCACGCCCATGGCATCCTTCAGATCATCTTCAATCAACCCCACCATACTAAAAACATCCCAGGTCTTAATCGGCCGTTGCTCCAGACCATAATATTCCCGTAACTTTGCCACATTGGTAACATGCATCTGAGAGCAGGACATTCCTCCGATATCCAGCGGTACCTTGTCTGGCTGTTTGTGTGCAAAAGCGCTTTTTACTCGCTCTTTCGATGTCATATTTTTGCTCCTTCCTTCGTGTACGAACACGTTAATTTGAAATTATTATTCTTCTCCACAGTGGAGAAGAATAATAGTAAACTGTTCTTTTATATTCTGTTATTTTTTTTTAAATTTCCAGTTCAACTAAAGTTGCTATTTATTTTTTGTGTTATTCGATTTCTCTTAATATAATAATATAATATCTGAATATTTATCTCTACCAAATTATTGCCCTAATATGCACAAGAAAGCCTCCAAAACGAGATTTTTCTTGAATATTTTGCTCTACGTGTTCGAACACTATTATATAATAAATGACTTCAGGGTCAAGAGCCCATTCCACCCTAAAAACAAAAGTACCATTTTTTCATAAACTATATTTTGTAGCTATATAAACCTGAGTATACAAACAGTTTTCACTGGGATATTTTTTTGTAAGCAAATACTTCCCTAAAATATCCACCCCCTGATACCCCTGTTTGTATGGTTCCTGGCAAACAGTAGCCGAGATAATATCTTCTCCCAGATTTTCTTTGACCGCATCAATCATATCATAGGTAATCACCCGCAGCTTCCTCCCCATGCCCAATTCCTTAATTGCCCTGATCCCCCCTTCTATACCACCGGCAGCAAAGCAGATACCCGTAATCCCCGAATCTTCCTGAAGCAATCCTTTCAGCATCTGATAAGACACCTCTTCATCGTCATTGTGCTCAATGATATCAGTAACCTTGATATTCGGATAATCACTTCTTAAGGTATCAATAATTCCTTTTAACCGCTGGGCATGAGCAAATACCATCTGAGAACCCAGCACCGCAGCTATGCGCTCTTTGCCCCCAGTGTTCATAAGTCCCAACAAGCCGGCAGCAATATTTCCACTTTTAATATAATCACAGCCCACATATGCCATTCGGTCTGCCTCGTCCACGTCCGTATTGATTGTGACGGTTTCAATTCCTTCTCGTTTCATGACTTTGAGTTTGTCCGCTACCAGCTCCGAATAGACCGGTGTAAGAACCAGTCCGTCGATTCCTTCCCGGCGAAATTCCTCCAGTTTATTCAACTGCTCTTTCACACTAAAACCTTTAGTAACCTTTATCGTACCTTCAATTTGAAATACTTTCAACTCCTCCAGGGCATCATAAATTCCCCGCAGAACCTCTTCAAAAAACGGATTCCCTTCTGAATACAGCAGGATTCCTATCTTTTTCGGTGTATAGCGCTTGGCCACAAGTCCCTTCGCTGCTAAATCCGGCTGATATCCCAGCTCTTCGGCAATTTTAATAATCCGCTCGGCAACCTTCACATTAACACCCTTCCGGTGGTTTAACGCACGGTCCACAGTCCCCCTGGATACGCCGGCAACCTCAGCAATTTTCTTAATCGTTACTTTCATGATTACCCCCATTGTGTTCGAACACATATAATATGAGGCTATTGTATACTTTTTTTACTGATTTAGCAATTACCTTTTTCCCTATGTATTCTACCGGCCCGTCCAAAATCGAATCCTGGCATCGCAAACTTTTTCTGATACTCTGTAATGATTTCTTAGCTACATCATATCCAAACTGCCTTCTTGTATTTTACATCTGCTATCCAATCGGAACAATATAAAAATTATCTTCAGTTAATGGCTCCTCATTCTCCGGATATGATTTTATAAACAATAGACTTTCGACCTGCTCCACATCAATAATGCGGTCAATTGCAAAAGCGGTCATGTAGATATCTGTATCTTCTGATTCGTATCCTAAACTTCCCGGTCCCAAGTAAATGAATGGATATAATGTACCGTCTTTCATTTTAACACCGGAAAGCTGCGGTGGTTCTGCATACGAATTAAAACTTATCTCTTCGTCATTCTCATCTAAACCGATATCTGTTACTTGCTGCCTGGGGAATTCATACTCTGCCCGGAGTGAGATAGGTGAAAGCTCTGCTTTTACAACCGTTGCACTCGTATCTCCAAGTGGTATATTCAGTGTACACTCCTTCATATCTTCATAACCCTGCAAATCCCAATCAAATGACCATGTACCTTCTATTTCATTAAAATACTCCGCTTTTGAAACAGTCCCTAAATTATAGATTTCCACATGAATTGGCTTGTTTATAAAATAGCCCTTTTCATGAGCGTTAGCTAAAGTAATCCGATATTCCAAACTGCCATCATCCATTACATAATGCTCAATAAGTCCCCCATTTTTATCTGTATCCAAAGGTGTTCCATCTGCATTAGCAACTCCCCCATCCGCACCCTGAACTAAACCATCATAAAACCTTCCTCCGAAACTAAAATCATCTTTTCCATCAACCGTTACTTTCACTGTTTCAAAATCTGGCTGAACCCCCTCTTCCGGTTCATATCCTTCTATTTTAAAAGCAATATGTGTATAATAATTGTCTGTAATACTCTGCACCGCTGTTATGGTAATTCCCTGATCCGTACATGCCTGATCCACAAATGCCGACATGTTATTTTCTTCCATTTGAACCTTTTGCTCCTGCGTTGCCTGTAATCCTTCTGAAAGGCTCTTACTCCAATTCAGATACGCAGCTGCCACACTTACTGTTGCTAACGCAAGTGTAACCACAGCTACAATAATACCGATTCTTTTCTTAGGAAATTTTGAAACTGTCTTAATTTTTTCATATGGAATAATCTTGCCATCCGCATCAACTTCAACTTTATTCTCACGGATTTTATCAAATGTATGATTTGCTTTTTTTTGTACTACATCCGGAATTTCCACCTCCATCTGTAATATTTCTATCGTATCTCGTCTGCTCATACTGTTTCCCTCCTTTTAGGATCATACTCATTTACCAACCGTTCTCTGCCTCTTGCCAGTCTGCTTCTTACCGTACTATCAGGTATATCAAGGATCTGGCCGATTTCACTTGTCTTAAAGCCTTCCACATAATAAAGCATTATTACCAGTCGATACTTTTTATCAAGCAAGTTAAGTGCTTCCTTCCATTCGATATTTTCAAATCTCGTATCGTAGGAAGGTATTTCCGGTATCTCATCTGTGAAAAAAAGATTTACCCTTTTCCGCAGAATATCATTGCACTTGTTAATAAGAATTCTTGTCATCCAAGTACGAAAATACTTCTCATACTTTAATTGCCTGATTTTTTCCCAACAGGTCAAAATGGTTTCTGAAATGGCATCAGCTATATCTTCATCATTGTCCAAAAGAGCTCGTGCAGTCTTGTACATATTTTGCATCTGCAACTGCATAAGTTGGGTAAATGCATCTGGCTTGCCCTTCTTGGCTTCTTTTATCAATTCATCCATAATAATTCCTTTCTACTCTGTACGTACAGCAACATGCTTTTCCATGCTTCTATATATTAGACGTTCATTTCTCTAAAAACGTCCCAGGTTTTCATTAATTTATTTTACGGTTACTGTCAAGCAAAGTAAACGATTTTACAACTTTCCACATTAATCCGTCGCAATATTCACCAGGGCCATTCTCGACCGCTTTACTCACTGTCTCATGGATAAGATCGGTAGTTACTGTTCAGACATGTGAATTTTTAAAAGTTTCGCAATTGCAATGTATGAGCTGCCAGTACAAAGCGGCTGGGTTTTAGTAACTTAGGGATTATTAACATTAATAAAAAACAAGTTATTTTTAGCACATATATCTCAAACCCGCTTGTAATAAGGGCTTAAGTTATGTGAAAAAACGTTCAACTTTGGGTTGTGGGTGTAACCCACTTTGTGGAAAAAGGGCATTGAGTGATCTACTCCAACGGGTCACCTCGATTCCGCTCCGCTGCATCTCGGTCACGGGCATTCGCCCTATAAAGATGGGGAAAATGCTGTGTCTGGGTGAGTAAACTCACCCAGACACAGCACTTTCCCCATCTCATTGCTGACGTGCAAAACACCACCCCCGGCGCTCAATGTCGCCAAAAGCAGTGCCCCATGCGCGATCAGGGGTTCGAACCCTGGACACCCTGATTAAGAGTCAGGTGCTCTGCCAGCTGAGCTAATCGCGCGTTTTGTAAAATTTTTGTGAACAAGACCAATTATAATTGAAAGGGGTCGAAAAATCAACCCCTTTCTTTACAAAAATTTCATATTGTATATTTTCACTTTATATCCCGATTTCTTCTTCCAATTCATGTTTATTTCTTACACCTACAACCTTTGTTTTGATATCACCCTCATCAAAAAGTATACAGGTTGGAAGGGACTCCACATGATATTGGGCTGCTACCTGTGGTGCAGAGTTAATATCGATCTTACATACTTTCAGCCGACCTTCCTGCTCTTTTGCCAAAGTGTCAATAATGGGTGTCATGTTTTTACATGAACTGCACCAATCTGCATACATGTCCACCAGAACAGGGATTTCGCTGTTCTCTATTTCATCTGCAAAATTATCCTGTGTTAACTCATAAATCATTTTTCTGCCTCCTTGGTTCTCTCGTCATTCATCATATTCGTTTATGATTCTTACTTAGGATCTGTCGGGAAATAACTTATATATCTTCCTTGCGGAATCTGGACAAGTTATTTCTCGACAGTTCCTTATTTCTTTGGATTTCTCTTTTGCTGGAGGAATTTTTCCAGTTCACTCATCGATTTGTGAATTTGAACCACCTTGTTATCAACCTTCTTGTTTTTGTAGCTCCATTGTAACAGAGATGTACGGATTCCTTTTGATTTGGCCATCTTTTCTTGCCCTATCCCTTTTTTCTATCATATGTAGTATATGAACTTTTGGTTTTACTATACACCATTACAGCGTTCGGCTGATTACCATTTTATGAATGGGATTCCCCATTAAGGAAAATTTCTCTTCATACTCCGTCATAACATTTCCTTTTATCAGATTATCATCTTGATGCAGGTCAAATGTATGTGCATCCAGATTCCATTTTGTACCTTTCACTTCCTCTAAAGAAAATTCAAATAAATCACGATTATCCGTTTTAAATTCAATCCGCCCGTCTGCGGCCAGGACTTTATCATATCTTGCCAGGAAATTTTTTGAAGTTAATCTTCTCTTGGCATGGCGGTCTTTTGGCCATGGGTCGGAGAAATTCAAGTAGATACGGTCTATTTCACCCAGCCCAAACACCTCCGGCAATTCCCTTGCATCCATCCGCAGGAAATACAGATTCAGCATCTCCTGCTGCTGCGCTCTCTTTTGCAGGGCCCGCAGTAATACGCTGTCGTACATTTCAATACCAACATAATTGATCTGGGGGTTTTTTGCAGCCATTTCCATGATGAATCTGCCTTTCCCCATCCCTACTTCAATATGAATTGGGTTTTTATTGCCGAATTTCCCTCGCCAGCTTCCCTTTGATCCCTTTGGGTCCTGAATAACAAATTCGCTGTTTTCAATGATATCTTTTGAACCTTTTATATTTCTCAGACGCATTTTATCTTCCTTTTTCCACCATAATATATTAAACACCGACAGGTTCTGCCTGGGCAGAATTCTTTTTGTATCTTACTATACTTTGCCCATAATGTAAAAGTTTAAAATATTTTTTTTAACACTTTGCCTATAGTATTTTCTGTAAAAAGGTGTATTATAAGATGAAGAACTTAAATTGCCCCAGAAAAAGCATTTGGGGGGTATTACGCAGGAGGCATAACTTATGGAAGCAGTTATTAAGAAATTATCGGAAATCGAGATTGCTGCCAAAAAAATTATGGAAGAGGCATCCGCTCAGCTTGATGTATTAAAACAGCAGATGGATCAGCAAACAGCTGAATTCGATGCCCAGGTAGAAAGGGAAACCGACGAGAAGCTGGACAAGCTTCGCCAGCAGCTGCAGGAACAGACCAACGCAGCATTGACCAAGTTGAAAGAAGACACAAAAGGTGCTTTATCTTCTTTAGAAAATTATTATGATGAGCATCATGAACAGCTTTCCGATGCCATTTTTCAAAAAATAATTAGGATGTGATTCTATGAGCAATTTACTAGCATACAGTGGTATTGCTACAAAAATCCGGGCAATGCAGAATAAGCTTTTGACTGATGAAGAGTATCGGGAACTGGCTGAGATTACATCCGTTCCACTGGTTGTAATGTATCTTAGGCAAAAGCCTGCCTACAGTCAGATATGGGCTTCTCTGGATGAGCAGAACCTGCATCGCGGAGACATTGAAAAACTGCTGATAAATTCAGTATATAACGATTTTGCAAGAATCTATCGTTTTGCCAATGTGGAACAGCGCAAATTTCTGGATCTGTATTTCAAGCGTTATGAAATATCTATTATGAAGAACTGCCTGAATAAAATCCTGGATCACCGTGAGGTTGACCTGGATTTATCTATGTTCAAGGACTTTTTTGATCGGCATTCCCAGTTGAATATTAATCTCCTGGCATCCTCAGTTTCGATTGAGGAATTTATCAATAACCTAAAGGGCACAGAGTATTATAGACCGCTGACCCACCTGTCTCACATCGAGACCCCGACCTTATTTGATTATGAGATGACATTGGATCTCTACTATTTTACCCAAATCTGGAAGGTGAAGGATAAGATTCTGACCAAGGATGACCTGGCACTGATAACAAAGGCATATGGAAGTAAGTTTGATATGTTAAATCTACAGTGGATATCCCGTTCGCGCCGGTTTTATAATATGTCATCGGCCGACATCTACGCGATGATCATCCCTGTCTATTATAAATTAAAGAAGTCAGATATTTCCAACCTGATCGAAGCGGAGGGTGACGACAGTTTTAAAAGCATTCTTGCCAATACTTATTACGGCAAACACTACGAGCAGCTGGAACCGGACACGCTGGAGAATACGTACATCGATATTATGAAGCACGTTTTATCCTCAGCTGCCAAAAAGAATCCCTATTCTGCGGCCATCCTATACCGTTATCTCTATCTTAAGGACCATGAGATCCGACGGCTTACCGTTGCTTTGGAATGTATCCGTTACGGAATTCCTGCTGAAGAAACCTTAAAACACTTATTTCAATTCTAGGGTGCATCCAAAAACTCTTGCACTGTTTTCAGATACACACCTAAGATACCGGAGGTATATTTCATTGATTGAGAAAATGAAATTCTTAAGCATTACCGGTCCGAAGTCAGATATCGACCGTGTTGTGAACGATTATTTATCGAAATATGAAATCCATCTGGAAAATGCCCTTTCTGAACTGCAAAGCGTTCAGAACCTGGCTCCCTATATTCAGATAAACCCATATAAAAAGCATCTGAATATCGCCAATGAATTCTATAATACACTTGATCCGGACGTTCCCCATAATGGTCTTATAATGTCATTGGATGAATCCATCGCATTTATCGATCGGCTGAATGAGGAATATTCAGGATTTAAAGAGAAGCTGGAATACCTGGAGGAGATCCATCAACGCCTTGGTGCGGCGATGGACCGACTGGAACCATTCCGTAATCTGGATTGCAACCTGTCCTCACTTTTAGACTTTGAGTTTATCCGTTTTCGCTTTGGTAAGATTTCCAAAGAATTCTATGGGAAATTTCTGGATTACATTTATGCAAATTATGACACCTTTTTTTATCCCTGTGGTGATGACAGCTCGTATGTATGGGGCATCTATTTCTGTCCACGCTCACAGCTGCAGAAGATTGATGCCGTTTATTCATCCATGCATTTTGAAGTGACACACATGCCGGACCGCTACAAAGGCCCTCCGGAAGAAGCTTTTTCCAACATGACCACCAATTATCAGCGGCTGACCTCCGAGATCAAAGGATACAAGCAGCGGCTGGAACAACTTCTAACTGAACATACGGATAAATTGATAGCCGCCAAGAATACCCTGGATTCCCTTTCCCAGAATTTTGATGTCCGCAAACTGGCAGCCTGCACCAAGGATGATTTCGAGATATTCTACATCCTCTGTGGCTGGATGTCGGAGAAAAATGCTGCGTCCTTCCAGCAGGATATTCAGGATGATGAGAACTTGTACTGCTTCATCGAAAGCGAAGAGGAAAATATTTCCCGGACGCCGCCTACAAAGTTAAAGAATCCGAAGATTTTCAAACCCTTTGAGATGTTTATCCGAATGTATGGATTACCGGCATATAACGAAATTGATCCGACCATCTTTGTCTCGCTGACCTATGCCTTTATCTTTGGTGCCATGTTCGGCGATGTGGGGCAAGGGCTCTGCCTGGTCGTTGGCGGATTCCTGCTATATAAGTTTAAGAAAATGGATCTGGCCGCGATCATCGGCACCGCTGGAATCTTCTCAACTATTTTCGGTTTTATGTTCGGCAGTGTCTTTGGCTTCGAGGATATCCTGGAACCAATATGGCTGCGGCCGATGAAAAGTCTGGTGACGATTCCATTTATCGGAACCTTAAATACTGTCTTTATAGTTGCAATTGGATTCGGGATGTTCCTGATCCTGGTAACCATGATATTTCACATTATTAATGCCGTCAAAGCACGGGATACGGAGAATATCTGGTTTGACCACAACGCCCTGGCCGGCTTCGTATTCTATGCTGCTATCGTTACTACCGTCGTCTTATTCATGACCGGCAATACAATGCCGGCAACTGCAGTTTTGATTCTGATGTTTGTGCTGCCGCTCCTGGTTATCTTATTCAAGGAGCCGCTCACCCACCTGGTAACTAAAAAGGCAGAAATCATGCCGGCATCCAAGGGAATGTTCTTTGTCCAGGGATTCTTCGAAATCTTTGAAGTCCTGCTAAGCTACTTTTCCAATACCTTGTCATTTGTCCGTATCGGCGCATTTGCCTTAAGCCACGCGGCGATGATGGAAGTGGTCCTGACATTAGCAGGCGCTGAAGCCGGAGGCAATATCAATTGGATTGTAATCGTCCTGGGAAACCTGTTTGTATGTGGTATGGAAGGCCTGATTGTAGGAATTCAGGTACTGCGTCTTGAATACTATGAATTATTCAGTCGCTTCTATAAAGGAACAGGTCGGGAATTTACACCATTTTTAAAATACAATCATAAAGAAGGAGGTCATGTATCATGACAACACTTGTACAAATTGCGTTAGCGATAGCATTGATTTTAAGCATTATTATTCCATTTGGAGTTTATTTTATCGGTGAAAAAAACCGTGGGCGCTACAAAACAACCTTAGGAGTAAATATATTTTTCTTCTTTGGTACACTGCTGATCGCTTCTGCCGTTATGCTGGCAGGAAAAGCAGATGTATTCGCGGCTTCTGAAGCTTCCGGTGCTACCCTGGCAACAGGTATGGGTTACCTGGCGGCTGCTCTTGTAACCGGATTATCTTGTATCGGCGGCGGTATCGCAGTGGCCAGCGCTGCAAGTGCTGCTCTTGGTGCAATCAGCGAAGATCAGAGTATCCTTGGTAAATCCCTGATTTTCGTAGGTCTGGCAGAGGGTGTTGCTCTTTACGGACTGATTATCTCATTCATGATCCTGGGAGCACTTTAATCTTATGAAAATGTTTCTGATCAGTGATAACATAGATACCCAGACCGGTATGCGGCTGGCCGGCGTGGAAGGGGTTGTTGTTCACAAGGATGAAGAACTTCGCCAGGCATTGCAGGATGCTCTTGCCAACAAAGAAATCGGAATTATCCTACTAACCGAAAAGTTTGGTAAGGAGTTCCCCGATATTATCGACGAAGTAAAGCTGTCCCATAAACTTCCACTGCTGATTGAAATACCGGATCGTCATGGTACCGGGCGGAAACCCGACTTTATTACATCTTATATAAATGAATCTATTGGACTAAAATTATAACCAACCGACAAACAAAGAAGGTGATTGATTTGAAAACTGAGCAAAAATTACAGCACTTTTATGACTTATCCATAGCCAGTGCACAGGAAGATGCCAAAAAGCTTATCGAAAAGCAGCAACGTGCCCTGGATCAGGCTTATAATGAGCATGTGGCGATGAAAAACCGCCAGGCTGATGCTGAATTAAAAGCTGAATCCGATAAATTAAAGCGAGAGTTTAATAAGGAAGTCTCTGCAGAGCAGCTGCTGATCAAACGGCAGATTTCCGACATCCAGGCAAACTTAAAAGAAAAATTATTCTTAGAAGTTACCGAAAAGCTGAATAAATTCAAAGAAACACAGGAATATCAGGATATGCTTTATCGCCACATTACTGCAGCGATAGAATTTGCTGCTGGTGATGAGATGGTCATCTATATTGACCCTTCTGATGAGCATCTATTAGCGCCTTTAACTGAACGCCTGAAGGATGCAGATATTATTCCAATGATTTCCAGAGAATCTTTCATGGGCGGAATGCGTGCTGTAATCCGTTCTAAGAACATCTTAATCGATAATTCTTATTCCACCCTTCTGGGCGATGAAAAAGAAAAATTTACCTTTGACGGAGGTTGTTGTCTATGAATAACGAAGGAACAATCTATGGAATCAATGGGCCTGTGGTGTCATTAAAAGGCAACACCGGCTTCCGCATGGCCGAGATGGTTCACGTTGGTTCGGAGCACCTGGTTGGTGAGGTTATCAGGTTGACAAAAGACCTGACTACCGTTCAGGTCTTTGAAGAAACTACCGGATTAAAACCAGGTGATGCGGTAACCGCAACCGGAGATGCTATCTCAGTCACATTAGGACCGGGGATTCTGAATAATATCTTCGACGGTATCCAGCGCCCCCTGGGTGAGATCGCTAAAAATTTCGGTAAATACATCAGCCGTGGAGTATCAGTAGACTCCTTAAATACAGAGAAAAAGTGGGACGTGCACATCACCGTAGCCAAAGGGGATGTGCTGCTTCCCGGCGCAATCATAGCAGAAACCCAGGAAACACAATCCATTCTTCATAAATCTATGGTTCCCCCCGATGTCAGCGGCAGTGTAGTGAACGTGGTTACCGATGGTTCTTATACCATCACAGATGTATTGGTAACCTTGGAATTATCCGATGGAACTCTGCGCGAGCTGACTTTGGCCCAGCAATGGCCAATTCGCATCCCCAGACCCGCCACGAAGCGCTTTCCGGCTTCCAGGCCACTGGTAACCGGCCAACGTATCCTGGACACTATGTTCCCCATCGCTAAGGGCGGCACTGCTGCTGTACCTGGTGGTTTCGGAACCGGTAAGACGATGACCCAGCACCAGATTGCCAAATGGTCTGATGCTGATATCATTATCTATATTGGCTGCGGCGAGCGTGGTAACGAGATGACCCAGGTTTTAGAAGAATTCGCCGAACTGGTGGATCCAAAATCCGGCAACCCACTGATGCACCGTACCTCCTTGATCGCCAACACTTCCAACATGCCGGTTGCTGCCCGTGAAGCATCTATCTACACCGGGCTTACCCTGGCAGAATATTATCGTGACATGGGATACGATGTTGCCATCATGGCCGACTCCACTTCCCGTTGGGCGGAAGCTTTACGCGAATTATCCGGACGCCTGGAAGAAATGCCCGCCGAAGAAGGCTTCCCGGCATACCTGGCTTCCCGTTTATCGGCCTTTTATGAACGAGCCGGTATGATGGAGAACTTAAATGGTACCGAGGGTTCAGTATCCATTATCGGTGCCGTATCACCTCAAGGCGGTGACTTCTCCGAACCAGTAACGATGAATACCAAGCGCTTTGTCCGCTGCTTCTGGGGATTGGATAAATCGCTGGCTTATGCCCGTCATTTCCCGGCCATCCACTGGCTTACCAGCTACAGTGAATATCTGCAGGATCTGGCACCCTGGTACAAAGACCATGTAAATAAAAACTTTATCGACCTGCGTAATCAGCTGATGGGATTATTAAATCAGGAAAGCTCCCTGATGGAAATCGTTAAGCTGATTGGCAGCGACGTTCTTCCGGACGACCAGAAACTAATCCTGGAAATCGCCCGGGTAATCCGTCTGGGCTTTTTACAGCAGAACGCCTTCCACAAAGAAGATACCTGCGTCCCAATGGAAAAGCAGTATAAGATGATGGAAACAATTCTCTATCTATATAAGAAATCAAAAACACTGACTATGATGGGCATGCCAATGTCGATCCTGAAAGAAGATAATATCTTCGAAAGGGTCATCGCTATCAAATACGATGTCCCCAATGATCAGCTGCAGCTTTTTGACCAGTATCATGATGATATTGATACTTTCTACAACAATGTACTGCGCAAGAATGCATAAGGAGGAAACCCAATGGCAATTGAATATTTAGGGCTTAGCGAGATCAATGGCCCTCTGGTTGTATTAGAAGGTATCAAAAATGCTTTTTTTGAAGAAATCGTTGAATTCGTTATCGATGGAAAGGAACGCAAACTGGGCCGTATCGTGGAAATCTACGAAGACAAAGCCGTAATTCAAGTATTTGAAGGCACTGAAAATATGTCCCTTAACAATACTCACACCCGGCTCGCCGGTCATCCTATGGAACTTACCGTCTCCGAGGATATTCTTGGCCGTACCTTTAACGGCATCGGTAATCCCATCGATGATCTGGGCCCCATCGTTTCCGATACAAAGCTCAACATCAACGGGCTTCCCTTGAACCCGGTTACCCGTGAATACCCAAGAAACTATATCCGAACTGGTATTTCTTCCATTGACGGTCTGACAACTCTGATTCGCGGCCAGAAGCTGCCGATCTTCTCCGGTAATGGGCTCCCCCACGATCAGCTTGCTGCCCAAATCGTACAGCAGGCATCCCTGGGCGAAGAATCTGATGAAGAATTCGCTATCGTATTTGCCGCAATGGGCTTAAAACACGACGTCGCTGAATTTTTCCGCCGTACCTTTGAAGAAAGCGGTGTATCCGATCACGTTGTGATGTTCTTAAATCTGGCCAATGATCCGGTTGTTGAGCGTCTGATCACCCCCAAAGTAGCACTGACAGCCGCAGAATACCTGGCTTTTGAAAAAGGAATGCACATCCTGGTCATCATGACCGATATCACCTCCTTCTGTGAAGCCATGCGCGAAGTCTCCTCCTCCAAAGGAGAGATTCCTTCCCGAAAAGGATATCCCGGCTATCTCTACAGCGAACTGGCAACCTTATATGAACGCGCCGGTATCGTCCGCGGCGGAGCAGGTTCGGTCACCCAAATTCCGATTCTGACTATGCCCAACGACGACATTACCCACCCCATCCCTGACCTCACGGGTTACATCACCGAAGGGCAGATTGTACTGGACCGCCAATTGCACGGCCAGTCCATCTACCCCCCCATTAACGTGCTCCCTTCCCTTTCCCGTCTGATGAAAGACGGCATCGGCGAAGGATACACAAGGGCTGATCATGCAGACGCCGCCAATCAGTTATTCTCCTGCTACGCAAAAGTAGGTGATGCCAGAGCACTGGCTTCGGTTATCGGCGAAGACGAGCTTTCACCAATAGATAAAAAATACCTGGTCTTCGGTAATGCCTTTGAACGCCAATTCGTCGGTCAGGGCCTCTACGAAAACCGAACCATCGAACAAACCCTTGACATCGGCTGGCATCTCCTGGGCATCCTGCCAAAAGAAGAACTAGACCGTGTAGACACAAAAGTACTGGATCAATACTATAAACCAACCGACGTGAACCTGGTGGCTGAAGCCAAAGCCGATGCCGATGCCATGACAGAATAGGAGGGATGTTATGGATCCGAATACTTTCCCCACCAAAGGAAACCTAATACTCGCCAAGAACTCCCTGGCATTATCCCGCCAGGGCTTCGACCTAATGGATAAAAAGCGAAACATTCTTATCCGGGAACTAATGGGCCTGATCAACCATGCCAAAGAGATCCAGGAACAGATTGACATCACCTTCCGTGAAGCCTACGCTGCACTCCAGATCGCCAATATGGAAATCGGTATCAGCAATGTCCAGACCATTTCCTACGCTGTTCCCGTCGAAGAATCAATTCGTATCAAAACCCGCAGTATCATGGGAACCGAAATCCCCCTGGTCGAGTCCAATCCCACCCGTCCCACACCCACATATGCCTACTACAGCACCAGAGAATCGCTGGACCGCGCGCGGGTAGCCTTTGAACGGGTAAAAGAACTAACCATTAAGCTTTCCATGATAGAAAACTCAGCCTACCGGCTGGCAACCAACATCAAGAAAACCCAAAAACGGGCCAACGCCTTAAAAAATATTACGATTCCTCACTTCGAACAACTTACCAGGGACATTACAAATTCCTTAGAAGAAAAAGAACGTGAAGAATTCACCCGGCTAAAAGTCATCAAAAAGGGGTTGAGATAATACCAAATTTTAGCCCCCAACACAAAACCAAAGCAATCCCAGATGATAAACTCATGCTTAAGCGCATTTTTGACTGTCATCTGTGATTGTTTTTTATATCATTATTTATATACGATTTTTATTTTAGGGCGGATCCATATTTCCCGACAGCTCCTTGCATGACATCAAACCAAACTTTTTTGTTTGAACTCCGTTGGTGTAATTCCCGTAACCTTTTTAAAAGATGAACTAAATTGCTGCGAATTTGCAAAACCTGTCCTTTCCGCAATCTCATAGTTTTTTAACTCTGTTGCAGTCATTAATTCAATGGCTTTTTGAATCCGATATTGCAGAAGATATTTGGAAAATGATTTGCCAATCTCAGTTTTGAAAATATTACTTAGATAAACGCGATGTATTCCTAATTCGTGCGCAATTTCTTCTAACCCAATATTATCCATATAGTGTTTTCCAATATATTCTATTGACTTATTCACTTTAGCACTATATTGATTCCCTGTTTTTTGGCTTAATCTAATTAACTCCAGAAAAATTCCGGAAAACCAATAGCTCATCTCATCAATCGTTTCTAATTTCTCAAGCTGTTCTATTGGAACATAATTTTCTTCAAAAACATTTTCATATGCTATGCTCCAACGTTCAAAATATTTAATCGCAAGTTCAATCAAAACTGCATTCATATATTTTATTTGAGAGACCTGCATAAAGCCTTTCAGGTCCCGCTGATACAGATTCAAAATAGCTCTATGCAATCTTTCGGAGTCTTTTTGTTTCAGGTATTTTTCAATGCTTAAGCATTGCGTTTCAAACTGCTCCGCTTCGATGATTCCACTTCTTACCATTCTGGTAGAATAAAATATTGTTTTCCCTTTTCCCATGAACATCCTGCATTTTATCGCCTGCTCTGCTTCCTTATAGTGTCGGCTGATATCTCGGATCTTTGTAAATCCATTGCTGATACCAACCGTGACAGAATATCTCTGGCCCATACATATACTTTTAATCTGGCTGGCAAGACTGTTACAGTCTGCCATAAACTTCAAGGTACTAGTGATATTATCCAATTCAAACAATAAAACAAATTCTCCTCTGTCTCTATAAATCACAACACCCTCGCCCATGAACTCTATATCTTCCTGCAAAATATCCCGTAATTTTATCATCGGTTCGTAGTATCTACTATCCTCATCTTCATAGATTGAATATCCATCTATATGTACTCCGAATAAAACAAATGGACCTGATAGACTCAAAAGTCTTTGTTCGGATTCCATGACCTCCTGTTCTTTCAAACCTCCAAATAGTATCTCCTTCAACGTATACGCATAGTACTGTTTCCCATCCCTGAAGTCAAGTGAACTTACTTTTTGTCTTGGTTCTTTCTCTAACTGCATTTTAATTTCCGGCAACAACGCATAAAAATCTGCTGCTGTCAGAACATCCTTTAGTATATAATCTTCAACACCAAATTTTATAGCTTCTCTTGCATAATAAAAATTCTCATGGCAACTCAGAATGATAATCTTCTGACCTCTCTCTATAGATTTCACTTTTCTGATTAATTCTAATCCGTCCATAGTTGGCATAATGATATCTGTAATAATCAATTCATGTCGGTACTCTTTATATAACTTTAAAGCCTCCTTTCCATTTTTTGCAAAATGTGTGATTTCATAGCCGAAAGCTCCCCATTCAATCAGGTCTCCTATCATTTCTCTGATTGCTAATTCATCATCCACAACCAAAACCCTCAACATAACAGCATCCTCCTTCCTTGATTTAGTACCAATCCACATTTATCTGGGAATACGAATTATAAACTCGGTTCCGCAATTGACCTCGCTTTTTACCATAATTCCATATTCATCACCATATATAAGCTTAATGCGTTGCTGAATATTTGGCAATCCCAGATTGTTAAACTCACCCAATGCTTCTTTTTTTTTCTGAATCCATATCGTATCTAGTTTATCTTTTGAGATTCCCACACCATTATCCTTGACTGCAATCAGGATCCTATCTTCCTCTTTTTTCATTTTGATTATAATCAACCCCCTTTCTGACTTGGGTGCAATTCCGTGGAAAATCGCATTTTCCACAAGCACCTGCAGTGTAAATTTGGGGATCGGAATCAGTTCAATATCATCCGCTTTGACAACCTGATAATCAAAAATATCTCCATATCTGCTTTTCTGTATCTTAATGTAACATTTCAGGCATTCCAGCTCTTCCTGTATCGAATTCATGTCTTTTGCAAAATTCATACTGTTTCTCAACAGGATGGTAAGATCCTTCATTAGGTCCATTACTTCCTGATCTTTATTCCTCTTGGCTACATAGGAAACGGCATTTAACGTATTATAGATAAAATGGGGATTTATCTGCATTTGTAGGGATGCAAGCTTATATTTTACTGTCTCCAGCTGCGCTTTGTTCTTATCTTCCTGCTTTCTGATAATTTCATCAACTAATTGATTCACTCGTATCAGCAGATTATTAAATCCATGAACCAGCGTCTGGATTTCGTCTTCTGATTTACATATAACCATTGGCGGCCAGCTGCCATCTTCAAATTGCTTTATGGCAATATTTATTTTAAAAATAGGTTTTGTAATATGATTGGATATCATGGCAGATACCCCAATTACTATCGCAATACAAAGCGTTCCTATAAAGACCAATAAGACTATCATCTTGATAAAATCATTCATCATCCTGGTTTCATCTACAACACCGATAATCTTCCAGTTCGGATAACTTGACAGGTATGTCCTTAAGATAAGAAGATTGGAATCATAAGACAATCCATTGTTTTCCAATGTCTGATCAGCGGCCATTTCCATAATTGTATCATCATGGCTCTGATTGGTTTGATATATTATTTCATTATTCTCGTCCATAATATAAAAAGTATCAAATAAATCAAATTGTGGATTAAAAACATCCTGAAAAAACATTTTCTTATTTACATTAAAGATCATATAACCTAACAAAGAGTAGCTGCTATTATCATAGAACTGAAAGTAACAAGATATTGTACTTTTATCCTCCGGATACTCACTGGTATCTATCGGAAACGAGACCGGGGGTGAAAAATAATTATATTTATTCTCTTCTTTCATCTTAAGAAACCATATATTCTCCAAAACACTATCCGCATATAATTCATTAAAATAAATAGGATGCAGAATCTGATTATTGAGATCTATCGCAACTATACTGCTTATCATACTTCCCGATTCACAGTAAGACCTTAATTCTCTATCCATATTTTCTACACGAGTATTATCGGAATACCCCTCACCAATCATCAGTGCTTTCACAGTCTCATTAATTGCCACGGAATTATAAATCTGCCATACACTTCTAATCTTTTCATCCATGGTCTGGGAAACTGAATCCAGCTGAGAATCTACTGTTTTTATCTTTTCTCTTTGAACACTCTGAAAAAATACGGTCCCCACCAGTATAATAATTGCTATAATAGCTATGATAATAACCGATGAATAAAATAAAGTTAGCCGTACTTTCAGTTTTTTTATTTTTATCATAAGATCCTTCTTTCCAGACCCATTATACTTTTAAATTATAACATATAAGAGAGCCGTGACAATATAGGTACTTCTTTCCTATATCGCTACAGCCCTTCTTTAAGATCAGAGTCCCATAACCTCCTTATAATTATCTCTGGTAACAATAACTCCCTTTGAATTTGTATTCTCAGGAATCTTTTCATTATTTATAATTTTATTATACAAAGCTTCTGCTGCCAGTACGCCGTGATTATAGGAGGAAATATATGCCGAAGCTTTAAAAGCAGTTTCGTTTTCTTTCTCGAACTCCCCCTGCGCAAGTCCCGCTCCCAGACCGCAGCCAATAGAAGTCTGATCTTTTCCGACCTGCTCTAGCGCCCTGACTGCACCCACTACTCCCTCATCATTGCCAGCATAGATAATCCAGTTTGTTATTTCCGGATGCTGAGTCAGCAAGCTTTGCATTGCTTCTTGAGAACCTACGGCATCCGTATTTTTATAGTTCATTTCAAATATCATATCTTCCGTAATTCCATCTAACTTTTCCAGAATCGCCTTTTTTGAGCCATCCGTTCTTAACTTAATACCTTCTACCTCATCAAAGGTCATTGCTGCAACAGCTACCTTCACACTGCTGTCCTTCATCCATCCTTCCCCACTCACCTGCTGTGCCAACCATTCGCCCACCTGATAGCCAATCTCGTAATTTTCAAGCCCTACATAGGGAGCGATACTGTTTCCGCTGGCATCAATCAGCGTATCATCAACTGCAACCAGGGGTATATTAGCTTCTTTCGCCTTCTGTACCGTTGTCTCGCTCATACCCTGGTCGGGAGTTACAACTGCCATTCCATCCACTTTCTGAGAAATAGCGCTATCCAGGTTCGTCAGGTATGTATTGGGGTCCATCTTGTTATCCATAATAGTCCCCCTGACACCTAGTTCTGCACACTTATCCTCGAAACCTTTTGCTTCATTCTGAAACCAAGGTTCATCTGCTCTTTTTACCATTAGTACCAGATTTAGTTCCTTATCCGATTTTTCGGAATCTTGTGCAGTACTTTGCACTTTTACCTCTTCTTCTGCCGCATTTTCCTCTTTACTCTCCTTAGCACCACATGCGGTCAATCCTGCTATAATCGCAGCGGTTGCAAAAAGCGTTAACATCCTCGTTCTTTTCATCTTCGTTTCCTCACTTTCCTTTTCTATGATTTTTTATATTTTGTTCTCAACGCATCAAAGGTTACTGCAAATAACAACAGCAAGCCATTTGCTATGTATTGATAGAAAGAATTCACATTGAGCAGAAGCAATCCGTTCTGAAAGATAGACATAATCAGAACTCCAAGCAAGGTCCCTCCGATTCCTCCTACCCCCCCAGTAAGTGCAGTTCCTCCCAGCACGGCCCCAGTAATTGCCTGCATATCAACCCCCACGGCTGCCGTCGGCTGTCCGGAAGTCATTCTTGCTGCAAGTACAATACCTCCTAGCGCAGCACAGAACCCGGATAACATATAGATAAAATAATTATATCTTCTGGTTTTAATGCCTGAAAGCCTAGCAGCCTTTTCATTTCCTCCGATTACGTATATCGTCCGTCCAATAACAGTTTTGTTGAGCAGAACCGCAATTACCAGAAATACAATCAATAGCTGGATCACCGGATTAGGAATACCAAACAGCTTCCCGCTTCCTATTCGGCAGAATTTTTGATTTTGAATATATACTGCCGATCCACCGCTTACCAGAAATCCCAGTCCCTTGAACACCTGCTGTGTACCCAGTGTAGTGATAAACGGGGGAACCTTTATCTCCGAAATAAAGAATGCGTTGATAGCCCCTGTAAAAATTCCACATAGCAATGTGAGAATAATCGCAAATGCAGGCTGCATTCCTCCCGTTATAAGAACAGCTACCAGTGAGCCTTGAAAAGCAATATTCGTTGCAATGGACAAATCCATGCCCCCCGATAATAGTACAACTGTTTCACCTGCCGCTACAGTTCCTACTAAAGAGGCATTCAACAATATGTTGATAAAATTATCTTTTGTAGCGAAAATTTTATCATGAGTGATCATAGTAAGAACAATACAAAGGAAAACCATTACTACAATCAAACCTATTTTATCAGATTTTAAAATAGATTTTGTTCTCTCTTCCACTTTTTCCATCTACCCTCACCTCATTCTTTGTGAATTGTATATGCCATGATTTTTTCTTCGGTGACCTCTTTGGCATCTAGCCGACCTGTGATTTCTCCCTGGCTCATAACAATTATCCAATCCGAAAGGCCGATAATTTCGGGAAGTTCAGACGAAATCAGCATAATTGCAATATTCTGTTCTGTAAGATTTTTTATAATTTCATATAATTCTACTTTTGCCCCCACATCTATCCCCCTTGTAGGCTCATCTAATATCAATACCTTGGGATTTGTGGAAAGCCATTTGGCCAATACGACTTTTTGCTGATTTCCTCCCGAAAGATACTGTACTTTCTGATTCAACGAAGGTGTTTTTATCCTAAGGCTTCTGGTAAAACTCTCTGATATTTTCCTTTCGCTTTTATTCTGAAGGAATCCTAATTTGCTCACATTTTTCAGTATTGCAGATGTAATATTATTATTTACGGATTGATTTAATACAAGTCCATCATTTTTCCTGTCTTCCGGGCAAAAAGCAATACCATCTTTGATTGCATCCTGAGGGTGGGTATAATTTACTTTTTTCCCTTCCACGATTAATTCTCCTTTCAGAATTTTATCTGCTCCAAAAATTGCTCTGGCAGTTTCACTTCTTCCTGCCCCCACAAGACCGGAAAAACCTACCACTTCCCCTTCATGGAGGGAGAAGGAAACATCATTGATAAAATTTGTCGAAATATTCCTTGCTTCTAATACTGCCTTTCCCTTCTTCCTATGACGATTGGGATAAATATCTGCCGCACTTCTTCCCACCATCATTCGAATCAATTTATCTTCATCGGTTTCCTTTGTCAGCGATTCTCCTGAATATTTTCCGTCTTTTAACACCACAACTCTGTCCGTAATTTGAAAGATCTCCTTCATCCTGTGCGAAACATAGAGAATAATCACCCCGTCCTGCTTAAGTTTATGCATGATTTTAAATAGCACCTCTATTTCTCTATCTGATAAAGATGCCGTAGGTTCATCAAATGCCATCACTCTGATTCTTCCTCTACTATAATCTTTCATTAATTCAACCATCTGCTGCATAGCCAAACTTAGATCCCCTACTTTTGAATATGGTTTAAAGTTCATTCCAAACTCGTCAATCAATTTCTGAGTCTTTTGAAGCATCTCTTTTCTGTTTAAAAATCCTGCTTTTTTCGGAAGCTGCCCAACAAAGATATTCTCTGCAACATTCAATTCTGGTACTATTTGGCGTTCTTGGTGAATAATACTGATGCCGCTATCTAAAGAAGTTTTTGGACTTTCAAAAACATGCTCTTGACCATCCAGCACAATATTACCCTTCGTAGGCAATTCATCTCCTCCCAGAATTTTCAAAAGAGTACTTTTTCCTGCACCATTTTCCCCCATCAACCCCAGTACTTCTCCGGGATAAGCTTTAAATGAGACATCCGACAGTGCATGAACACCGGGATAGAATTTACATATATTCTGGAAAGCAAGTGCCTGTTTTTCCATTCCCTCACCCCTATCAATTAATCATAATCTCGATATTCTCTCCATGCATCATAAAAGGCTTCTACATTTTCAATACTTGTATCTGATTGAATATGATGTGCTGGTGAAAGGATAAATCCCCCTCCGGGTGCACAGATATCCATTATCCTTTTCACCTCATTCTTGACTTCCTTGACTGTTCCGAAAGGAAGAATCTGCTGGATATCCATTCCCCCAAATAAGGTGATTTTATCCCCGTATGTTTTCTTAATATGCGCTACCTCCATAGCCGAGGGTTGAATCGGATTTAATACATCAAATCCTACGTCTATCAGATCTGGAATAAGCCCTTCCACATTTCCGCAGGAATGATAACACAGCTTAATTTTAGGATTTCTTTTTTTAAATTCTCCCAAAATTGCAGCATATCTTGGTTTTAAGTATTTCCTATACATTTCAGGGGAAAACATCAAGTTCATCTGTGTTGCTATATCATCTCCAAGCCAGACCATATCAACACCGGCATCTATAAAATTCAATCCCATTTGCAACGGATATGACATTACCGCATCCAGTAATCCCTCCGTAAAGTCTTCATCCAGTACCATATCCATTAAAAATCTATCAATGCCCCGCATATACCATGCAGCTTCAAATATACTGCATTGGCAAGACCCCACAATCCATTTATCTTTTCCGTACTTTTCAACACCCTCTTTCACAGCATTTAATACTTTATAATCTTTGTTTGCATCAGGCATCATTACTGTCTCAAGATCATCACTATGTCTCAGAGGATGATCATACACCTCCGTATAATGTCCTGTTGCATTCTTAATATTTTTCCATTTAATTCCATATGAATCCACATATTCCGGTTCATCATTCATATAGAAACTGTTTTCCAGACCGGATGCTACTTTGACCATATCATTTCCCATCAAAACCCCGATATCATCCCCGTAGCAGCCATATTTATCACATAACTGTTTATTAATCTCTGGAACATAGGTTGCACAAACTGGAACTCTGTCAGGTTCTTGATGTTCAATCGCCATCAACACTCTTTCCTTTGAAGTCATCTTTTCTCACCTTCCCTTTGTTTTCTTAATTATAACATCTGCAAAAAAACAAGGAATGTTACTATGTAAGATTTTGTATGAATATGTAATGTTTAATTTTACGGATTTGTAAACAATTATTTTAAAATGAGATAACGAATCTTCTTCTCTACAACTTGTTTTACGGGCTGCGCCCTATGCATAAAAAATAAGGGGGCATATCATCCTGACAGCCCCACTCCAAAATAAAAATCGTATAATAAATAATAATATAAAAAACAATCACAGATGACAGGCAAAAATACGCTTAATGGTGCCGTGTGAAAAGTACAAACAATATCCTTATTTGCCCGAAAATAACTTGGATATAAGAATGAAATTAATGGGAATTTTTTTTAATTTATCGACAATTCCCAACCTTTCCTTCCACTATTTGACGATTAAAAAGTCAAGCAACTTTCTACATTTTGACTTCGATTTTTATCGATTCAGAACTTATTCACAAAACTTTTGTTCTTATTTTTTACCTCATTTTTATCAAGATTAACATAATTCTCTGTGGATAATGTGTATAACTCGGTGTATAACTTGATTTTACCATGTTTTCTTGATTTTGCATTGTGGATAAATAATTCCACTGAAATCATCCACACCTTGCCATCCACTCCATCTTTCGACACAAATTGTGCAAATTTTACAAACCTCTTTCGACACAATTCGTCTTATAGATATCTGACAATTCGCGCAACTGTCCGGTAATTAACATCCGAAACCTTAATCCCACTTTGCTCATTACTGGCATGAACCACCTGTCCATTCCCAATATAAATAGCCACATGATTAACCGTCCCGCCTCGCGCATAAAAGACCAAATCCCCCGGCAATACCGCATCCTGCGGAGTGCTTGTCCCGCCAGCCGCCTGCTCCCGCGAAGTCCGCGGCAACCCATATCCAAAGACCCTAAATACCGCCTGTACAAATCCAGAACAATCCGCCCCATTAGTCAGACTCGTTCCTCCCCACACATAGGGATTCCCAACAAACTGAAGCGCATACCCCGCAATCTCCTCGCCAACCTGCGTATGTAAATTCCCGATATCCTCCTCAAGTGACACCGCCTCCCGGTAATCACTCTCTTCTTCCACGTGCTCTCTATAAAAGTACCCTTCCTGACCATTCACGGCAACTTTCACCCATTCCTGCGTCTCCTCCAGCATCGAATACTGCTCACCCTCGGCAGCAATATCCAAAACAGCCGCTTCCAAACCAGGCTCCTGCCGCAGATACAAAGCCTCAGTATCCACCACAACATACGTATTCAAAGCCTCCGAAGCCACCTCCTGTGCCTCCCGTCCCGTCACAACATAATCGCTCCGCACAAAGCCACTAACATCTCCAGAAACAATCTGATACCAGTCCCCTTCCTGCCCAACGATTTCCCCTATGCTATTGTGATAAAACTTTCCTATAACCGTACATTCCGTGCCCGCTCCATCCCTGATATTCACATAATCCGCCGCCGCCGAAAAAACCACGTTCTCATACTCAGAAACAGGTGCCGCATTTGTCATTCGTATGGTTCCCATAAAACCCAGAAGCACTACTCCACAAACCCCTGCAGCCTTGACTGCCCCCGCAGCCACTCTCTTCACCATACCTTAATAACCCTACTCCCTTAATTATTACAAAACTATTACAATATGTTACGATTTGATTTTAACAATATTATAATTATTTGTCAACACCTTTCTATGCAAAAATCATTTACACTGTTACTATTCACGGCCGATTTAAAATAAGCAATGCTGGTGAGCCAAGAGATTTTATATAATCCCTCAGCATACCAGCATTATTCGTCGATATTTTATGTAAATATTTCCTCTACCGTATAT
>Ga0153922_1000099_pt1 | contig 34360 bp, 26 predicted proteins | sample TSNJ006MetaG_FD_104723 | JGI IMG/M metagenome (GOLD analysis project Ga0153922, IMG submission 104723) | Attine ant fungus gardens microbial communities from New Jersey, USA - TSNJ006 MetaG | ecosystem: Host-associated > Fungi > Mycelium > Unclassified | place: USA: New Jersey, Brendon T. Byrne... | reverse complement strand
GTATGGTTTTTTTGTTTTTCGTTAACTCAATTATACCAAAATCGAAGGTTTCATGCTATTATATTGCCAAATAATATTGAATTTTCAAGGTGCATAGGTACTTTTACAAGTGCGAAGCTTTAGGTCATTAAGGTAACTCGAAAATTTTTTGTTTTCCACAGACAATTTTTGAATAATTTCATTTTTATAGGCAATGCCTATTTCCTTGTTTGGTATCCTTAACTCATAATCATAGTATGTTTCGTTTAAGTAATGTTTTTTTGCTTTGAGATAGCCGGTCATAACAAGAAAACTGAAAATGGCATTTTTATTCTGAAAAATCTCAGGATAAACAATATTTGAGTCGATCGTTGCATAATAGGACCCGCCGTCTAAAAGCTGTTTCAATATCTCCTGCGTGTCAAGCTCAGTATCATCTAACAGCTGTCCGATGATGTCATTACTGCTAGTGCCCAGCCAATAAGCTTCCGGCCGGCAGCCATTTTTTATATAGCGCAATACAGACCATGGATTATAGATATCCAGATTTCCAAAATAATACCCATCATACCAGTCTTTTATTTCTGCAAGTTTTTCTTCACAGCTATAATCTTCGGTCAATTTTTTAACTTCATCATGTGTAAATCCAAAGTACTGTCGGAATGGTTCGTCTATAATCGTAAAGACTTCCAGATTATTCAAACCGCTGAAAATACTTTCTTTTGCAACGCGTAAAATACCGGTTAATATCGCAAACTTTAGATTCACATTGTCCTTTAACCCACCTGATAACCAATTTCGTATAAAAGTAATGACAGCTTCGTAAAAGCCTTTTAGATAGCCCTGCTGTATGGGAATATCATACTCATCAAGCAACAGGATTGGCTTTTCACCATATATCTTAGTCAAATACTCTGTTAATGCTCCCTCATAGTCTGTATAATTTCCAGTACCATTCATTATCTGACGGCAATAATTTTCTTCAAATGTATTGAGTCGACCACCAAGTAAATCTTTCTCATAATAAATAAATTGCCTTGTAATAATATCCGCTAATTTTAGATAAGTTTCCTCCCAGGAATTACATTTAACATCCTTTAGCGTCAAAAAGATAACTGGGTATATGCCTTGTTCGTTTCTATAGGATACATCTTGCTGCCATATTTGCAAATCCTTGAATAAGACGGAGGTATCTTCCTCTGTTTTCTCAAAGTAATATTTGAGCATACTCATGTTAGAAGTTTTTCCAAAACGCCTTGGTCTGGAAAATAAAAATACTTTTGATTTCGTGTCTAATATATCTTTAATTAACAGCGTCTTATCAATGTAATAGTACTCTGATACAATTTCTTTAAAGTCGCTTGTCCCAATCGGAACTTGCTTTCTTTCATTAATTCCCATAACCACAAACCTCCTTTGCTCATATTCTTAGTATACTTTGTTCTTTGGCTTATCGCAATACCATCAGTGATTTTTTATATAACAGGAAATTTCTTCGAAATCCCCTGTTATATAAAAAGCGCTCCGCTATGGGTGCGCACTCGCGCGAAGTGGTAACATGTCGCTGAAGCGACCGCGCTCGGCGCAAGAATCTGCCAAGGCAGATTCTTTGTTCTATGAAGTCACAGCACTTTCAAAATTACTATTGACTTTCCTTATACACTAAGATATGATTTAGTTAATCGTATATTAGCATTCTTGAAAGGTGGTTCGCTATATGTTTATAGGTCGTGAGCGAGAACTGAATAAATTAAATGAACTTTATCATACAAGCGGCTTTCAATTCCCTGTCATTTATGGAAGACGGCGTGTCGGTAAAACCGCGCTTATTAATGAATTTATCAAAAATAGAGAAGCTATATTTTTTACCGGAATTGAGAGCAATGCCCGACAAAATCTTGAAAATTTCAGCAGAAGTGTTCTTTCATATACTGATGCTGCGCTTGAGGATACGGTATTTCCATCTTTTCAGACGGCGCTTGAATATGTCTTTAAACTAGCTGAAAAGAAAAGGATTATACTTGTTATTGACGAGTACCCTTACGTTGCAAAGGCCTCTAAAAGCCTTGCTTCTACCTTACAATCACTGATAGATAAAAATAAAGATACCTCTAAGCTGTTTTTGATTTTATGCGGCTCGTCTATGTCTTTTATGGAAAATCATGTCCTGGCATATAAAGCACCGCTGTACGGCAGAAGAACCGCACAGTTTAAAGTACTGCCTTTTGACTTTTTTGAGAGCAAAAGCTATTTTGACAAGTTTTCCGATATTGATATGGTCACCGTTTATGGCATTGTCGGCGGCACACCGCAATATCTGCTTCAGATAAACGATTGTTTATCGCTTGAAGAAAATATCAAAAGATGCTTTTTTGACCCCTCAAGCCCGCTTTTTGAGGAACCAAACAACCTGCTAAAGCAAGAGGTCAGAGAACCCGCTACCTATAATGCCATTATTACGGCAATTGCAACGGGCAGCACAAAGCTTTCGGAAATTTCTTCTAAGGTTGGTGAAGAAACAAGTGCTTGCTCCGCATATATAAAAAATCTGATTTCTCTCGGCATTATAAAAAAGGAAACGCCTTTTGCTGAGAGTTCTACAAGAAAGACGCTCTATAAAATTGACGATAATTTGTTCCGATTTTGGTATCGTTTTGTTCCGGACAACATTGCATCTATCAACCGCGGGCTGATTGACGCAGTGTATAAAAAAATAGCCCCAAAGATCAGCGACTATATGGGCGCTGTCTTTGAGGATATTTGTATTCAATATTTATGGAAATTAAGAGAACAAGGGAATATTAAAACAGAGTTTACCGATCTCGGCCGTTGGTGGGGCAATGATCCGAAAAATAAGTGCGAAGCTGAAATTGACATTATGGGGACAGATGGTTCGGATTCCGCTTTATTTTGTGAATGTAAATGGACAAATGAAAAGGTTGATGTTGGCGTTCTTGAAACACTTCTGGGACGCAGCCGGTTGTTTCATTATAAAAACGTCCAGTTATATCTATTTGCTAAAAATGGATTTACAAAGGGTTGTACCGAAAAGGCGAATGAACTTGGAAATGTCACATTGGTTGCGCTTGATGAAATCGCAAGTAATTGTTTCGCATAAAAAATAACTCTTGACAACTTATCAAAGTTTATATATGATATGACTATAAAAACTATTTGGTCATACAGGTGATATTAATGGCATCAGCATTTACCGAGCAAGAACAAATTATTATTAGAAAAGCTTTAAAGGATGCTGCACTTGAGTTTGCAGCTACCCTCGGCATGAGAAAAACCACGGTTGAGCAGTTGGCCAATAAGGCGGACATATCAAAGGGTGCTTTCTACAAATTCTACGATACTAAGGAAAGCTTGTTTTTTGAGATGCTTGAAGATGCACATACCGAATTCTATAACGCTGCCCTTGAAGTTATAACCACACGAACCGATTTACCGGCATCAAAACGAACAGCTATGGCAATTCTAAGGGTTTGTGAATTGCTTGAAGAGAAGTCTTTTATGAACTTCATTGAAAAAGATATGCCGATTCTGATGCGGAAGATTCCCAGAGAACAGCTGCAAAAGCACTATCACAATGATGATATTCACATCAAGGGTGTCATTGTCGAATCAGGTCTGAAGCTGAGTGTTTCCCCCGAAGTGGCTTCAGCGGTTATCAGAGGTATTATGCTTACTCTTTTGCAGCGGGAACATCTCGGTGAGCATTATCACACTGTCCTCTCCATTATAGTAGAAGGCGCATGCGAGAAAATAATTTTAAATTAAAGCTTTGCTCAGGGCTTTCCAACATGGATTGCCCTCAATAAATACCAGTTGGTTAGCATACGCTAATCACTAAAATAGGAGGTCACTATCATGGAAAAAGTTATTGAATTTAAAAATGTAGTTAAGGAATACCATACCGGCGGAGATAAACTCAGAGCCGTCGATAATATCAGCTTTGCAATTAACCAAGGTGAATTCGTCGTCATTCTGGGTCCCTCAGGCGCCGGAAAATCCACTGTTCTTAATCTGCTTGGCGGCATGGATTTTGCCACTACCGGCGAAATCATTGTCAACAATCACAATATTGTCGGATTAAGCGATGATGCATTAACCGAGTATCGAGCCGAAAATATCGGTTTTGTATTCCAGTTTTACAATCTCATCCCTACTTTAACAGCCCTTGAAAATGTTGCTCTGACTAAAAATATCGTCAAGCAGCCCCTGGATGCCAAAGAAGCCCTGGCATCGGTTGAACTTTTGGGTCATGAGAATCAATTCCCCACTCAGCTTTCAGGAGGCGAACAGCAACGGGTATCCATTGCCCGAGCCATTGCTAAAAATCCGTCGATGCTTCTTTGCGACGAACCTACCGGAGCTTTAGACTCAGAAACAGGTATTGTCATCTTAAGTTTATTGCAAAAAATGAGCCACGAACAGAATAAAACCGTTATTATCGTAACCCATAATGCGGTGTTGGCCGATGCGGCTGATAAAGTTATTCGTATCAAAAACGGTAAAGTCAGGGAAATCCTGCAAAATGAATCGCCAAAATCCGTAAGCGAGGTGAATTGGTAATGTTACTGCGTAAAATGCTCCGTGATATGGGCCGGCACAAAACACAATTTATTTCCATTTTCCTGATGGCTTTTCTCGCTTCCTATATTTATTCCGGCGTCGGCGGCGAATCGATTGGCCTGCGCCAAAGTGTCAATGCTTTTTATGAGGAAACGAATATTGCCGATGTATTCCTCTATGGCAGCGACTTTTCCGAAGCTGATACCGAAGCTGTCAATCAAATCAGCAGCGTCACGGAAAGTGAACGGCGCCTTGAAATCAGTACTGTGGCAGAGCTTGACGATAATCCTGATATGACGTTATTTTTTGTAGCAGGAAATCAAATATCCAGTATCTATCTACTGGAAGGTGAGCCTTTTGATATTGACAGCACAGAGGGGATCTGGATTGACAAACGTTTTGCAGATGCAAGAGAATTAGCCGTCGGTGATCCGATAACAACGCTGTATGATGGGCTTCCCATGACAAAAGAAGTCAAGGGAATCATCTATTCCAGTGAATACGTCTATGATTCCAGCAGTGGTGAAATGACTCCCGACTTTTATGCCAACGGCTACGCTTATCTTTCATACAAAGCCTTCCCTTATCCGGATATGCTAATTTACAATACCTTACTTATTAAAACAACCGAAAGTGACATGACCGCCTTTGAGGAAGAAGTAAATCTTGCGCTTGACGGGAATTATTCAGTATTTTTGTCAAAGGAAAATCTTGTTAGTTTCAGTACCTTCGACAGCGAGATAATCCAACATAAAATGATAGGCGATATTTTCCCCGTTGTGTTTTTTCTCATCGCATTACTTACAATGATGACGACCATGACGAGAATTGTGACAAATCAACGCACGCAGATTGGAACGCTTAAAGCATTGGGGTTTAAAAAGGGAACGATTATCCGTCATTATATCTCCTATGGATTCTGGCTGTCACTGGTTGGCTCGGTGTTGGGAATGGTTTTGGGTCCGTTGACGCTGCCGTATTTATTCTATCCTTCCTTGTCAAGCTTTTATACGCTGCCTGAATGGACTCCCGCCTTTGGTATATCTTTTGCGGTGGTGGCCGCCATTATTGTTGTCGCCTGCACCTTTGTCACCTACCTTGCCAGCAAAAAACTTCTTGGCGATATGCCGGCGAAAACCCTCCGGCCTAAAGCTCCCAAATCCGTAAAACACGGCATTTTGGAAAACACGAGACTGTGGAAGCGGTTGGGATTTAATTCACAATGGAATTTCCGTGATGCCTCCAGGAACAAAATCCGTTCCGCCATGGCAATCGTTGGCGTTTTTGGTTGTACGGCACTCCTCGCCTGCGCCTTTGGATTGAATGATACAATGGGTGATTTGAAAACATGGCAATATGAAGTATTATATCAGTTTGCAACAAAGCTAACCATTGAAGATACGGCAACGGCCAAACAGATTGAAACGACCGCAGATGATGTCGATGGAGAACTGATGATGGAAGGGGCCATCGAAATCAAAGCCGGCAATGGCACTAAAAAAACCGGTGTCATAACTGTCACCGACAATGTGACATTGATTAAATTCACAGATATGAACTTCAGCTATATTGAACCGCCTGAAGACGGGATTATGATTACTGCTAAAATGGCCGATATACTGGGTCTATCGGTTGGCGATGAGGTTTCGTGGCATTTATACGGTAATGACGATTGGGTAACAACCACCATCACAACCATGAATCGCGAACCCACAACTCAGGGTATTACCCTTACAAGAGAATATTTTGAAAAACTGGGCTTTGACTTTACTGCGACAAGTATCCTTACGGATAAAACCATTACCGATAAATATGACGGCATCGCAAGCATGATATCCCTATCGAGTATTGCCACCGGCTGGGATGAACTAAGCGAAGCCATGATGCTCATGGTCTATATATTAATCGCCGCCGCAGTCGTCCTTGCCGTTGTCGTCTTGTATAATCTCGGTTTGCTCTCCTTCACTGAAATGGAGAGGGAAATGGCCACATTAAAAGTCATGGGGCTGAAAACCAAAAAACTCCGCAGCTTACTTCTTACCCAAAATATTTTATTTTCCATCATCGGATTTATTTTGGGAATGCCTGCGGGAATATGGCTCGTGGATATTATTTGTTCCTCATCGGGAGAAAGCTATGATTTTCCCATACAACTGCATTTGACAAATCTGCTTTTATGCCTTGTCATAACCTTTGGTCTGTCAATATTTGTTAACCGGCTATTTTCAAAGAAAATCAAAAGGCTTAATATGGTGGAAGCACTTAAAAGCATCGAATAGCAATAAACAGGGAATGTGATAGCCGCGAACGGCTATCGCATTCCCTGTTTCTAAATATTGGAATAGGCTTATACTTCTATTCCTCCATATACAGATAGTGTTTTCTTATGAAAGGCCACACCATATCGATAGATGGTTTTTACATTCCTTTTTCTTAATTCTGCATCATAATTCTTATCCAAAATCTGTTGATAAGCATTTTGTGCCAATTCCTTTAGTTTTTCTTCCAAGACTTTTTTATCTGATTCCTGTTCTCTTAAAACCTTAAACTCAAAGATAACTCCTGGATATTTTCTGCTCTTCGGCTCCAATAATAAGTCTGCCCTTCCACCACCGGTTTCTCTGTTAGACGAAATATAATGAGTATCCATAAACAGACCGGTCAACGACAGCATCCATCCATGATAAAAGGCCTCGTCCGCATCATAATAACTAATAGAATATTCCGCTACCTGCTTTAAAAGGCGGTCTATTTCTTTTGCATCACCGCCATAAACCGCACGTATAAAGTCATTAAGATAACTCGAAAATTTTCTGTTTTCCGTAGACAATTTTTGAATAATTTCATTTTTATAGGCAATGCTTATTTCCCTGTTTGGTATCCTTAACTCATAATCATAGTATGTTTCGTTTAAATAATGTTTTTTGGCTTTGAGATAGCCCGTCATAACAAGAAAACTGAAAATGGTATTTTTATTCTGAAAAATCTCAGGATAAACAATATTTGAGTCAATCGTTGCATAATAGGACCCGCCGTCTAAAAGCTGTTTCAGTATCTCCTGTGTGTCAAGCTCAGTATCATCTAAAAGTTGTCCAATAATATCATTACTGCTAGTGCCAAGCCAATAGGCTTCCGGCCGGCAGCCATTTTTTATATAGCGCAATACAGACCATGGATTATAAATATCCAGATTCCCAAAATAATACACATCATACCAGTCTTTAATTTCTGCAAGTTTTTCTTCACATCTATAATCTTTGGTCACCTTCTCAACTTCGTCTTGCGTAAACCCAAAGTACTGTCGGAATGGTTCATCTAAGATTGTAAAGACTTCCAGATTATTCAATCCACTAAAAATGCTCTCTTTTGCAACTCTTAATATCCCGGTCAATGCTGCGAATTTCAAATCTACATTATCTTTTAATCCTCCCGAGAGCCAATTTCTCATAAAGGATATCACTTCCTGATAAAACCCTGCCACGTAGCCTTGCTGTATGGGAATATCATACTCATCAAGCAATAGGATTGGCTTTTCTCCATAGCTCTTATAAAGAAACCCGGTCAGTCGGCTTAATGAACGCTCAAAATCCGTTACACTCCCGCTTTCTTCACTAATCCTTTTAAAATATTCAACTTCCTCTGTTTCCATTTCATCTTTCCGTAAAATATGTTTAAATCGGATATATTCTTCGCTGATTACACTTTTTAACCGTTGAAAGGTTTCTTCCCAGGAATTGCATTTAATATCCTTTAGAGTCAAAAAGATAACTGGGTATATGCCTTGTTCGTTTCTATAGGATACGTCCTGCTGCCATATTTGCAAATCCTCGAATAAGACGGAGATCTCTTCCTCTGTTTTCTCAAAGTAATATTTGAGCATACTCATGTTGAAGGTTTTCCCAAATCGCCTTGGTCTGGAAAACAAAAACACTTCCGACTTTGAATCCAATATATCTTTTATCAATAGACTTTTATCAATATGATAAAAACCTTCCACTATTTTCTTAAAGTCACTCGTCCCAACCGGAACTTGCTTTCTTTCATTGATTCCCATAACCACAACCCTCCTCAGTAACCATAGATTTCATAAATCTCCGGCATATAGACGCCCGGTTCTTTATACACAATCAATGGCTTCTCTATCTTTATCATCGATTTGGCTCCTTTAACAGCCTCAATTAAAACCATATTGGGTTCTTTATCTGCAAAAGGATATACCAACTTCATCCGCTTAGGTTCAAGCCTATATTTTGTCATCAGCGAAAAAATTTCTACCAACCGAAAGGGTCTGTGAACCATATAAAAGCGTCCGCCAGCATTTAAAAGTTTAGAACCTTCCCGAATAACGTCCTCCAGTGTACATAAAATTTCATGTCTTGCAATGGCTTTTGGCGCATCAGGATTCTTCAGACCATGATGCTCTGTCATATATGGCGGATTCGTCGTTACAATATCAAAAGAAGAGGGCAAAAAAAGCTTTGATGCCTCTTTAATATCCCCACAGGCGATTTGTATTTTCCCCTCCAAATGATTATAAGAAACGCTGCGTCTGGCCATATCTGCGCTTTCTTCTTGAATTTCCAAACCGGTAAAGAATTTCCCCTGTGTTTTCGCTTCTAAAAGTATCGGAATAATACCTGTACCTGTGCCTAAGTCGATGACTGTTTCGCCCTTTTTCACCGTGACAAAACCTGATAGAAGAACGGCATCCATCCCAAAGCAAAACTTATTAGGATTCTGTATAATCTTATACCCGTTACGCTCTAAATCATCAAGCCGTTCCCCCTGCTTCAACTGACACATGGTCTAAATTCCCTTTCTAACTATGATAGCACCGATTTACCTTCTTTTTTCTCTAGTGCTTCTAATTCTTTCAAGGCATTATCATGAATTTTTAATTTTTCTTTCCGACGTTTAGGTTTAAACTTTAATTGATTTACATGATATTCTCTGACTTCTTTCTCGTCTTTTTCCACAGTCACAATCACTTTAACTAATTGTCTTAGAACAGTGACCCCGGAAACCTCTCCTTTATAACCATCTTCTGTCGTCACATAGTCACCTACGTTAGGCAGCTTATTGTTCAGATACTCATAAGTTTCTTCCTCATTCTTCAGGCAGCACATCAGCCTGCCGCAGACACCGGAAATCTTCGTTGGATTTAATGAAAGGTTTTGCTCCTTGGCCATTTTAATAGAGACAGGGACAAATTCCGCTAAATGGGTATGACAGCATAAACTCCGCCCACACATACCGATGCCGCCGACGATTTTTGTTTCATCCCTGACACCAATTTGGCGCAGCTCAATTCTTGTTTTAAATACTGCTGCCAAATCCTTAACAAGTTCCCTAAAATCAATTCGGCCATCAGCCGTAAAGTAAAAAAGCACTTTATTATTATCAAATGTATACTCCGCGTCAATCAGCTTCATTTCCAGCTGGTGTTTCTTTATCTTTTCCAGACAGATGTGAAATGCATCTTTTTCCTTTTTTTTATTCTTCAATTCGATTTCATCATCTTCAGGGGTGGCCACACGTATCACCGGCTTTAACGGCTGAATAACTTTATGGTCTTCAATTTGCCGCCGGCCAATCATCACATGTCCATATTCAATTCCCCGTGCCGTTTCTACAATCACATTCGCTCCGGCTTCAATCTCAAAGTCCAACGGATCGAAATAATATATTTTTCCGGCTCTGCGAAATCGCACACCTATTACTTTTATCATTCTAGTTCTCCTTTATTGTTAATAACATCAATTCCATCGTCAAGTCAAAGTTAACATTGGCGGCCAGACGCTTTTTAGCTCTTTCCATACCTTTAATAATATTATCCAGACCATTAAAGCTTGACTTAGCAACCCTTTTATTTAAAATACTATATTCTTCTTTAAAAACAATTAAATTGGGATCATTGGTGGCCGCCAAAATCATGACATCCCGATACCACAGCATCATCATATCAATAACATCATCAATATCCATCTTATAAACTTCCATTTTCTTGATGGCATCTACAATCTCGTTAATTTCCATGGAATCAATATGCTTAAGCAAACGCAGGATTTCATCATACATTTCCTGAAAATCCACAGAAATAGCCATCTTAACAGCTTTACCCACGTTACCCTGGGAAAATGATGCCAGGATTTTAGCTTTATAATCAGGTATCTGATAATTCTTAATCAAATACTTTGTAATGATATCTGTGTCTACGGCTTTAATATTAAGTTTAACACAGCGTGATAAAATTGTCGGGAGTAATATATTAACATCACTGGTAAGCAACAGCAAAATCGCATATTCCGGCGGTTCCTCAATCGTCTTAAGTAATGCATTCTGTGCCTGAGGCGTCATTTTCTGCGCATCGGGAATAATATAAATTTTATAAGGGCTGCTGTAGGGTTTGATGGCAATATCATAATTCACCTGGGTACGAATATCATCTACACTAATCGTTGCCGGTTTATCATGGGTAATCCATTTGATATCAGGCTGGTTTCCCGATTCGGTCTGCAAGCATGAACGGCAGACGCCGCATGAATCGCCATCATAACTTTCACATTGAAGTGCTTTGGCAAATGCCCCGGCCAAGATAGCTTTCCCTGTGCCTTTATCTCCATTAAAAATATAAGCATGAGATACTTTATGATTATCAATTGCTTTCTTTAAATGTCGGATAATCTGTTCATGTCCGATAATATCTTTGAAATTTGCCATATAAACACCTCCTCACCTGTCAGTGTCGCTTAAAATATCTGATTTTATTTCTTTTAAGCAATCTTCCAGCTTAATATTATTATATCGCTTATGAATGCGACATTCAACAACTTTATCTTCGGAAAAATCCTCCGCATCTGCCAGAAACCGTCTGCACAGTTCAGCATATCTTGGATAGCGCTGCCCGCGCTCACGTTCAAGAGCCCTTGATAATCTTAATCCATCCTCAACATAAACATAAATGGGAACAACTTTATCTTCTCCAAAATATTTTTGAATCTGCCGATAGGATTCTAGCGTCCCGATTACAATATAGTTCCCCTTCGCAAAATCCAACTGCCCATCATCCATCATAAAATAATTCCAGACCCCGTGAATCGTATGGTAAGCCCTCGACTCAATAACTTTTTGATTCTTCCTTGCTTCTTCCAAAAACAAGTCATCCACAAAAAAGTATTCTGTCCCATTTGTCTCACCCTCACGGATTGGCCGGGTTGTATATGGAATCACGGTATTTAGGTTAAGCCCCTTATCTTCCAGTAAAGCTTTATAAATAGTATCTTTCCCTGATGAACTTTTTCCCATCACACAAAATAGCTTTGACATATCCACCTCTTTATTTAACGACCTTGATTGTTTCTAATGCGATATCTTCCAGGCCTCGAATCTCTAATCCATGATTTATATAAGCCCTCATCAAATCCAATATCCCATCATTGATTTCTTCCCCCGGAACTAAAAACGGGATCCCCGGCGGATACAGATAAGCATATTCTGCAGAAATTCTTTCCCTGGTTGACATAACAGGAATACTTTCTGTTTTTTGCAGCGAAGCCTCATAAGGGGTTAATACGGTATGCGCCGCTGCTTTTTCCGGATAATAACTCATTCTGTCAGAGATATTTGTCCTCCCCGACAGTAAAATATCTATCTGCTTTAAAGCCTCCCTTAAACGACAAAAGCCTTCCTCGCTGTCACATATACTGGTCATTCCCAAAACATAATCCGTTGCCGCCATTTCCATTTGCAAATGGTAATCATGTAATAATCGCTTATATATATAGTTCCCCTGAACTTCACCAGATATAACCAGCTTAGACGAATCATAAGCAAAACTGTACTTTGCATCCAGCCAGCTTTGATCCAGCAGTTTTAAATGTTCTAAATGCGACAAGTCTTCTCTTAAAGCCCTCAGTCTCCCTGCATAGAGGGGAAAGAACTCGTTGCTTTGATTCTTTAAAATCTCCACACACCTGGAAATGCCGGCCATTAAGACATAGGACGGACTGCTGCTCTGATAATAGGTCAGATATCTCCTAATCCTTTGACGATCAACTAAAGAACCATTAACATGCAATAAGGCTGTCTGGGTTAATGCCGGCAGCGTTTTATGAAGGCTGTGAATAACGATATCAGCACCACAGTCAATTGAATTTTTCGGAAAATAGGGATGAAAACCCATATGGGCTCCATGAGCTTCATCAACAATTAACGGAATATGATGTCGATGCGCTATTTTTGCAATTTCACTTACATCTGATAAAATACCTTCATAAGTTGGCGATGTAATCACAATTGCCTTCATATTTTCATGAGTTATCAACAATTCTTCGACATTTTGTGGACAAATCCCTTCGCTTAGCTTAAATTTTCTATTGAATTGTGGATAAGTATAAATTGGATTCAGTCTATTTAAGTAAATTGCATTATAAACAGCTTTATGACAATTGCGGGCCATCAATATGGAATCCCCATGATTCGTACATGCCCCAATAGCTGCCAAAAGGCCTGCGGTACTCCCATTGACTAAAATGTGAGTATCGGATGAGTGAAACAGACTTGCGGTTTCCTCCTGAAGTGCTTTTAAAATACCGCCGACATGATTCAAGTCATCAAATCCGTCAATTTCTGTGATATCAATTTTGACCGCATTCTCTATATTGAAAATATCTGTATTTCGCTTATGACCAGGCATGTGAAATGGATAGTAATCACTTGATCCATATTCGCTCAGACGCCTGTACAAATCTTTATCCATTGTTATCACACTGCCTGATTGTTATTTTACTTTCGTGATGCTAAAATACTTCTCGCCACTGAAATGCCATTGGCCGAAGCCTGCTGCAGCCCCCTGGTTACGGAAGCGCCATCACCCATCGCCCTAAGTCCTTTAATATTGGTTTCAAAATCTTTATTGACCCTCACTTTATTGGAGTAAAACTTAACTTCGACACCATAGAGCAAGGTTTCATCACTGGCAATTCCCGGTGTCACCTTATCTAGCGCCTGAATCATCTCATCTATGTCAACCATGATCCGATGGGGAAATACCAGAGATAAGTCGCCGGGAACCGCATCCTTTAAGGTTGCGGTAATATTATTCCTGACCATGCGCTCCTGCGTGGTACGTCTGCCCCGCTTAAAATCACCATAACGCTGCACCAGTATCTTACCGTCACACAGCATATTTCCCAGCTGCGCAATATACTTTCCATATTCAATAGGAGACTTAAATGGCTCGGTAAAGTTCTTGGATACTAACAGGGCAAAATTGGTATTCTTCGTCTTAAATTCCTTAGACTTATAGGCATGCCCATTGACAACGGCCAATCCGTCATCATAATATTCCGTCGCCACTTCTCCTGAAGGATTCGTGCAGAATACCCTCACTTTATCATCAAAAGTAGGCGTGTAATAAACCAGCTTGGCTTCATACAGCTTCTCATTTAACTCCTTCATGATTTCATCACGGACTTCAACCCGGACACCTACATCCACCGTCCCAACTTTTGTTCCGATACCATGCTCTTTACAAATATGGGAAAACCACTCTGAGCCTTCTCTTCCCACACCGGAAACAACCTCATCTGCCTCATACCTGTCGCCTTTATCTGTCACTACACCCTTTACTTTTCCATCTTCAATGATAATATTCTCTACCATCGTCATAAACTTAATTTCTACACCTTGTGCCAATAGATGATGCTGCAATTTGGTATATATTTTATAACCCTCTTCCGTTCCTAAATGCCGGATAGGACATTCAATTAACTTCAAATTGGCACGAATTGATTTAGTGCGTATCCTTTCAATGGCATCATAATCATCAAGGCCGTAAACCTTCTTATCTGCGCCGAATTCTAAGTAAACGCTATCTGCCTCATTAATGAGTTCTGTCGCCTTTTCATAGCCTAAAATCTCAGGCAGATTTCCGCCTACATCCGGAGAAAGCGAAAGCTTCCCGTCAGAAAATGCGCCTGCGCCTGCAAAGCCGGTAGTTATAGAGCATGGCGTACAGCCCACACATACCTTCGTCTGGCGCTTTGGACAATTTCTCTTTTCTATCGCTCTGCCCTTTTCAATCATTAACACTTTTAAATCCGGATTTTGCTTAACCAACTCATAAGCACAAAAGATTCCGGATGGTCCTGCCCCAACAATAATGACATCATACTTCATATAGACACCTCTTTTTCCATCAAAAATAACTGCCCCTGTTCTTAGCGAGAATCGGGCAGTTATCTAACTATACTCGAATCTAACCGCTCTTTGTGGGCGGCGTTCCTTTTCTATTATTTATTCTAGCAAATTGTAGATGCATTGTCAATATGCATTCCTGCTGCTGCAAGGTTGTTTCAATGCGTTGTACTAGTAAAAAACACCTCTTTACTTATGTTTAGATGCATCGAATCCTCCTTTATTTTTTACCGGTAGAGCCAAATCCGCCACTGCCTCTACTTGTATCACTTAACTCTGTCACTTCTAAAAATTCTGCGGTTAAAAACGGCGCAATAACCATCTGGGCAATTCTTTCGTCTTTTTCAATTTCGGCAGGTTCCGGTGAATGATTGTGTAGTGCGACCATCAATTCTCCTCTGTAGTCCGCATCGATGACACCCACTTTATTTGCCGGTGCCAGTCCCTTTTTAGATGCCAGACCACTTCTTGCATAGACTAACCCTGCATACCCTACGGGTATTTCTACTGCAATACCTGTAGGAATCATGACGGTTTCTCCGGGATTAATGATTACTTTCTCCGTAATGCACGCATATAAATCTGCACCTGCGCTATATTCTGTCCCATAAGTAGGGATAATGGCATCTTTATTAAGTTTTTTTATGTTAACCTGTTGTTTCATCATCTGTTTATTCCTCATAACCTTCCAATATAATTATTTCTTTTCTTGCCAATGACTTTGGTACATCAATTGTTCTCTGGTTAGATGAGCCTTTAAAACGCAAACTAAGGTTTTTTAGTGCTTCCACAAACTTCCCATCTACCAGAACATCAATATGAGACAGCATTTCCCTGGTCTCTTCCCATTGATTATACATAGTTCCCATAATATCCTTGTCGAAATCGTAACCGGAGAAACACCAGATACTTTTCTCCGGATAAACCCGTTTTACCTCCCTTAACAAAGGAAGTAAGCCCTGCTGATTCGTATATTCAAAGGGTTCCCCTCCCAAAAGGGTCAAGCCTTTAATATGAGAAGGGTTTAAATATTTTATTATTTGATTAATGTGTGCTGTCTTGAACGCTTCACCATAATTAAAGTCCCAGGCTTCCTGATTAAAACAATTTTCACACCGGTGGCGGCAGCCACTGACAAATAAGGATACCCGCACACCCGGTCCATTGGCCACATCATGTGGTTTGATAACTGCATAATTCATGTGTGCTCTCTCTTTATAAATGCAGGACACGGCTCTTAATTTCTTTTGTCTTGCCAACATTCCAGAAATTCTCACCGAGATATCCGCAGGTTCTCCTTGTTACATTCATTTTAGAATGGTCTTTATTACCACATTGAGGGCATTCCCATTCAAAATCATCGTTAATGCCAATCTCACCGTCAAAGCCGCATACATGGCAATAATCCGATTTTGTATTGAATTCAGCATATTGAATATGATTATAAATATATTTTACCACATCTTCCATTGCTTCTAAATTATGCCGCATATTTGGAATTTCTACATAAGATATAGCGCCTCCCGAAGAAATCTTCTGGAACTGACTTTCAAAATTAAATTTACTGAAAGCATCTATATCTTCACGGACATCTACATGATAAGAGTTCGTATAATATCCCTTATCAGTGACATCCTCAATCACACCGAATCTTTCTAAATCAATTCTGGCAAAGCGGTAGCATAACGATTCTGCCGGCGTCCCATAAACACCAAAGGCAATCCCCGTCTCTTTTTTCCACCTATCTGTTGTTGCTCTTAAATAGTTCATCAAGCGCAGTGCAAACTCAGACCCTTCTTTCGTCGTATGGCTGACACCTCTCATAATCTTAGTCACTTCATATAAGCCAATATAACCAAGTGAAATCGTCGAATATCCACCCTCAAGCAATTTATCGATAGTTTCACCCTTTTCAAGCCTTGCAATCGCACCATACTGCCAGTGAATCGGACTTGCATCGGATAATGTTCCTTTCAATGCTTCATGGCGGCACATTAAGGCTTCATAACATAATTGTAAACGTTCATCGAGAAGCTTCCAGAAGGCTTCTTCATTTCCCTTTGAAACAATACCCACCTGAGGAAGATTTAAGCTGACGACGCCCTGATTAAAACGGCCTTCAAACTTATAATTACCCTCATCATCTTTCCAGGGCGTTAAAAAACTTCTGCATCCCATACAGCTAAATACGTTGCCCTCATAATTCTCACGCATCTTCTTTGCGGAAATATAATCCGGGTACAAACGTTTTGCAGAGCATTTAACGGCAAGTTTTGTAATGTCGTCATACTTACCACCCTTTAAGCAGTTATGCTCATCCAGTACATAAATAAGCTTTGGAAAAGCCGGGGTCACATAAACCCCCTTTTCATTCTTAATCCCCTCCAGACGCTGCTTTAAGATTTCTTTGACAATCATCGCATTCTCTTCAATATACTCATCCTCAGGATTAAGGTTAAGGAATATTGTAACAAATGGCGATTGTCCATTGGTCGTCATTAACGTATTAATCTGATATTGAATCGTCTGAACCCCTGATTTTAATTCATCTTCAAGGCGAGTTGCAACGAGCTTCTCAATCATATCAGAATCTATATCTTCACCAAATTGCCCGATAATCGCATCTTTATATTTATCATAACTTTTACGCAAATATTTGCCTAAATGACGTATATCTACTGATTGACCGCCGTATTGGCTGCTTGCCACTGCCGAAATAATCTGCGTCATGACGGTGCAGGCCACCTGGAAGCTTTTAGGGCTTTCAATTAACTTTCCGTTCATGACCGTTCCATGATCAAGCATGTCCTGAATATTGATTAAACAACAATTAAAAATGGGCTGCACAAAATAATCTGCATCATGAAAATGAAGGGTCCCTTCTTCATGGGCTTTAGATATTTTTTCAGGAAGCAACATCCTCTTTGTCAAATCCTTTGAAACTTCTCCGGCAATCAAATCTCTTTGTGTTGAAGCAACGGTTGCATTCTTATTAGAGTTTTCTTCCATGACATCTTTATTGCTATTTTTTATCAAGGTCAATATAGATTCATCGGTCGTATTCGCTTTTCTGACTAATTCGCGGGTATAGCGATAAATAATATAGGTTTTCGCAAGAACAAACTTTCCTTCAGCCATCAGTTTCTGCTCTATAATGTCTTGTATATCTTCAACCAACATCCGCTTGCGGTTGCGGCTCTCAATATAAGATACAATAGACTCCATCGTTTCTTCGTTTACTTTCTCTTCTTCGGGAACTTCTGCGTTGGCTTTTTTAATCGCTGTGATTATCTTACTGCGATTATAGTCAACTTCCCTCCCATCTCTTTTAATAATCTTCATCTGCATATCTCCTCGTACATTCTAGCTTAAAAATTAATATTCGTTTTTCATTATAGCACTCCCATCATTAAAAATCCAGATAAAATATCCACAAAATATAGCTTTAATAATTTATTTTTATACTATATATAGTGCTTATTGAAAACAGTTGGCTATTCTTAATTGATAGTCTATAATTAAATACATAAAGTGATGATTTTGTAAAGGAGGAGGCACCTATGATTCATATCTCATCAGAGGATTCCCGTGATATTTTCACGTTGGAAACAAAAAGTACCGGTTATGTTTTTCAAGTAACAAAGTATGGACATCTTGAGCATATTTATTATGGCTCCAAATTGACTCATTATGATTTGGACGGACTATGCCGGAAAAGAAAAGTGGTCATCGGTTCAAGCATTGTCTATCATCCCGATGATCCTCTCTACTGCCTGGACATGTTTCCCTTGGAGTGGTCCGGGATTGGACGGGGCGATTACCGTTTTTCTCCGGCTGAGATTAAAATGCCCGATGGAAGCTTTGTATCTGACTTCATCTATAAAAACCATAAAATACATGAGGGCTGTGTCCCATCTGACAAGCTTCCCACCGCCTACAAAGGAGAAAGTGGTGTAAAGACTCTGGAGATTCTACTGGAGGATAACTGCACTCAAGTAGAACTCTCTCTCCTTTATACTGTTTTTGAGGAGAGTAACGTGATTTCCCGCAGAGTCATTCTGACGAACCACAATCCTTCTCCCCTGACCATCCGCAGGCTTATGAGTATGTGTGTAGATCTTCCGAACCAAAATTTCCGAATGATTACCTTTGATGGCGGTTGGATTAAAGAGACCCATCGTCACGATCACCCCCTCCGGCATGGTATGGTCGTCAATTCCTCCACCACCGGTGGCAGCAGCAATCGACACAATCCCGGGTTTTTATTGGCTTCTTCTGACTCCTCAGAAAATCAGGGTGATGTCTATGGCTTTAACCTGATCTACAGCGGAAACCATATCGGTTGTGCCCAGCTGTCCGATCGGCAGCTTGTACGCATCTGCCTCGGGATAAATCCTCATTGTTTCGAATGGACTCTTCGGCAAGGTGAATCCTTTGAGACCCCGGAGGCGGTGATGACCTACAGTGCTTCCGGTTTTAACGGCATGAGCCAAAATTTTCACAACTTCATTAATCATCATATTATCCGAGGTGAATGGAAAGGCAAAGAACGGCCGGTTCTCATCAATAATTGGGAGGCGCATTTTTTCAAATTTAATCAGAGAAAGCTTCTGCGCTTGGCTCGCCGGGCTAAAAAGCTTGGCGTTGAGCTTTTTGTCTTAGATGACGGCTGGTTTGGAAAGCGAAATAACGACCACGCCGGTTTAGGCGATTATACGGTTAATCGCAAAAAACTTCCCCAGGGACTGAATCATTTCTCCAAACGGCTTAAAAAACTGGGACTCGCTTTTGGACTGTGGTTTGAGCCGGAGATGGTAAACCCAGACAGCGATTTGTTCCGTAACCATCCTGAATATGCCGTTACCTTGCCTGGAAGAGAATCAACTTTGGGAAGAAACCAGCTTGTTCTGGATCTCTGCAATCCCAAGGTTCGGGACTATATTGTCACCTCCGTTTCCCAGATTCTGGATGATGCGGATATTTCCTATGTAAAATGGGATATGAACCGGCATATATCAGAAGCTTTTTCGCCCTGCCTTGAAAACCAGGGTGAGTTTTTCCACCGCTACATATTGGGACTCTATGACATTCTTACCAGGATTTTTGGCCCCCGGCCTCATATTCTCCTGGAATCCTGTTCCAGTGGCGGTAACCGTTTTGATCTGGGCCTTTTGTGCTATTCTCCTCAAATATGGGCCTCGGATGATACCGACCCGGTAGAGCGTCTTAACATTGTGTCCGGTCTTTCCTATCTCTATCCGCTTTCCACCATTGGCGCCCATGTAAGTGAAGTCCCTCATCAGCAAACACTTAGAGAGACTCCTCTTTCCACCAGATTTAATGTCTCCTGCTTCGGCTGCCTTGGTTATGAAATGGATTTAAAATATCTATCTCCAGTAGAAAAGAAAGAGATAAAGGAACAGATAGCCTTCTATAAACAACATCGAAAAACCTTTCAATATGGCACCTTTAGCCGTATTGAAACGGGTAAGGCCAATAAAGTTCAATGGCAATGCCTTTATCAGGATAAAAGTAAAGCCGTCACCGGTTTTTTCCAGACCCAGTCCACTGCCTCGGAAGCCCCTGATTTACTCCGTATCATCGGACTTAATCCTCTGCGGCGCTACGATATCCGTACAAAACCGCAACGACTGTTTATAAAGCGGTTTGGCGGATTGGTCAAGCACATTCTACCCATCGAATTAAACCCTAACGGTTTGATTCTGCGTCTGGTCAACCGTCATTATGCATTACCGGACTGTGTGGAGCATTACAAAGTGGGAGGCGACACTCTGGAGAAAGGCATATTTCTAAATGATCAGTTCATGGGCAGCTACTATAACCCGCAAACAAGGTTACTTGGTGATTTTGGCTCAAATTTATATGTAATTGAATCGGAGGTGCAGCAATGAATTCAAAAAGAAACCGTTTTACTTTTGGACTAGGCACGATTGGCAGAGATATGGTCTATTCACTCATCAGTATGTATCTTATATTCTACTTAACTGACGTCATTGACCTGCCAACAGACATGCTGTGGTGGATTACCGGCATTATCCTGGCCGCCCGGGTGTTTGATGCGCTGAATGATCCTATTATGGGCGTCCTCGTTGATAATACCCATACCCGGTTTGGCAAGTTTAAGCCATGGATTGCCATAGGTGCCATTTTGTCAGGCATTTTTACCATCTTACTTTTTACAGATTTCCATCTGACAGGTACAAGTTTCATTCTCCTTTTTGCTCTATTCTATCTCCTCTGGGGAATGAGCTTCACCGCTAATGATATCTCCTACTGGTCCATGATGCCTGCTTTGAGTATCGACCAGAAAGAACGGGAGAAAATCGCCTCCACCGCCCGAATATTTGCCAATATTGGTCTTTTCTTTGTCGTAGCCGGCATTGTACCCATCACAACCGCATTGGGAGAACGATTTGGCAGCCTGCAAAAAGGATATTTCTACTTTGCGCTGATGGTCGTCGCCATCATGTGGGCAGGGCAATGCATTACTCTCTTTGGTGTAAAACAAGATAAAATAATTAAGCAAGATAATACTCACACAACTTTGCGGGAGCTGCTAAATATTATTATCAAAAATGACCAGCTTTTTTATACCGCCCTCTGTATGGCGCTGTTTATGATAGGTTATATGACGACCACAAGCTTCGGTCTGTACTATTTCAAATATCTTTACGGCGATGAAGGGATGTACTCCATCTTTGCAATCATTCTGGGGGTGTCCCAGATTGCTGCCCTGCTGATATTTCCCCTCTTTAGCAAACGTTATGAACGAAAAAGCCTCTACACGGCAGCTATTATTTTAGTCGCCATCGGCTATGTGATATTTTTCTTTGCCCCCACAAATACTATGCTTTTTATCGGAATTGCCGGCATCCTCATCTTTGTCGGACAGGCTTTTATACAGCTTTTGATGCTGGTATTTCTGGCCGATACAGTAGACTATGGTCACCTAAAGCTAGGCCGGCGCAATGAATCGGTAACTTTCTCGCTGCAACCCTTTATCAATAAAATGGGCGGCGCTATCGCCAGCGGCATTGTGGGTGCGGTCGTCATTCTTTCAGGAATCAAAGGCGCAAATTCAGCTGCAGACGTGACGGCAGAAGGTATTTTAATGGTTAAAACGGCGATGATGATTCTGCCACTCATATGCATTCTTGTAAGCTATATCATTTACCGCAAAAAGTACATTATTGATAAAGAAACTTATGAAAAGATTATTAGCGACCTTACGGCGCGCGGCGAAATTTCGCCCTCCATGAAGGAGGACAAGTAATGGCATATACCCTTAAAAGCAAAATCAAAGACGTCTGGAAAAATCCCGTGGGTCATGACGTTCTCGCCAAAATCCTGCTGCAGCTCAATCTTCCCTCTATTTTGATTACTAATCCCCTTGTCTCGTTTCTATCCCTTGGACAGGTAAAGGCATTGAGCCGGGGACGTCTTAGTGAAGGCTTCTTTGAATCCCTGATCGGTTTGCTCTCATCTGTAGAATCCCCGTCTACAAAGCAAACAGAACAAAAACCTAACGAAACCTGGTGGAAAGAAGCTGTTTTCTATCAAATTTATCCCCGCAGCTTCATGGATGCCAATGGTGACGGCATCGGTGACTTAAAAGGAATCATCATGAAATTGGATTATCTGAAAACACTCGGTATTGATGCTATTTGGCTCTCGCCGATTTATGACTCACCAAACGACGACAATGGCTATGATATTCGGGATTATGATAAAATTCTTGAAGATTTTGGCACCATGGAGGATTTTGCGGCTCTCCTTGAGGGTGTTCACCGACGCGGCATGAAATTAATCATGGATTTAGTTGTTAATCATACCTCCGATGAACATGCCTGGTTCCAGAAAGCTCTTAACGATCCTTCATCGCCTTACCGAGACTACTATTTTCTCCAACCAGCCGCCGGGAACACGCCACCTAATAACTGGACCTCTTTTTTCAGCGGATCAGCATGGAACCTTTACGAAAAACAAAAACTCTGGGGGCTCCATCTATTCTCCAAAAAACAGATGGATTTAAACTGGGAAAATCCTGACCTCAGAGAAGATGTCTATGCTATGATTAGACGTTGGTTAGACCGGGGCGTAGATGGCTTTAGGCTGGACGTCATTAATTATATTTCCAAACAGCCCGGGCTTCCTCCGGGCGATGAAACCGTAGGCACGATGATGGGATACTGCGGGATTGAGCACTACTTCTATGGCCCCAAGCTGCATCAATACCTGCGTGAAATCCGTGAAAAAGCTTTTGCTCCCTACAACGCTTTTTCCGTTGGCGAAACCCCCGGCATCGGAATGGAGATGAGTAAGCAGCTTACCGGTGCCAACAGAGGTGAACTGGATATGGTCTTTTCTTTTGATCATTTGGAAACACCGGGACATACACGTTTTGATGACTATGTCTACGACTTAAATTATCTAAAGCACTATCTGATGAACTGGACCGAGAATTATGGAAATGACTGTTGGCAAACCCTCTTCTACGAGAATCATGATAATCCCCGTATGATCTCTAAAATCGATTCTTCCGGGAGGTTTAGAGTTCAAGTGGCAAAACTTCTGGCGATGCTGCAGCTGACACTAAAAGGGACGCCTTTTATATTTCAAGGCCAGGAACTAGGTGCGGTTAATAAATCATTTAAAGATATTCATCAAATTCAGGATGTGGAAAGTATTGGACTCTACCATGAATTGCTTGATGGCGGCATGGACGAAAAGTCAGCATTTTCTAAAATCCTTGCCGGCACCCGCGACCACGCAAGAACGGTCATGCAGTGGAATAACACCGAAAATAGTGGTTTTTCTTCTAATACACCGTGGATTATTGGCGATGGCGATGAGGCATATTGTAATGCGGCTGAGCAAATGGAAAATCCCGCATCAGTCCTTAAATTCTATCAAAATTTAATAGCCTTGCGGAAAGGACACAAGGCTTTGATTTATGGGGATGTATGTTTTATAAAACCAAAACGGAAAAACTATTTCGCCTATACAAGGGAGTTGAACAAAGATAAGTATGCGGTAGAATGCAACTTGAGTGCAAATCCATTGAAAAGAAGCATGAAATGGAATCATCTATTGCTGTCCAACTATGAAGGCAATGATGAAATCTTACAGGCTTATGAAGCTCGGATTTATCGTCTGTGAATATTCTCTTTGCAAGATACGGATTGAAGCATATGTCAAGCAAATATATGAGGACATCCGTCAATCCAAAACCACACAATCCAGCAATGGTAATGAACATAAGGAGTAGAAATTATGTCAACTATTTTTTGTTTTTCTTCAACAGGCAACAGTCTCTATGTAGCAAAAAGCATTGCCGAAAAAATAAATGCTGATGTTCTGTCCATGAGCAAGCCTGTAACGAGTTGTTCGGATGATGTTATTGGCTTTGTATTTCCGATATATTTTTGGGGATTGCCTAAAATTGTTGCAAGATTTGTATCAAATTTGCAAATTCAAAATAAAGATGCATATATCTTTGCCGTAACGACATATGGAGGGTTCACCAAAAAACTGAATCTGCGCTAAAGATCGTCGTGGATGACATCGTCGGGAAAAAGAGTAATAAGCCCGCGTCTTATACGTTTATCAACACTATATCCCATAGCATGTTTCCGGCACAAAAAGATGATTGTGACAAAAACTTCATTATCCGGTCAAGCTGTACCCACTGTGGGTGTTGTGCTGCAATATGTCCCGTAAGCAATATAACTATGCAAAACGGACCTCCTACATTTCACCACCATTGTGAACATTGTCTGGCATGTATGCACATCTGCCCGGCTGGCGCGGTTCAATGGAAATCAAAGCCATATTCCTTTGCTAATTCTTCATCTAATGTTATTTTTAACACCGTGATTTTATACTTATTCATTCCAACAGTTTTTTTGATGTTTTAGCCATATTAATCCGTATTCCTTGAAGCTGCCCTTCTTCGAGGGCAGTGTTATATACAATTCCTGCCGTGACTTCCCTGCCAAACACTTGTATCTTTGTCCTGTAAGAGGAGTGTCCCGGAAACTTCGCCGAATCCATGGCACTGTATTCCGTTTTGGGATAATCATTATTTTACAATAACTTCCGGATTGAAGTAATAGCGTACAGAGGAACATTGATCAGCCATTCCTCTTTGCGATAGTCGGACATGGAAGTACGTAATGCATATTTCGGTTGAAATTTTTCAAAATACTGCCGTAGGCTCTTCGCTTTCAGGTTTTCCTCTGCTTTTACTTCCAACGGGATTATGTCCGAATCATTTTGATAAACAAAATCAACTTCTGCGGTCGCACGTTCTGCAGTCCAATAATGTGGCTTGAAATGGCAGTCAGAGAGAAGCTGCTGCAGAACATATTGCTCAGTAAGCGCACCTTTAAATTCTTCGAAAACACGGTTTCCTTCCAAAAGAGATTTCAAATCAAGTTCCGACTTTGCGGAAAGCAGACCCACATCAAGCATATACAGCTTAAAAGCACTCTGATCCGTATAAGCCATGAGCGGCATATCCGGTTTCATAATGCGGTTTACTTTGTGGATTAATCCGCAATCCAGAAGCCACTGCATAGCCAATTCGTACTCGCGCGCCCGGGCACCTTCACGGATGCGGCCATAAACAAATTTACGGTTTTCACGTGCAAGCTGAGCCGGTATGGAGTTCCACAGCATACGAATGCGCGGAACCGTTTCATTGGGGGCGTGTTTGGAGAAATCCTGATCGTAAGCATCTAACAGACGTGACTGTATCCGGCGTACTTCAGAAAAATCGCGACGCTGCGCAAAAGCAGCAACTGCCTCCGGCATTCCGCCAACATAGTAATATTGCCTGAGCGCATCAATTAATTTCCCTTTAAAGGTTGTAATCATCTCAAAATCCGTTTGATCCGCGCATATTAATTCCGAAAGCTGCAAATTTCCAGTAGCGCTAAGAAATTCGGAAAAGCTCATGGGATACAAATCAAGAAACTCCACCTTCCCCACCGGAAAGGATGTGCCTTGATGCAGCGCTACGCCAAGCATGGAGCCTGCTGCCACAATGGCATATTCAGGCGCATTTTCATTGAAATACTTGAGAGAAGTAAGCGCACGCGGTACTTCCTGTACCTCATCGAAAATCAAGAGTGTATCAGAAGCGGTAATGGGAAATCCAGCTTCGATTTGCAATGATGTAATCAGACGTTTAATATTCAAGTCACCGTTGAATAAAGCGGCCATACGCTGATTGTCATCAAAGTTAATATAAGCAACCTTATCAAAATGCAGGCGGCCGAATTCCCGCATGAGCCATGTCTTTCCTACCTGCCGTGCACCTCGAAGTAATAGCGGTTTACGGTCAGGCCGGTTTTTCCACAGGATCAGATCATTTATAACCTGCCTCAGCATGTGCATCACCTCCAATATATTATTTTAATCATAGCATAATGAATCCGAAAAAGCAAATGAAACTTGGCGTATATAAACACAATATTTAGACCAATTTTTCCATGTTAATTGTCAATATGCTTTATAATATACAATTAATGAAATTAGCCGCGGAAAATGGCGTTGCCGCTTGCTAACACTTTGTAGGCTATGACGCCGGGCTATTGGAAATGACTTGCCGTGGGTTCAGGATGTTCTCCATATCATTTCTATTTACCGGAATCAACATTTTTGTTTTTTGCTCTAGCGTGAGTTTACAAGTTATATGACCCAGAATCGGGCGAAGCCCCATTTTGTGCGGTTTTCCAGCTGTTGAAAGCGTATACCTAACTGTACTTTTCCTTCAAATTATAAACGCTTTCTATTGCCTGTGTCCTGGAAACTTCACCGAATCCATGGCACTGTATTCCGTTTTGGGAATAGTAAAGAGCTTTTCAGCCTGGTTTCGCTTCAATCCGCCAACATAATGGAATGGGATTCTACCTCCCTCGAGCAGTTCTATGTTATCTGCCGAATTATTCCCACGGTCGAAAACAACCGTGACATCGGTGGTTTTGCCGATTATTTTTTCATACCGCCATTTAAGCACAAGCCTCTCTTAGCGTATCTTAGCTTCCCACAGTAAAACTTTATACAGTTCTTCAGTGGCTAGATGAATCTTGGTGACGGGTAGCGTCCCCGTTCTTGCATGTATATAATAGCAGCAATCTACGGTTGACAGTACAATGCAGTCCCCAAAGCTTCTATAATCATACTCGGTATGAAGCGAATGCATCGTGGCGGAACTGAAGTGTTTTTCCTCACCTGTTGATGTAAAAGAGAGATGGAGACCCTCTTGATTATGTTCAAATATGCCATAACCAAGGTGTACAAATCCCTTTTCGTTGGGCAACGCATCGATTATCACTTCTAATTTCAATCTGTATTCGCCGCGTTTAATCTGTTTTTTCACTTCCGCGCGCTGGAATTCATACCAGTCGGGTATATGTGTAAATCTTGCTGTTCCATCCATCCCGGCAAGCTGTCCAAATCTGTCCATCTCCCATTGTTTTTTACATGCTCTGCAATTGAGGATATGACCGCAGCTCTCGATCTCATATTCTGTACCACAGTTGGGACAAAGGTATAGCACCTTGTGAAGTCCTTCGGCACGGGCTGGGTACTCGACCGATATGTTATTATCATATTGCCATCTGTATTCGTCATATGTAAAATGCTGGTTGATTATCTCTGTCAGCTCTTTTGTGCTGAGCCGCTCAATCTCTGCCGGGTCGAGCACTTTTTCCAGCGTGCTCCTCAGCGGAACTTTCCGGTTATGTTTTTCGTCCCAAATCGGAGATGATAAGTAACTTCCGTTCAGCTTCTGCACAACCACCGGCAGTTTCAAAAGTTTTATGAGCTTCCCTGTAGATTCTGGCAGCAGGGAATTTGTACCGACATTTGAATGCCGCGCCTCTGGAAAAATGACAATAATATCTCTGTTGTTTTCGGTCACATGCCGAATGTTATGTATTAGCGATACGTCCCCCACAAAGCGACGCGTGGCTATACCACCAATACGAGAATAGAGCCATTTTCCGTAATTAGCAAAACCTTCCATGTCCGAAACATAGCTCGCCCGATTCGGGAAAAGTGCCAAAGGGGTTATAAAATAATCGGCAAACCCTTGGTGCATGGATAGTACGAGGTAGGGCGGTTTTTATCCCTCCATACCAATTTTCCGAATTGTTAGCCGGCCAAAGCCTGCTGCACAAAACGCGCCGGCCCAAATAATCGGCAATAGCAGAGCGCTTTGTCTGCCTGGCTTCTTGCGCATATTGAAAGGCGTCATATCAGTTTTTTTATTCTTTTTCATAATTTTGTTTCTTTTCCTTTACTATTGAACTAACACAGACAGCTCCGTTTGGTTTATATTATTTAATCATCTACATTTTAGATACTAAAATTTACAAGCATCCCGTTCTCTATGTAAATAAACATAATGGGCCCTTGGGCTTGTAAGAAAAAGACTCCCAATATGGATACGGGTGTATATGCCTTTAGACTAATCATTAATTGTATTTTGTTTGATATTATGATAGTCGAATATCTTAAAGCCTTTATCTTCAACATAAGAAGAAATTTTGTCCCTATTACTATTACCACTGCCGGATATAAGATAAAGTTCAACGGAATTTTTCGCCGGCAGCTTGTCTATCATGCTGTTGAAAGCCGGAGCGGGATTGCCAGCCCAAATGGGAGCAATTAAAATAAAGTGGTCATACTGGCTTAAATCTGCTTGCATTGGCTTAATAATTACAGATTTTTGCCGCATAGCGGACAATGAACCCAATACATAAGTCGCTATTGTTCCTGAACGTTTGTCGGTCCTCACCTCTTCTATATCAGCACCCATTTTTTTTGAAAGATTTTCTGCAAATCTTTTGCTGCTTCCTGTGTAACTATAAAACAAAATCAATGTCTTCATAACTTTTACCTCCTGTTTAGTCCATCTTGTCTCCATATTACATCACAACGGGAAACTATGGCGAATGACGCTAATGCCTATAAACATTTCAAAGTTCCTTTTTAAAATCTGCCGTGAATCCTCGATTTGAACTTATCCGGAATTTCCGAGTTGATTGATCACAGAAGTTTTTACCATGTTAGGCTATCTTTTCAGTTCTTTACCAATTTGACTTTCAAACAAAATTCCATCAATCTCTCTGCTTCTATTTTGTCCTTTTGTATCCTTCCCAAATATGTCAAACAACAGATATGACTGTTCTCTCCAACTAAAAAGTCCAGCGTGACAACACTTATTTCTTCTATCTGTACAGTCACTTAATTTTTTCTGGAAGGAACTCCACCAAGCTACATCATGCGTATCCTTTCCCAGCATTTTCATTCTATTCCCAAGCGCTGTGCTATTATTTCTTAAAATTGCGGCAAACGCCCCTAATGTAAGCTCCTTACTCTGAGCATCTTTAAGTGGTATCCTACTTCTTCCTTTCCCCATTCCTTTGACTTGGTCATCCGGAAAAATCTTTTTCAAACTATCTGTAAAACAGTCTTTCATCTGCAATTCTATCGCCTTGCAGAAGAGAATCGAGCAACAAGAGGCATCTAACTGATCGTTTATCTTATATACCGGCTCAAACAGGACGAAAAGTTTCATTCCAAGGACTATATTTTCCCTGACCCTTAACGTCAATTTCTCTAAATCCTTTCTATCCTTAAAGCCAAATATTCCTAATTGCTCTGTTGTCAATTCTGCATTCAAAAACTCCTCATTCAGCCCCTGAATCAAACTCGATGTATCAACACTATAGTCAACAGCACCATTTTCATCTTGGAATTCAAAGGTCGTGAACGAAGTTACTGAAGGCAATGCTCTTGATGCTTTTTCTAATGCCTCTTCTCTTTCCTTCTCTGTGATATTCGCTTCAAGAATAAACTTGATTTCCTTTATGGCAAACGTATCTATTATTTGTTTTGCCTTATGAATACAGGCCGAAAACTTCCATGCCTCTTCGTCTCCAATTACATATAATCTATATTTGGCTCGTGTCACTGCAACATTTACAATATTTTTGTTGACCCAACGGATTGCGCCTTTCGCCTCTTCACTTGTATCACAGCCCAACAAAAATATAACCTCATTGGCTTCTTTACCCTGGAAGGTATGGACTGTCCCAATCTTTTTCTGATTGTTGTCAAGAATATAATCTCTATTTATCTTTGTTGTACTGTTATGCTCACGGCAATATTTTTTTATGTATTCTTTTATCCCGGAAACAACAGTTGTGAATGGGCTGATAATATATACATCTGGCTCCGGATTCTTAGAAAAAGCCAGTTCTAACAATTCACAAGCTTTTTGTCCCTGAGCATCCACAAAATGGTTCTTATTCCCCTTCTCTTTCCCTTTTACATTAATCCATTGTGATTTATCATAAATAAATTTTTCAACTTTTTCAGGTTTTGGCGGACTCGTCTGCTGCTTCATAATACCATTATAGGAAATCTCATTTGAAATCTCATACATTGGAGAAATACAACGCCTGTGAACCAGCAATGGGTTGCCTACCCAGTCTGGATAATCCGATTCATTATCCAAATATGTCCCAAACATATTCAACCAATCAGCAAATCCCTGTACCGAAAGTGTCTTTTTCTTGTAGGGCTTTAATGCATCGTCGTTATATGCCTTTTTTAGTAAAATCAAATCGTCTGTAACGACAGGTTCCACTTGCTTAGGATCTCCTACAATCACCGCTCTGCGACTTCTATAAAGCGCTCCTAAAGCCATCTGCGGCTGTGCCTGACCCGCCTCATCAATAACAAGCATTCCGACTGCACCAGGTTGTTTTATATCTTTTAAAAGCCTTCCAACCGAGGCAAAAGTTGAAGAAATCACCGGCACGAGTAAAAACAGGGTTTGGAAAAGAGCTGAAACCATCTGTTCCTTATCTTCTCTATGAAAAATAATCCTTTCCTTCTCGCCACCTTGTCTCAATCCCCAATATTGAGCCAGGGTAGCAAAGTTATCTCTGCAATGATTTGATGAAATCACAAACTCCTTATTCATTCTCATCGCATAGCCAAACAGCTTTTCTCTTTCTCGGTTATACCTCTGCGTAAACCAAGGATTATCCACTTGTGCAGCAGTTGATATACTTACATCATTAGAAAGCAGCCGTTCCACAAATTTTTCATCAATAACAACCCTTCGATCGACAGCATCCATGCCCGAAAGTCTTGTTATTTCCGCTTCATACGCTTTTTCAGCCGATTTCAATCTACCGTGCGCCTGCTGCTTCTCTTTTTCACATGCTGCAAGCTTTTTCTCTTCACTAAGAATTTTCTTGCTTAATTTGTCAAGCTTGGCTGTCATTTCATTGTACTCTTTTTGGGTACGATTGCTTAGCATTTCTGCCGACACGCTGTTCTCTTTTATCTGGTTTATCTCCGCTTCCAATGAAGCTGAAATATTTTTTGTTCATCAGCATCTTTCTTGTGTTCATCAGCAAGATTCATAGCCGCCTCATACTTGGATTTATTAAATAATCTGACAATAACGCCAACTGAGTTCCTTGCAAAAAGCTCTTTTTCCAAACAGTCCTTAATCTTCGCCTTCGCTTCTGTAAGCGCTTCTTCTTTTATGCGCAGATTGTTTTCTATTTGATGTAGAGCTGCTTCACATGATGTAACTTTCGCCTGCTGCTCTTCCTTCTGATTATTTAATTCTGATATATTCTTCTGGGTCTTTTCTATTTCATGCTTGCTTACTGTAATGGCAGTCTCACATTGCTCGCATGTTTTGGCGGTCGTTTTTTCTACGCTTACCTTTTGAGCGAATAAATCTCCGGCTCTCCCCAAATCGTTTTGCATATCTCTTACAATTTTCAGCTGTTCACAAAATTTCTTTTTTGCTGCCTGGAAAGCTTTCACCCGGTTTGGCGCTGTATCCTTAGTTCCATAAAAATCACGTCCCAATGAATAGAGAACCTTATTATAAAAATTACTCAAATTTGATTTTTTCCCTAACGGTGCTGCAATTAATCCCCATACCTCATCTTGATCTAACAGCTCCTTGGCATATTTAGTAAAATATATATCTTTATATGTCTCTTCCTGATGTGTAGTTTCAGCCACACCCGATTCATTCGCATCAAAAAGCTTTCCAACCTCTGCTAACAGAACTTTTAGTTCGTCAGTATCACTCCCTAAAGGCCGTAGATCTTCCATCATACTCTTCGGAAGCTCTTTTGAAATATTTTCAACTGCTGCATTATTACAAGAGGTTACCAGCATACTATATTCATTAATTCTGTCATTCTTCAAGCTATACCAATGAGGTGTATATCGTGAATATGCATTTTTCGGACCATCCCCTTGTAAAAAATCATGTTCTACAAATGCTTCTTTATCAGGATCATCATATTCAGCTAATAGAATAGCTCTTTCAATAATGTTGTTTACCACAATCTCTTTAAGCAAAGTCGTTTTTCCTGTACCCGGAGGCCCATTTACAGAAAACACCTTGCCATTTACTCCGTAAAGCTTCGTTGTGCCCTTACCGATTGCCAGGTTTATAGCTATCTGCTGCATAAATGCCGGCATAAACCTTGAGGGCCATTTTCCTAATGGCGCATTCTCAACAGCCAAAATTTCATTTATCTGTCGTAAGAATTCGTCTTTCCCTTGTTCTTTGGGATTAACCAAATCAATCCTTTCATCTGTTGAAATCTCTTCCTCTTCCAATGCTGTGATATAGTTTAAAATATCACGCCCGATGAAAGGAGTTTGTGCTAATTCCCCATTTTTTACTTTCTCAAGAATAAGTTTTATATCTTCTGAATAATAATCATGACTTAAGCCCAGATAATTATCATCTTCTTTTTTATTTTTTGTGTTTTCATCAGCAAACAACTGAAAACTTATCCCATACACTTCCTCATATGCGTCCTCAGTATTTTCAATATTGCCCTTTATATACCTCTCCTCTACATGTTTATATAGCTTATGAAGTCGCTCTATTGATATGGCCGAAGAAGAAAAATCCTGCAATTTTTCTTCTTCGGTTGTTTCTCGCTTTGTAGAATTATCCGTCGCCGTTTTCTTTTCTTTGTCATCAGCTAACATGACCTCGACATCCTTGTCGAAAAATTTTTTCTCGATTTCTTGTACTGCGTTGTCATACAATTTATCATCCAAAGAATCGGAAATATCTCCTTTTGCAAACTTTATCTGGTTAAGCGCCCATATGATTGTTGATAAAGACAAAGAACCTTTTACATAAGTTCCTCCCGGTGAAAGCTGTAAACTCATCCATGCTATCTTATCTCTATTTTTTTCTGGCCGATTTTCATCCTCCGGATCAAATGGCAGAACTTTAGAAATACAGTCAATACACTTTTCTCTCTTAACCTTACCTATGTAAATAGTTAGGTTTCCCCACTTTTTCATGCCACAGGCAATTGCTTCATTCGCTATTATTTCGTAAAGATTTTCTTTGATTTCTTTGCCTGTCAGTGAAACAAAGTCTTCAATCAATTTGTTTTTTGCCGTTCTACTTGCAACATTTTTCTTATGGTTGTCTATTTTGTTTTTTACGTCCCAACAATTCGGATATTTATCTTGTGCCAGAAATTCTAATGAAAACCAATATTCTAAAACCTTTTCTTCTAATTGCTTCCTGCTCATAAACTCTCCCTCTAATAGTAATTCATCAACTGGTAAAAGAAGTTAATCTACCTGACATGTTCTGGTTTAAACTCTGTTACATCCTCTGCCAAGATCCTTTCAATGTTTCTCTCAATAATGTCCTTCTCCCAAAGACATTTCATTCCTCACATATGCACTTCCGCCGGACCCATTAACACTTCAATTTTTGGTATATCTTATTTGAGAGATATACTGACAGCTGTTTGCCCTCCATTAATCCCTATTTGGTTAAAACTGTCATCATATCGGTATCCGCATCTAAAGCTATTGACTTTCAATAACCTATAACAAAATCACCTTTTAATAGCAACTTTACCTCTATCCTATACCATATTATTCCATCTTGCAATACTATTTCCAATATTCTACACTCTTTTTATTTTTCTTTTATAGGGTAGTTTTTGAGTAAACCTGAACTTCCAGTGATTTTGGCACTCAATCCTAAATAACTGGTAAATCAAATTCTTTAATCAATCTTTTAACCACAACATCAGGAAGTTCATTATTCATATCAAATTTATTCTTAACGTTGACATAGGTTTTTCCATACCAGGAGATATCTTCACAAATCTCTTCAATATAATGTTCCTTATGAGCATTCTTATAATCATCATCTTTGTACACGTTATCGTTTTCGTCGCTAAACACAAGACGATCAAAAATTTTCCCGGCCGTGTCTCTTAATTCTATTGCAAGAACATCGCTTCGACAGAGATGATGATTAAAGTTTACCGGATAAGATATTGGGGTTATCGCAATGACTTTATCATTTTCATTTTTCATTAATTCATCGAGAACTACGCCTCTTTTCTGATCTCTAATCTCAAGCGTTTCCCCATTTACAAAATCCTCCAAAGTAGTATGGTAATACCTTTTTACTTCTTCATCAAGGTCAAAAAAATCATAACCGAGATTCACAGCCAGGATACTTCCTATCGTTGTT
>Ga0153922_1000098_pt1 | contig 34538 bp, 33 predicted proteins | sample TSNJ006MetaG_FD_104723 | JGI IMG/M metagenome (GOLD analysis project Ga0153922, IMG submission 104723) | Attine ant fungus gardens microbial communities from New Jersey, USA - TSNJ006 MetaG | ecosystem: Host-associated > Fungi > Mycelium > Unclassified | place: USA: New Jersey, Brendon T. Byrne... | reverse complement strand
GTAAATGAATAATTGTGAGATATAGAGTATGGCGGCATTTGAAAAATGTCGCCATGTATGTTACCAATATTGTACCGTTAATAATTTGTTTTTGGTTTTTAAGTCGCGTGTTCAATAATGTAAGTAAAGGTCGGATATTCACAGATCAAAACGCTTCCTATTTGCTGTATTACGGACTAATTCAAGTGGTGGTGGCTGTTCTTGTTCCATTCATAAAGATATTTATCAGCTATCTTGCGAATCAGTTTACCAACAGTGAACTTTCTATTGCCACAGGACAGAATCTTTTGAATAACTTGATTCCCAATATTGCCTTTATCGTTGCCGCTTATATTATCCACTATGGAGTACATTTACAGGATGAGGTGGATCATACCTTATGATTATTATTCGATTGGATAGAGTCTTAGCGGACAGAAAAATGCGGTTGAACGATTTGGCGGCAGAGGTCGGAATATCAAATGTAAATCTGTCCTACTTAAAAACAGGAAAAGTAAAGGCTATTCGCTTTTCCACATTAGATGCTATCTGTAAAGCTCTAAAATGTCAACCTGGCGATATTCTTGAGTATGTCGAAGGTGAAGATGAAAAAGATGAACTTGATTTCGAGTAAATGAAAGCCCCTTGGCAGTTTAAATAGGCGCAGCGGACGGAGAAGTTTTCGCTGTTTTGGATGAGTGGCAAGGTGGGCGAACAGTATTATGTTTTCGGAGGATAAATAATTATGATATACCTCGTTCGGCAAGGTCAAACCGACTGGAATTTATTCAGAAGATGTAACGGTAGTACAGAGACATTTTTGAATCAAACAGGAATAGAAAAATCGGAATTACAAGCTGAAAACTTAAAGGACGTCAAGTTTAACGCTTGTTTTTGCAGCCCTCAAAAACGAACCAAGCAGACCTGCGAAATCATCTACAATAGTTCGATTGTATTTGATGATAGACTTAAAGAAATAATCTGCGGCGAGTTTGAGGGAAAAGAGGAGACTGCAGAAATGATGAAACAGCTTTGGCAGGCAGCTATCACTGGGGATAAAGGTACTGAGAAGATGGCTGTCTTTATGAAACGAAACTTTGATTTCTGTGACATGGTTAAGGATGAATATAAAGGGAAAAATGTATTAGTCGTTACTCACGCTGCAAATGTACGGGCAATAACCTATCACTTTCTTGGTAAGCCTAAAGACTATGATTTTAATAAAACCCCTATTAAAAGCGGCGAACTAATGACATTTGAAAATTAGATGTTTTTTGATAAAAAAAGAAAACCTATGCGGCGGGTCTATCAACTTATCCCGCCGCTCTGTCTTGAGAGGTTATGTTGAAGTTATGCAGAGTGTGATGCCACAAACTGTTTTCTGTTTTTTACATAATCACAAATCGTATTTGCCGTATTTTCTACTCCGATTGAACTGTCAATACACAAATCGTATTGCCGTACATTTCCATCACTTTTTTTACTCTGTATGCTTCCGGCGCATGAATGAAAATACGGATGACATCCTCACAATCACGCAATACATAATCGGCGGCGCGCCCCACAATCACACAAGAACCATTATCCGCAATCTTCCGGATAATTTTCTCCTGTGTGGCAAGGGCGGTCATTTCCTTATAGTAGCAGGGAATATCCAATTTTTCCGCGATGAGCTGACCGATATATTTTCCGGCAGAGCCATGTTCACGGGCGATTGTAATGATTATGCCTTTTTGGGAAGGCTTAAGTATTGCTGCCTCAGTCACATGCGCGTCTTTTGTTTTCGCAGAATCAAGCTGTTTCCACACCCGAAGCAGGACAATCACTGTAATGGCTATCGCTAAAATATCCGCCGCAGGCGTTGCCCAGAAAATGCCGGTAACTCCGATATATGCCGGAATAATTAACGAAAAAGCAATCAGAAAAACGACATCCCGGATAATTGATAGAGGGATTGCCGCAGCCGCCTTGCCGATAGATTGCAAGAAAATGGCACATGCTTTTTGAATACAGGTTAGAATGATTAGAGATAAGTAAATGCGTAGACATCTGATTGCAAAGGCCGTATAGAGTTCTCCATCTGCGCCGAATAAATGGATAAACACATGGGGTATTCCCTGGAACAAAACCGTAGCAATGGCGCTTGTGATGAACGTCCATAAGATAACATATTTAAAAGTCTGTTTCACTCGGTCATACCGCCCGGCCCCGTAGTTGAATCCAATAATTGGCTGTGCGCCGGCAGCAATCCCAATGGCGATGCTTAGCACGATTTGAAACAGCTTCATAATAACAACAAAGGCGGCTAAAGGAATATCTGCGCCGTACTCGGAGATTGCACCGTAGGATACCAGCAACTTGTTATTTACGACCGTCACGATAACGATGGAAATCTGCGTGAGAAAACTGGAACCACTCAAAGGAATAACTGATTTGATAGCCCTCCAATTCGGTTTGAAGTCCAATAAGCGGATACGGAAAGTTTTGCTCCGGCGAAGATATAGCGCACACAAGATAAAACTGATAAACTGGCCAAAGATTGTCGCGTAGGCGGCTCCCTTAATCCCCCATCCCCATACAAAAATAGTAATGGGATCAAAAATAATGTTCAGGATAGCACCTACAGCCATTGTAATCATGGCATAGTGAGGACTGCCATCCGCCCGGATAATGGCAGCCAGCGTATTTTGCACCAAAGCCAATGGAATCATGATAAAGATTATGTTTCCATAATCGCGGGTTAAGCCGATTGTAGTGTCTGTCGCACCGAGGGCATACAGGAGACTATCCCCGCCGAGATAGCAAACCAATATAATCAAAATACCCGACAAAAAGGAAAACAAGATACTATTGGCGATGACTTTGCCTGTATTTTTTGTATCTCCACGTCCCTGTGACAGGCTGAGAGCGGCAGCCGCCCCATCACCAAATAAAAGGGAAGCGCCCCATCCGATGACAGTAATAGGGAAGATGATTCCTGTTGCCGCGTTTCCTAAATAGCCGATGCCGTTGCCGACAAAAATCTGGTCAACGATGTTGTAAAGGCATGGGATAATTAGGGATATTACGCATGGAATGGTAAATTTAGGTAGAAGTTTGCGTATGGGTTCCGTAATAAGATAGCTGCCTTGCTGCTGTGTTTGTTCCATTTTTTTATACCTCGCTTCTTTCAGAATAAAATTTTGGAGTCTTTATCTGAGAAAAGCTACCTGAAAACTACGCCATGGCATAAAAAAGTGCGTAGAATCTTTCGAGATTCTACGCATTTTAGCTGACCGACTTCTATATATTACCAATATTATTTTTATTTGTCAAGGCTAATTTTTTCTGATGTTTTTCTCTGCGTTAAGCCGCCGCAACCATCGATTTGCCTTTGCCCCGGTTGATTTTAATACTGCAATGCTAGATTGCCAATAACTGATCTCCTTAAAGCAGTTATCTCTTTTCCTTTTGCTCATAAAGAGGTATAATTAGAAGCAACTTAGCAAGCCTATTATTCAATATAGGTTGATTCTATACGATAAAAGGAGTGAGAAGATGAAGAGTATATGGTTTTATGAATATCCTGTCGGTACAATCGGGATTGAGGAAGAAAGCGGTGCTATATCCCAAGTATTTTTTGCTGGCGACAAATCCCTTGCAGATATTAAAGCAGAGGAAACTCCACTGATTCAAAAAGCGGCAGAGCAGCTCGTTGAATACTTTGACGGGAAACGAAAGGTATTTAATCTACCTTTGGCCTTACAGGGCACAGACTTCCAAAAATCAGTATGGCAAGCATTACTAGGTATCTCTTATGGTGAAACTTGCAGTTATAAGGATATAGCCATGGTGGTTGGGAATCCTAAAGCAAGCCGGGCTGTAGGCATGGCCAACAATCGAAATCCCATTGCAATTATCGTTCCCTGTCATCGGGTCATAGGACAGAACGGAAGCTTGATTGGATATGGGGGAGGACTTTCGACAAAACAATATTTATTGGATTTGGAGAGGCGCTATGGCTGATAGACAATACTTTGGATATGAAGTTATCCCAGATATGTTTATGGCTCATATATTATTAATGTATATTAAAAATATTGCTGATTCAGTGCAAAGCGGCAGTCTGGATTTAATGGAATTACATACTTTACCGGATGAAGAAGTTTGCCGGCAGCTCAGTCAAATAAAATAGGTAATTGGTAATTAATTATACTTCCCAATCATCCATTTTAGATCTATCTACATTTCATGTTGAATCGGGACAGCTGAATTTTCTTTAAAATTGATAGCATACCCCTTGCCCGTTTCCATTGAAAGAAAACTAGCTTGGATTGGTGTTATCTTGATTAACCGCATGACTGGTACTGAAGCATAACGGGCAAATTGTTGCGGTAACTGCTTTTCTATGGCGTTGACAAACGGTTTGTTTTCCGCGCTTGCGGGGTGTTCTGATAGTGCAGCATGGCCTGTAATCTGGATAACGTCAACACTCAAAGCCACATTGGCATTCTGGCTGATTTGTGCATACTTATTTGAGTTAGCTTCTGTCACAAAATAAAAACTTCCGTCATAAGTATAGACGTTTACTGTGCGAGCGGCAACGCCATCGCCATTTCTGGTAGCGAGTACCATTATTTTATCTTGTCCGATTGTTTCCCAAAGTGTTTCTGTTGCTTTCTTCATAATTTCGTTCATCTTCAATTGCTCCTTTACATTTTTCTAAAATTGTACCACACTATTCTTGACATCTGTATGTCAAGGATTTATGCTATATTAAAAATAAATGTTAGACAGCGATATGCCAACGCAGGCAGATAGGAGTTTTGATGAAGGTAGACAGGCTTATAGCAATTATTATGATATTATTAAAACGTGATAAAATGAGTGCTGATGAATTAGCGAAGACATTTGAAGTCTCATCACGCACGATTTATCGGGACTTAGATTCCATCAACCAGGCGGGTATTCCTATTGTAGCCGTATCCGGACCTGGAGGCGGCGTCAGTATTTTGAAAACGTATAAAGTGGAAAAACGTCTTTTTTCCACTTCGGACATTGCAACCTTACTTATGGCTCTTGCTAGTATCAGGAGCAATTTTCCAGGTCAGGAAATTATAGGAACCCTTGCGAAAGTTAAAGGAATGGTTCCGCCTGAGAAGCAGGAGGAATTGGATTTTCGTGCAAACCAAATCAAAATAGACGTATTACCATGGTTACATGCCGGAAACCTGTTCAATAAAATCGAAACAATCAAATCTGCCATGGAACATCAATTTCTTCTGCATTTTCACTATCGGGATATCAGGGGGAGGGAAAGCAGTCGGGAGATAGAACCTTATCGTTTATTACTTAAAGGTGAAGACTGGTATATTCAGGGATACTGTATGGTACGTCGAGATTTCCGGACTTTTAAAATCTTGCGAATGCAAAACATCTGTATTTTAGAGCATCATTTTGAACTACGTAAGTTTCCCAATGAAAAAATGGATGATCCCCAGTTTAATGATATGACTTTGGTTCCGGCTAAATTGCGGATACACAAGGAAATCCGGGATGATATAATATCCCGTTTTGGCGAAGAATGTCTAATACCTGATGGAGCAGATTATTATATTGTGAGTGTCTATATGCCGATAGATGATTTAGCCTGCCGTTATCTAATGGGTTTTGGAAATAAATGTGTTTGCCTGGAGCCGGAAGCAATGCGAAGAAAGATATTTGAACTTTCAAGTGAGATTGCCGAATCTTATAAAGATATGCTCTCACTTGGGACATATTCATCCGATTAAAGATTAAATATTTTGTCAAACTAAAAGAAAAAATGGCACATATTGTTATCTCCTGTATATATTATAGTATACCAATAATCAAGGTAAAATATAAAGGAGTGTAAATTATGTGTAATAATCAATTTGGAGATGACCGTAGAAATAACTGTAATTGTGGTTGCAATGATAGAGGAAGAGACAGAGATAATTGCAGAAATGATTGTTCGAGGTTTAGAGATAGTGACAAAGATGCATGTAGGGAGCTGGAGTTTGATTTTCAGATTGCAAGGTGTGGAATTAAAGACATAAGAGGCGGAATATCTCAGGTTTCAAGAGGCTGCCTTTGTGAAGGCTTGCAATGTATTAAAATGGGCATCTGCAATCTTGAAAAAGCTGCCGAAAGCCTGATTTCAAAATTCGACAATGGTTGTATTGAAGTTGGATGTAAAACGAAACGTCTGGTTGATGAAGCTATTTGCAGCATTGAGAAAAGCATTGAGGTACTGTGCAGAGGACTGGAAGCTATTGAAGAAGGCTGTATCCGTGAAGGCTTGGCATTGCTTGAAAAAGGGCTTTGTATTGCCGAGGAAGGTCTCAGGGATTTGGCAGAAGCATTAAGAAATATTTGCTAATCAAATATGAAGTGATGAGTATAAGGACCGCTTTGATTCCTGTGGGAATGTGGCGGTCCTTTCATCTATCGAAGGGGGTTCCGCTAGTTCTTGAACTTATAAACTGTCGTGAAATGGTATTCTTCACCGGCTCTTAAAATAGGAGAGGGAAAGTCCTTGCAGGCCATGGCATTGGGGAAATATTGTGTTTCAAGGCAGAACCCGGAACGTTTTACATAGGGAACACCTGATTTGCCGGTTTGTCCTGTTAAGAAGTTACCGCTATAAAACTGAACCCCTGGTTTATCTGTATAAACTTCCATGGCTAAACCTGTCTTTGGCGATGAAACGACAGCAATTTGCCGCATACCTTGACCGTCAAGAACGAAATTATGATCATAACCGCCGGCATTAATTAGTTGCGGCTCATTACAATTGATATCTTTACCAATTGCTTTAGGCCTTTTAAAGTCGAATGCGGAATTTTCAACAGGCCAAATCTCACCGGTGGGGAGACAGGCCTTATCATTTGCCGTCAATGAAGCTGCATCCAATTGTAATAAATGGTCTGTAATATCTCCGTCGTTTTCGCCGGATAAATTAAAATATGTATGGTTCGTGAGATTAATAATCGTATCTTGATCACTCACAGCGTGGTAATCCAGAATGAATTGATTATCGTCATCGAATGTATAGGAAACGGCAACCTTTAGATTTCCCGGATAATTCTCTTCACTATCAGGGGAAAGTCTTGAAAAAGTGATGGAATCGCCAGATATCGCCACATCGAAAATATGTTTATCAAAGCCTTTGATACCACCGTGCAAATGATTTTCGCCATCATTAAGTGCCAACTGATAAGAGACACCGTTTAAAATAAATTGCCCTTTACCAATACGGTTTCCTACCCGGCCAATACAGGCGCCTAAATATCCGTCATTATTTTCATAGTCACTTACTGTATTATATCCAAGGCATATATCTCTGTCGGTACCGGAAGTATCTTTAATGACAATGGATTGGACTGTTGCGCCATAATTGAGGAAAGTAATACAATTCCCCTGATTATTTTTCAAGGTATAGGCATAAACATCTAAATCGTCTTTTGTTTTTCCGAATAATCTTTTTGAAATCTCCATATTGAACATCTCCCATATAATTTGTATGATGGTTAAATTATATAATATGTATATAGAAAAAGTCTACCCTTAGTTAATAAAGTAAAATTGTTTTAAATGTTTTAGGGTGAAAAAAACATAAATCTGGTGTATAATAAAAACAGAATATAACAGAAAGGGATAGAGGCAAATGGAATTAAAGATGGAAATGTCGCAAAATCTTGCGTTATCTCAGCGGATGATACAATCGACAGAAATCTTACAGATGAGTTCACAGGAATTAGATGTTTATATTAAAGAACTTGCAGTTGAGAATCCGGTAATTGACATCGAAGATGACTACCAAGTCCCGGATAAAGAGTATGATATCAGGAAGAAGCTGGAATGGTTGAAGTCCAGCGATGAGCAAAACCGTGTCTATTACTCACAAGAGTATAATGATGATGGAGAGCAGAAAGACAAGTGGAATTTCAGTGAAAATCTTGGCGAGGATTTGGCGGAATATTTGTATTCTCAATTAGTCATTGCTGATTTTACGGTACCGGAATATGAAGTTGTTGATTATATGATACACTGTTTGGATTCCAAGGGATATTTAGAGGACAGTCTTGAGGATATATGTATCCGGTTTTCCTTGTCAATGGAAGATGCCGAGTCACTTTTGAAAATGCTGCAGGGATTGGATCCGGCAGGAGTTTGTGCCCGTAACCTGCAGGAGTGTTTGTTGATTCAGCTGGATCGTTTGAAATCAAAGGATTTGCTGGCAAGGAAGATTATTGCAGATTATCTGGAGCTAGTCGGGAAGAACCAATTACATATTATCGCGAAGAAGCTTAAAGTTTCCGTAGAGGAAGTTCTTGAAGCTTGTGAGACGATTAAGTTATTAAATCCGAAGCCGGGAAACTGTTTTAGTTCAAGAGAACATTTAAAGTATATTACGCCTGATGTGACGATTGTAAAGTTAAGCGGATATTATGAAATATTATTAAACGAATACACTTACCCAAAGATAACCCTCAATGACTATTATCTTAAGATTCTTAAAGATGATTCGCCAGAAGAAGCCAAAACTTATGTTGCTGATAAGGTAAAGCAGGCAGAATGGGTGCTTAATTGCATTTCCCAAAGACATAGTACACTCCTTCATGTGACCAAGGCAATCATTGATCATCAGGAAGCTTTTTTTGCTAAAGGGCCTGGGAATATAAAGCCTATGAAGCTGTCAGATATCGCAGCAGTCGTCGGAATTCATGAATCAACGGTCAGCCGTGCCGTACGGGACAAGTATGTTCAATGTTCGTGGGGCGTTTATCCAATGAACTATTTCTTTTCAAAAGGAATTGAATTTAAGGGGTCAGGTGATAAGGTTACACCGGAGGAAATTAAAACCAGGATGCAGGCATTCATTGACCGGGAAAATAAGCAAAAGCCATACAGTGACAGAATGATAACAGAGTTATTAAATGAACAGGGAATCACCATATCCAGACGGACAGTGGCCAAATATCGAGAAAAAATGGGTCTTAAAGACGCCAGTGGGCGAAAGTCATTTGCCTGATTTTTACCGTCAATCAAGTTGAAAATGGAGTTCTATCGAAATAATTGATAATTAATTAACAAGAATTTTTCGCTAAAATCGTCTTTACTTCTACAGTTTTGGCGATACTAAGATTTTACTTGTTTTTTTATAAAAACAATGTATAATAATTATGAGCTATATCTTTACTTATCTAATTTTATGCGGTAAAATGAAAATATTAGGAAATTAAAATGAAAAGAAAGGAAGTTAAAAAAATGTCAAATGTTCTGACTGATATTAAGGAAAATGTTGGTGTTTTAACGATTAATAAACCTCAGGCCTTGAATGCATTGAATGATGAGGTGCTTCGCGACTTAAATGATGCGTTCACCCAATTAGATGCAGACGAAGATGTTTACGTCATTGTCATTACCGGTGCCGGTAAAGCCTTTGTAGCCGGTGCGGATATCTCTCAAATGAAAGATTTCGGCGCTGTCCAGGGTAAAGCATTCGGTGTTTATGGGAATGACGTATTTTTAAGAATTGAGAATTCCGTCAAGCCGGTTATTGCCGCCATCAATGGTTTTGCTCTAGGTGGAGGTAATGAGTTGGCAATGAGCTGTGACATCCGTATTGCCAGTGAGAAAGCAAAGTTTGGCCAGCCTGAGGTTGGTTTGGGAATCACCCCGGGATTTGGTGGAACCCAGCGTCTTGCCCGCATAGTGGGAGCCGCTAAAGCTAAAGAATTGATATTAACGGCCAAAGTTATTGGTGCCGAAGAAGCAGAGAAAATAGGCCTGGTCAACAAAGTGGTTTCTGTGGAGGCCCTTATGGATGAGACCATGGCCATGGCAGGCGACATTGCAAAGAATGCACAGATAGCTGTAAGACAGTCCAAGGCCTGCATTAACAGAGGTTTACAGACAGACATGAATACCGGTGTCGCCTTTGAAGCTGAAGCTTTCGGATTGTGTTTTGCAACAGAGGATCAAAAAGACGCTATGACAGCGTTTGTTGAAAAAAGAAAATTAGAAAAATTCAAAAATAAATAATTTTAGGAGGAGCCAATCATGAAAAAAGTTTTTATTATCGGCGCAGGTCAGATGGGACTTGATATCGGACATGTATTTGCAAAGGCAGGAAGTGAAGTCGTATTCAGAGATATTTCAGATGGAATCTTAGAAAAATCTATGGCTAAATTAAGTAAGGGATTAGACCGCTTAGTCAGTAAGGGTAAAATGGATGAGACTACCAAATCAGACATCTTATCAAAGGTTTCAACGACAACTGAATTAGCACCGGCAAAGGATGCGGATTTAATTATCGAAGCCATTGTGGAAAATGTCGAGGTTAAGAAGGATTTGTTTGCCCAACTGGATGCGATCTGTAAACCAGAGTGTATTTTTGCAACGAATACATCGTCTATCTCCATTACAGAAATTGCTTCGGCAACCAAGAGAGCTGATAAATTTATCGCGATGCATTTCTTCAATCCGGCAACAGTGATGAAGCTTGTTGAGGTTATTCGTGGCTTACATACTTCGGAGGAGACATTCAAGACAATCTATGATTTATCTTTAGCTATAGGTAAAGATCCTATAGAAGTTAAAGAAGGTCCCGGATTCGTTGTTAACAAGATTTTAATCATGATGATTAATGAAGCTGTTGTCGTATTAGAAGATGGCTTGGCTACTGTGGAAGATATTGATAAGGCGATGAAGTTAGGCTGCAATCATCCGATGGGACCATTAGCCTTAGCTGATTTGATCGGACTGGATACCTGTCTGCATATCATGGAGACTTTCTATACAGAAACATGTGACTCTAAATATAGGCCTGCAGGGTTATTAAGACAGATGGTTCGCGGCGGAAACCTTGGCAGAAAAACAGGCATTGGATTTTACGATTACACAAAATAGCCGAAGATGAACCGGTGGATTTAAGGAGGATAATTAATGATGGATTTTAATTTGTCTAAAGAACATCTTTTATTACAAGAGATGTATCGCAGCTTTGCAGAAAATGAAGTAAAGCCTTTGGCAGAAGAGGTTGATGAGGAAGAACGCTTTCCCGTTGAAACAGTAAAGAAGATGGCAAAGAATGGAATGATGGGTATTCCTTTTCCGAAAGAATACGGCGGACAAGGCGGAGATGTCTTGGGTTATGCCATGTGTGTTGAAGAATTATCTAAAGTTTGTGGGACAACAGGTGTTATTGTGTCGGCTCACACTTCGCTTTGCGGTGCGCCCATTTATGAGAACGGCACCGAAGCGCAGAAACAAAAATATTTAATTCCTCTTGCAAAAGGTGAAAAACTTGGTGCCTTTGGTCTCACTGAGCCGGGTGCCGGTACTGATGCATCAGGACAGCAGACGAAGGCGGTTTTAGAAGGGGATCATTATGTCCTCAATGGCAGTAAAATATTCATTACCAATGCCGGCTATGCTGATATTTTTATCATTTTTGCAATGACTGATAAGTCTAAAGGAACCCGTGGTATTTCAGCATTTATCGTGGAAAGGGACTTCCCTGGATTTTCTGTAGGAAAGCATGAGAAGAAGATGGGTATCAAAGGTTCTTCCACCTGTGAATTGATTATGGAGAACTGCATCGTACCTAAAGAGAATCTTCTTGGTGCAGAAGGCAGGGGTTTTGGTATTGCCATGAAGACGTTAGATGGCGGACGTATCGGTATCGCGGCCCAGGCATTAGGTCTTGGCGAAGGTGCCGTTGAAGAAGCCGTTAAGTACACCAAAGAAAGAACTCAGTTTGGCAGACGTATTTCTCAGTTCCAAAATACCCAGTTCCAATTAGCCGATATGCATACGCAGATGGAAGCGGCTAAACTTCTTGTATATAAAGCAGCCTGCAAAAAGGAAGCTAAGCAGCCCTATACAATGGATGCGGCAATGGCTAAATTATTTGCGGCTGATGCAGCTATGGCAGTAACAACGAAGGCTGTCCAGCTATTTGGCGGTTACGGATATACAAGAGAATACCCGGTTGAGCGGATGATGCGTGATGCGAAGATTACAGAGATTTACGAAGGTACTTCAGAAGTGCAGCGGATGGTAATCTCAGCAAACCTTGGAGTAAACTAGGATTTTTAAAAGGAGAAATTGACGATGAAGAATATATTAGTGTGCGTTAAGCAAGTGCCGGACACAACTGAGGTAAAGTTGGATCCAAAGACTGGAACACTGATCAGGGACGGCGTACCAAGCATTATCAATCCAGATGATAAGGCGGGGATTGAGATTGCACTACAATTAAAAGAAAAGACAGGCGCTAAAGTAACGGTTTTGTCTATGGGACCGATGCAGGCAGATGTAGCTATGCGTGAAGCTCTGGCTATGGGCTGTGATGATGCGGTTTTGCTATCGGGACGTGAGTTTGCCGGTTCAGATACATGGGCAACCTCATCAGCTATTGCAGCAGCAATTAAGAATCTCCCCTATGATTTAATTATTGCCGGAAGGCAGGCCATTGACGGTGATACGGCACAGGTTGGACCGCAGATTGCAGAGCATCTTGGGATACCCCATATCAGCTATGTGGCAGGTGTTGATGTGGAAGGTGATACACTGATTGTTAAAAGAGATTTTGAAGACCGTTATCATATTATTGAAGCTAAAACACCGTTATTGTTAACAGCATTAGGCGAAACAACCGAACCCAGATATATGACCGTTGGCGGCATCTATGATGCTTACCGGGAAAAAGAAGTGAAGGTATGGGCTTATGAAGATGTAAAAGATAACGTAGACCCGGCGAATCTTGGGTTGAAAGGTTCACCAACCAGAGTTAAGAAGTCTTTTACAAAGCCGGTTAAGGCAGCAGGTACCTTGTATGAGGACATCAGTGCAGATGAAGCGGTTGAGAAAATCATCAGTAAACTTCAGGAAAAATATATCATATAACAGGGAGCAGGTGAAGAAATGAGTAAGAATGTATATGTATACGCAGAGCAGCGTGACGGTGTCTTCCAAAAGGTTGCTTATGAATTAATTGGTAAAGCCAAAGAGCTGGCCGCAGACTTAGGTCAAGAAGTCGTTGCGGTGGCTCTTGGAGATAAAGTAACAGATACGGCCAGAGAGCTGTTTAACTACGGGGCAGATCAGGTTATCGTTGTTGATCATCCGACACTTTCCGAGTACTTGACAGAGCCTTATACGAAGGCCATGTATGCCATCATTAAGGCAAAGGATCCGGAGGTTGTATTATTTGGTGCCAGTGCCATCGGCAGAGACTTGGCTCCAAGAGTCTCCGCAAGGGTGCATACCGGCCTTACCGCCGATTGTACAAAGCTTGAAATTGATGAAGAGACAAAAGGTTTGATGATGACCCGTCCGGCATTTGGCGGAAACATCATGGCAACAATTATTTGTCCGGATTATCGTCCCCAGATGGCCACAGTACGTCCGGGTGTGATGAAGGCTTTAGAAAAAGATACATCGAAGACGGGTGAAGTGGAAGTTTTTGATGCCGGATTAAATGAAAGTGATGTTAATTTGAAAATTCGTGAAGTTGTCAAAGAAACGAAGAAGGTTGCTGATATTACCGAAGCTAAGATTCTTGTATCCGGCGGTCGCGGTATCGGCGGCTCAGAAGGGTTTGCACCATTGAAAGAATTAGCCGATGTATTAGGCGGAGAAATATCTTCCTCCAGAGCCTGTGTAGATGCCGGATGGATTGTCAGAGATCATCAGGTTGGTCAGACAGGTAAGACAGTACGTCCTGATGTCTATATAGCTTGCGGGATTTCAGGTGCTATTCAGCATGCGGCCGGGATGGAAGATTCTGAATTGATTATTGCTATTAATAAGAATAATACCGCACCAATATTTGATATTGCCGATGTGGGTATTGTCGGAGATGTTAATGCCATTGTTCCAAAGCTTACGGAAGCCCTTAAAAAGATCAAAGGTTAACTTAATTAAGAAGGTGTTGAAAGGTGACAAGATTGCCGTCGTTTTTCAACACCTTTTTTGCGTTGTGAGATGAAATGAAATGACTATGCACAACATAATTTTATTGCGATATGCAAAAAAACAACGTATACTAAGGATGCAGAAAATGAACAATTTGAATATGGAGGTCTTAATGAGTGAGAAGTTTTACAAGACGATTCTATTTGATTTAGACGGAACCTTAACGGATCCTAAAGAGGGGATTACCAAGTCGGTTAAGTATGCCTTTGATGCTTTTGGTGTCAATGATGTCAGATTAGATGATCTGATAAAGTTTATTGGCCCACCCCTAACCGATGCTTTTATAGAGTTTTATGGTTTCAGCGAGGAAGAGGCTAAACAATTGCTGGCAAAGTACAGAGAAAGATTTGCCGTGAAAGGCATTTTTGAAAATCGGCTTTATGACGGAATTAAGTCTTTACTTAGAGATGTAAAGAAGCAGGGAAAGATTATTGCTTTGGCCACATCTAAGCCGACGGTATATGCCGAACAGATTCTTGAGCATTATGATATTATGGAATATTTTGATGTTATTGTAGGGAGTTATCTGGATGGCAGAAGAACAAAAAAGAGTGATGTTATACAAGGAGTTATTGATACTCTTGATGATAAGGAGACGGCTAAGATGCTGATGGTGGGAGACCGGAAACATGATGTGGAAGGTGCGGCTAATCATGGAATCGATTGTGCCGGTGTGGTATTTGGTTATGGCGGCCGTGAAGAATTAAAGGAAGCAGGAGCTACGTATATTGTTAATACTGTTGATGAGCTTAGGAGGCTGATCCTTTAAAATAAATCATGATTTTTTAGATATGTATTTACATTTATATCTTTTTAGAATAAAATAAAAAGGTATGTGTTTACAATAAAAACGTATGAGGAGCTGATTTTATGGTTAAAGCAATTGTTGGAGCAAACTGGGGTGATGAAGGTAAAGGTAAGATTACGGACATGTTGGCTGAGAAGTCTGATATTATAGTCAGATTTCAGGGCGGAAGTAATGCAGGTCACACAATTATCAATAACTATGGTAAGTTTGCGCTTCATTTACTACCTTCAGGCGTATTCTATAGTCATACAACAAGTATTATTGGGAACGGTGTTGCGCTGAATATACCCTATCTGATTGAAGAGATAAACGCTCTGATAAGTAAAGGAGTTCCAAAGCCCAAGGTGTTGGTTTCGGACAGAGCCCAGATTCTGATGCCATACCATATTTTATTTGACCAGTATGAAGAAGAGAGACTCGGCAAACAATCCTTTGGCTCTACAAAATCAGGCATTGCTCCATTTTATTCTGATAAATATGCTAAAATTGGTTTCCAGGTAAGCGAACTGTTTGATGATGAAGAAGCATTGAAAGCAAAAGTATATCGGGTTCTGGAAACAAAGAATGTCTTGGTTGAACATTTATATCATCAAGAGAAGATAAATCCCGAAGAAATATTTAAAACACTCATAGAATATCGTGAAATGGTTCGTCCATATGTTTGTGATGTTTCCCTATATCTGTATGATGCGATTAAGGAAGGGAAGGATATATTATTAGAAGGGCAGCTGGGTTCTCTGAAGGATACGGATTTCGGTATTTATCCAATGGTAACTTCCTCCTCGACGTTGGCGGCCTATGGTGCTATCGGTGCCGGCATACCATGTTATGAAATCAAAGACATTATTGCGGTAGTCAAAGCTTATTCCAGTGCGGTAGGTGCCGGAGAATTTGTATCGGAAATCTTTGGTGAAGAAGCCGATGAATTAAGAAAACGTGGCGGTGACGGCGGAGAATATGGCGCAACGACAGGACGTGCCAGGCGTATGGGCTGGTTTGATGCGGTGGCAAGCCGATATGGCTGCCGGATGCAGGGAGCAACCCAGGCGGCACTTACAGTGATTGATGTTCTTGGTTATTTAGATGAACTGCCTGTTTGCGTGGGTTATGAAATAGATGGCAAAGTTACAAGGGATTTCCCTACAACCAACCTTTTAAAGAAAGCGAAACCGATTTATGAATACCTACCCGGCTGGAAAGAAGATACCAGAGGGATCACGGAATATAGCCGGCTTCCGTTAAACTGCAGGAAGTATATTGAGTTCATTGAAAAAGAGCTGGAAGTGCCCGTTAAAATGATTTCTAATGGTCCGGGAAGACATGAAATTATTGTCAGATAAGCACTTTCCCAATTGTTTATGATAAGTTAAGAGAATCTTTAAAATATAGACATCATAAGTTCATAGTTACCGAATATAATAGTGAGTGAGAGATTAACAAAGCAGTGGAGCTAAGTCTTAAAAGGAGGTAACTATATCGATGAACTATGAGGTTTATAGTGAGGAAAGTAATATAATTAATCATATAGATTTTATGAATATTAAAAAGAAGATTTCAACCAACATGATCAATCGGGAAGGTAAGGATTTTTGGATCAGAAAGATATATTTTAATAGAGAGATTAATTATCTGAATGATTCAGGTAAGGGCAACAATAATATCGATATCTACTCTATCAATATCAAAGACAACAGCCTTGATTTTATCATGTTGGAGAAAAAAAGCTATCGGGAAGGTCTTATCCATAAGAATTATACATATATTCCGCGAGAACAATGTGATTCGATTTTGGCCGGTGATATTCGTTGGATGAAAGACAATGGCAATCATATTTTATATGATTTGTATTTACAGATGACCATTAATAAAATCAAAGTTGGCGTCGTCGTAGATTACCAACGGGAAGTTTACAGATTAAACATCAGCGACAATTACTTTGTTTTTGATAAAGTCATTAAATCGACATACGATATAGAAGGATACGATTTGTTTGATACAGAGCTTCAGATGAGTGACCGCCTGGAGAAGAATAAAACCGTCATGACTTATCGGCAATCTGTTAATCTCCCAAGGTTCGTAACCAACGTTCTTCAGATTGGAGAGAATGTCAGATTGGTACAAAATGCATAATTTATAGAAACAAACGATGAGCCTGGCGATAACCGTCAGGCTTTTTCCCAGTGAATGGGAACAACAACTTTTGCGTTACATGAATTGAACAAAATCCCCAGTTGCGTGACCTACACAAATGATGTTATAATCTTACTAAGTATATGACGAAAAATATATAATTATGTAGAACGATATAGATATAAGGTGTAGGTGAGCGGCTTGAGAGAGAAAATTAATTTATTATCAAAAGGAATATTTGAATATGAAAGGCCGGAAATTGTTGTTTCTGAAGAGATGATACAGATTAATGTAGAATCAGGAAATATATTTACCGGTTATTTTGATGTCGATAGTATTAACAGTACAGACATAAGGGCGATGATATTTTCATCCAATAAGTTGATGGCGTGTAAAGAAACCAACGTCATAGGAACCAACAATCGAATTAATTACGAATTTGATTCCAGCCGGTTGGAGCCGGGAGAGGTAATTACAGGCCATTTTAGCGTCATTAGTAATGGCGGCGAGGTTGAGGTGCCGTTTCAGGTAACGGTGTGTCTGCCTTATTGTGAAACAAGTGTGGGTCATATCCGGGATTTAGCGGGTTTTTCTAATCTTGCACAGGAGAACTGGCATGAGGCGGTAAAGTTATTTCGTTCATCTCATTTTAAAAGAGTCTTTTTAGTCAATAAGAAGCACGCTCATATTTATGACAATCTGATTCAAAGCAGGAATAAAAATCAGGCTTTGGAAGAATTTTTGTGTACGTTGAAAAAGAAGAAGAAAATCAATATCAAGGTTTCGCGAGATGAAATCGAACACATGGATTTACAGGAATTATACAGTGACAGAATTGTTATCGAGAAAGGCGGTTGGGGATACCAGAAGATATCCATATCAACGGAGGGAGATTTCCTAAGCGTTTATAAGAATGAGTTAACGACAGAGGATTTTCTTGGAAGCTATTATGAACTGGAATATGTTATCGCTCCGGAATATTTTAGACATGGAAACAATTATGGCAAGATTGTCATACAGACATTTTCACAAACCATAGAGATTCCCGTGAATTGTATTAAAGGTTTTAAAAGAAATGATGTCACTGAGAGAAAGTCTTTAAAAGAGGGCATTTTTGAGATGTCTAAGAATTTTCTCTTATTACAGATGAAACAGACCAGTTTTGAAAATTGGCGAAGCGAGACGAGAGAGGCGGTGGATTGTTGTTTAAATAACAGCAAAGAAATCATTTACCACTTGCATGAAGCTCATTTTATGGTGCGCTCAGGAGAAAAAGATAATGCCAAAGAAATACTTGATGGCATTAATGGAAGAGAAATCCGTCATAAATCAGTGTCTTGGTATTGCTACTTTTTGTATATTTCTTCATTGGTTCGTGAAGATGCCAATTACACAAAGTTTGCGTTGGATAAGATTGAAACATATTATGAGCATCATGGTGATTGGCGGCTTTTATGGATGCTTCTTGAAATGAATCCTAAAATTCAGAATTCCCGACGCTACATCATGATAAAGGCGGCTTTCTATAATGGCTGTAAGAATCCCATCCTATATTTTGAAGCACTTAAAGTGGTTAATAAGGATCCTTCTTTAATGCGGGAATTTGGTGCTTTTGAAACCCAGTTGGTCACCTGGGGAACTAAAAATGATTGTATTGAAAGAGAGGTCGTTTTTCAATATGCCGAACTGGCCATCCGGGGAAAAAATTTCAATCCGCTGGCGTTAAGAACCTTGATACAGCAGTGTGATATTTATGAGCACAAAGATATCTTAACTGCTGTCTGCAGTTTGCTGATTAGAGGAGAGAAAACCGATACGAAATATCATAAGTGGTATGCTCTTGGGGTTGAGTCCTCGCTTAAGTTAACAAGGCTGTATGAATACTATATGTACTCTCTGGAAGGGGAAACGATTAAAACGCTGCCGATTGGAGTAATGATTTATTTTAACTATAATAATCAGCTAAGTGCATGGTATAAAGCGATGCTATATGCTTATATTGTTAAAAACAAAGATACACAGCCTAAAATATACAGGGATTATGAAAATATTATGAAAGCTTTTACCCATGAGAGGCTGAAAGCCGGAGATATCAATGAGAATCTGGTTGTCTTGTTCAGGCATTTTATTGCCGTGGCTAAAGTGAACTATAAAGTAGCAGAACAGCTGCCCGGCGTGATGTTTAAGCATCAGATTATATGCCATCACCAAGGGATTAAAGGCGTTATCGTTTCCCATCGGGAAGTAGAAGCTGAGCAATATTATCCCTTGACCAATCAAAAAGCCTATGTGGATATATGCATGGAGGATTATTATCTTATTTTTGTAGATAAGCAGGAGAACCGTTACCTGGATTCGGTTGAATATGAGCTTGTCAAGCTGATGGATGAGAGAGAATATATGAAAATTTGTTATGATCTCAATCCAAATGACCCTTATATATTGCTTAACCGTAGTGAAAGGGCGATGAAATATCAAAAAACCGATGAAATCTCCATTGATATTTATAAACGTACCTTAAAATTACAAAATATCAAAGACCAATACTATAAAAACATTTTAAAAAATCTGATTGATTTTTATTATGATAATTATGAAGGCGAAACACTTGAGAAGTATTTGCTGAAATTAGATATTAGTAAATTAGACGGTGTCGAGCGTGGTGGTATTATTGAATACTTTATCCAGCGAGGTCTCTTTGACAGGGCATATGATGCTGTCGTCAGGTATGGCTATGATAATATCCAAGACAAGAAGCTGATGCGGATGTGCTCAAGAATCATACGGGATGTGCGATACCAAAAAGATGATTTTCTCGTAGAAATGTCTTATTACACATTTAGCTGCGGAAAATATGATGATGTCATCTTGGAATATTTGATTCGCCATTATTTGGGGACAACGAAAGATTTATTTGGCATCTGGAAGGCGGCCAAAGATTTTGAGGTGAATGCTTATGAGCTGGAAGAAAAGTTGTTGTGTCAAATTCTATTTTCGGAAGCTTTTGTCAACAGTGGGGTACAAATTTTTGCCTCGTACTATAAGATGAAGCCTAATGATAAAATTGTAAAAGCTTTTCTCGCCTATTATTCTTATAATTATCTTGTTAAAGAAAAGGATATTGATGCCAGATTGTTCTCCTATATAGAGATTGAGCTAAATCAGATGGAAAAGGGCAGAGATGTGTGCAGTCTTGCCTTATTAAAGTATTATTCCGGATTGCCGGATTTTGATAATGGACAGAAGCAATTCATTAAAGATGAGACGGGCTATTTTCTGGATAAAGGAATGATTCTGCCGTTTTTCAGAACCTTCATTGATGCTGTTGGTTTGCCCCATGAATTGTTGGATCGGGTTTATGTTCAATATTGTACGAATCCTAAAAATACGGTGCGAATTCACTATATGTTTGACGATGGCAACCAGACCTCTAAAAATTTTGTTGAGGAAGACATGAGAAATGTTTTCGGAGGTATTTTTGTCAAAGCTTTTAGATTATTCAGTGACGAGCAAGTTCAATATTATATTTCTGAAAAAAATGAGTTTTCTGAAACAATTACAGAAAGCAAGACCATACGTGAAAATAAATCTTGGAATAAAGATAAAGCAACCGGCTATGACAAGATCAACCATATGACCCAGCTTTGTATCGATGAAGATGATGAAGCTCTTAAAAAATCGATCGAAGACTTCGAGCAGATGAGATATGTCAGCGGGAAATTATTTACAATATTGCAATAAAGGTGGGAATGGATATGAAAGTAGAAAATCTGATAATTGGTTATGACCTGTGCAACGATTATTCCAGGATAAGCTGTTATAATGAAAAAAAGAAAGAGCCGGAATCAATCTGCACGGTCGGAGATAAAATTTCTCATCGCATTCCCGCTGTTTTGTTTAAGGATAGATTAACTCAGGAGTGGAGTTTTGGTGAGGAAGCGTTGCAAAATGTCAAAGAAAAGGATGGTTGGCTGTTTGAAAATTTTGTTGCCGGATATGAAGAGGTGCCTCTGTTATCAGTATATGGAGAGCAATATGAGAAGCGGGAGCTGATAGAGACTTTTGTGACCTTATCATTGGCATTGCTGAATCATTATTATCCGTCAAATAGGATAGAAACGATTATATTTACAACACCGGAGCTAAGCCCCAAATTGATTGTAGATTTGAAAGCCCTGAAAAATCTGCCCCAATTTGAAGAGAGCCAAATCGATGTACAAAGCCATATTGCCAGCTATGAATATTATGCCTTGAGTCAAAATAAAGACTTGTGGCGCCATGATGTCGGGTTATTTGAATATGACGCCAAAGGATTGACCTACTATCACCTATCCATATCCAGACGACACCACCCCATCATTGTAGAGGCATCGGCATTTCCCTTGTCGGCATACTTAAATTATGAGGACTACCAGAACTGTTCCGGACCTGAATTAGATAAAAGATTTTTGGAAATCGTTAAAGAGGTGATGAGTCAGAAGATTATTTCGACAGTTTATTTATGTGGCGAAGGGTTTGAAACGGACTGGATGAATCTGTCTTTAAAGACTTTATGCATGAATCGACGGGTTTTTAAGGGTCAGAACCTATATGCCAAAGGTGCCTGCTATAGCGGTCTTTTAGAAAGTCAGGAAACAAAGAACGATGAGTTTGTGATTCTCAATGATGATATCGTCTCAAAATGGGTTTATATCCGTGGCAGCCATGGCAAGGAAAAGATGCGTTATGAGTTGGTGAAGGCAGGAGATTATTGGTATAACATTAATCAAAACGTAGAATTTGTCCTTGATCAGACGGAAACGATAAATTTATATGTCCGGGATATTAGAACGAACAAAGAAATCGGGATACCGCTAAAACTGGAAGCGCTGCCTGAGCGAGAGCCAAAAACAACGAGGATAGCGTTTAATTTGAGCTTTGAAAATTCAAAAATTTGTAATATCGTGATGCAGGATGCAGGTTTCGGCAGTCTTTTTAAGGCCACGGATAGAACATGGAAGAAGCATCTTAACATTGATGAATATGAGGGTCAAAAGGCAGAAGAAGAAATCGGACGTCTGATTATTTGTAAGTACTTACCTGAAAAAATACCTTATTATTTTAATATCAGCGGTGTCAAAGTATATACGGTAGAAGAACTGTGCTATTATATTTATAATAATATCTATGCGGTTCATGAAGAAATATTTGATGAGGAATTGTTTTACTGGTTAGAAAAGAGTGTGTTGGAAGAAAAATTGGCCAGAGGTCTGCGTAACTTGAAAAAGGCCAATCCCTCGCTTAAAGAGCAGGTGCGTTATCTGCTGACATATGTAGATTACTATTCAGAGGAAGAATGTTATCAGTTGATGCTTGCCATTGACGAAATGGAATTGCAGGACCCTATTGAATCCAGGAAGGTGGAGGCAGATAATTATATCAAATATGCCAGATATGCCGAGGCGATTAGCGTCTATAGCAATGTTATTTATCAGATGGAGCATTATGAGGATTTGAATATAACGAAGAAATTTAAAGGCGATGTATATCACAATCTGGGAGTAGCATATATGCGGCTTCTTAATGGCGATGCGGCAAAAGAGGCATTTAAGAAAGCATATTTTTTAAATCAAAACAAAGAATCCCTTAAAAGCTACTTATGGGCCTTAAAGCTTTTAAATGATGAATCAAGATTTTTTGATATTACCGAGGAATATCATTTGACAGAGGCTTTTATAAATACTGTCCTTGATGAATACAATCGGATATTGGCAGCTTCTAAAACTAACAATCAGCATTATGATAATGTCAAGAAGCGTTTTTCGAATATCTATGATGATACTTTTGATCAGGAAGCCAGAGCCTATATTGATGAATTAAAGCTTTGGTACAAAGGGGAAGAGCAATAATATCTTGACAAATAGGTTAAAGAATAATAAGATAATACAAAAAAAGGAACGAATTTAATGAATTTAGAGAAGAATTATAATCCGTCGGCGATAGAAGGCAAGATTTATGAGAAATGGCTGAGTAAGAAGTATTTTCATGCCGAAGTGGACAAGCGCAAGAGACCATTTACGATTGTGATTCCGCCGCCCAATATTACGGGACAGCTGCATATGGGACACGCTCTGGATAATACAATGCAGGATATCTTGATTCGTTATAAAAGAATGCAAGGTTATAATGCATTGTGGCAGCCGGGAACGGATCATGCAAGTATTGCAACAGAAGTTAAGATTATTGAAGCTCTGAAAAAAGAAGGCATTGATAAAGAAGAGCTGGGCCGAGAGGGCTTTTTAAAACGAGCATGGGAGTGGAAGGAAGAATATGGCGGACGTATTATTGGTCAGTTAAAGCGGCTGGGTTCTTCCTGTGATTGGGACAGAGAACGTTTTACAATGGATGAAGGCTGTTCTAAAGCTGTCGAGGAGGTTTTTGTCAATCTCTATCAAAAAGGTTATATTTATAAAGGTGCCAGAATTATCAATTGGTGTCCGGTATGTCAGACATCTATTTCTGATGCTGAGGTGGAACACGAAGATCAGGCCGGGCATTTCTGGCATATTAATTATCCTGTGGCAGGTGCAGGAGAGATGATAGAGATAGCTACGACACGTCCCGAGACGATGTTGGGAGATACTGCAGTTGCAGTGAATCCTGAAGATGAAAGATACAGCCATCTGATTGGGAAGTGCGTTATCCTGCCGTTTGTTAACCGTGAGATTCCAATCATTGCGGATGCTTATGTAGATATGGAATTTGGAACCGGGGCGGTAAAGATTACACCGGCTCATGATCCCAATGACTTTGAGGTGGGCAAACGTCACAATCTGCCTCAGATTAACATAATGGATGATGATGCAAAGATTAATGAAAATGGCGGTCAATATGCCGGTATGGACCGATATGCTGCCAGAACGGCGATTGTTAAAGACTTAGAGGACTTAGGACTTCTGGTAAAGGTGGCGGAACATGCGCATAATGTAGGTATTCATGACCGCTGCCATACGACAGTTGAACCTTTGATTAAGCAGCAGTGGTTTGTCAAAATGGAAGAACTGGCCAAACCGGCCATTGAAGCGCTGAAGACCGGAGCGTTAAAGTTTGTACCTGAACATTTCGATAAGATATATCTTCATTGGCTTGAAAACATTAGAGACTGGTGCATCTCCAGGCAATTATGGTGGGGGCACCGCATACCGGCTTATTATTGCCGTGACTGTGGGGAAATCATTGTGGCAAAAAGTGACAATCTACCTAAGGTATGTCCGAAATGTGGGAGTACACATATGGTACAGGATGAAGATACATTGGATACATGGTTTTCTTCGGCATTATGGCCTTTCTCGACGCTGGGCTGGCCGGATAAGACAGAAGAAATGGACTATTTTTATCCCACGGATGTTTTAGTCACCGGTTATGATATTATCTTTTTCTGGGTTATCCGAATGGTATTTTCCGGTATTGAGCATACCGGAAAGCTGCCTTTTAATACTGTTTTAATTCACGGTCTCATAAGAGATTCTCAAGGCCGTAAAATGAGCAAATCTTTGGGAAATGGCATTGATCCTTTGGAAGTGATTGATAAATATGGTGCTGATGCCCTGCGCTTTACCCTGGTAACAGGCAATGCCCCGGGAAATGATATGCGGTTTTATTGGGAGCGGGTGGAGGCCAGCAGGAATTTTGCCAATAAGGTCTGGAATGCTTCAAGATTTATACTGATGAATTTCCACCAGGCAGATGAAGCCGGCATATCCATAGAAAATATTGACTTGAATCAGCTGACTCAGGCAGATAGGTGGATTTTATCTAAAGTCAATTCATTGGCAAAAGAAGTTACGGACAATATGGATAAATATGAGTTGGGTATCGCAGTGGGAAAACTGTATGATTTTATTTGGGAAGAATTCTGCGACTGGTATATCGAAATGGTCAAGCCACGCTTATATAACGATGAAGATCAGACAAAAGCGGCGGCTTTGTGGACACTAAAAACGGTTTTGATAGCTGCGTTAAAATTATTGCATCCCTATATGCCATTTATTACTGAAGAGATTTTTACAACATTACAGACCGCAGACGAATCTATCATGATTTCTAAATGGCCTGAGTATAAAACCCAGTGGCATTTTCCTGAGGAGGAAGCTGCGGTGGAGACGATTAAAGAAGCAGTCCGCGGCATCCGTAACATACGCACTCAGATGAACGTGCCCCCTGGCAAGAAATCAAAGGTGATCGTTGTATCCGATTATGCGGCATTACGTCACCTGTTTGAATCAGGGAAGGTATTCTTTGCGGCACTGGGTCATGCAAGTGAGGTAATCGTTCAGGCGGATAAAGCCGGTATTGGAGAAGATGCTGTTTCGGCTATTATCCAGGATGCCGCCATCTATATGCCGTTGTCGGATTTAGTGGATATAGAAAAGGAAATTAAACGGCTTGAAAATGAAGCGGCCAAATTAAATAAAGAAATTGCCAGAGCAACCGGAATGTTAAATAACCCCAATTTTGTAAGTAAAGCACCTGAAGCCAAAATAAACGAAGAAAAGAGTAAGCTTGAGAAGTATACCAGGATGTTAAAACAGGTTGAGGAACGCTTGCGGTCATATAGGAAATAAAAGATTTTCATTCCCTGTCGGTTATGCTATAATGGCATGGAAAGGAAGTGTATATTATGCTTAGATCAACATACAACATTTGGAGATTTACAAAAGTATTAGTGCTGCTAAGTATGTGTTTACTGATATTTACTGCCTGTGACAAAAAAACTGATGATGATCAGACGACTGTGGGAACCATTGGGACGACTGCGGCGACGAAGGAAGAAACATCAGATACTTCCTATGATACTTCTGTGGGACCGCCTGAGACAACGGATGAAGGTGGCCTATTGCAGCTTCTTTCTGAAAAGAGCCTCGAAGATTACAGTAATTATGAAGAAATTATTATAAATCCCAGTGGGACAAGTATGGTTTTTACAACTAACAAGGAACTTCAGAATGTTAAGTTAATTGGTGTAAATTATAATGGTGATTTGTTCGATGAAGGCTTGATTTATTATGATAAGGAGACGTTTACACCAGAAGATGCTATTTTAATCACCACAGTTATTCCGGAGGGAATGCCTGATCTGCTCCTTAGTTATATTGATGGCAGCGGTAATCAGAAAAACTATTATATTTCCCAGAATGGTACTGACGGTTCCTTGGAATTGCTTGCGGAGAGCGAAATACTTTTTTCAGAAACGACTGATAGTGGTGAATGATAAAATTAAAAAAGAGTTGCATCATTTTTAAAATTCGTGTTATAATACAAAACAAATATCAAAGGCTAAGAAGGAGACTAAAACCCATGGAACGCTGCAGGGAGATGATGCCACAGACTGAAAGCATCATCAGATGGAACTGGGTGGAGGAACAATCCGGAGCTGATGGACTGAAAGATAGAGTAGGTTCATACGTGGCACGCGTTAAGTGGAGAGTGGAGAATTATTAGAAAGATTCTCAAAGCGGGTGGTACCGCGGGAAAAATCCCGTCCCGGAATATTTAGATATTCCGGGACGGGATTTTTTGCCGGCCGGAAAAAGCTTGCAGGCAGTGATACCCGCCATTGACAATGGCGGGTAAGATTGGAGGTATATGATGGAGTTTTTAAATGGCATTAAAGAAGATGGTATATCAGAAGTCGCTGACATTCTTAAGAATGGTTTAAAAGAACAGGTGATTGTCATGAATGGAGCAGTCCATAAGATTGCTGATATGAGTGGATTTACATTTATCACACTCAGGAATCGGGAAGGTTTGATTCAATGTATCAAAGATGCAGATACGCAATTTGCTGAAGAGTTAAAAGAAGGTATGACTTTAAAAGTTAAAGGAACAGTGAAACAAGAGCCAAGAGCACCTTTTGGATTTGAAATACGTCTGCATAACGTGGAAGTTTTATCACGACCGGCGGCGCCAATGCCCCTGCCGATTCATAAATGGAAATTGGGAACATCATTAGAGACAAAGCTTGAACTGCGTCCCATAGTCCTACGAAATATCAGGGAGCGCTCAAAGTTTAAAATCCAGGAAGGCATTGTCCGGGGATTTAGAGACTTTTTATTCACCCAGAGTTTTACAGAAATTCATACCCCTAAAATTGTGGCGGGAAATGCTGAAGGCGGTGCGAATGTTTTTAAATTCGAATACTTTGGAAAGAAAGCTTTCCTAACCCAGAGCCCTCAGTTCTATAAACAAATGATGGTGGGTGTTTTTGACAGGGTATTCGAGACCGCTCCCGTGTTCAGGGCGGAAAAACACAATACAACCAGGCATATTAATGAATATACAAGCCTCGACTTTGAAATGGGATATATCGATAGCTTTGAGGATATTATGGCCATGGAAACCGAGATGTTAAAATATGTCTTTAAACTGTTGAATACTCAGTATCAAGCGGAGTTAAAACGGCTGAATATACAGCTGCCTGAAATCGAGAATATTCCGGTGATACGCTTTGATGAGGTGAAACAGCTGGTGGCAGAAAAGTACAATAGAAAAATGAAAACACCAAATGATTTGGAACCGGAAGAAGAAGCATTGATTGGCGAATACTTTAAAGAAGAATATGGAAGTGATTTTGTCTTTGTGACGCATTATCCATCAAAAAAGCGGCCATTTTATGCCATGGACGATCCGGAAAATTCTAAGTATACCTTAAGCTTCGACTTATTATATAAAGGCTTAGAGATTACAACAGGCGGGCAGAGAATTCATTCTTATGAAGAACAGTGTAATAAGATGATTGAAAGAGCTATGGAGCCATCAGAATTTGAAGATTATTTAATGATCCATAAATATGGAATGCCACCTCATGGTGGTTTGGGTATTGGTCTTGAACGTTTGACAATGAAGCTTCTTGACGAACAAAATGTCAGAGAGACAACGCTATTCCCGAGAGATGTTAACCGTCTTGAGCCATAAAATGGATAGATACGATTTTTGATTAAATTTGAAGAAGGAGTGATTACATGATTAGTGATGAAACCATTAAGTATGTGGCAGCATTGGCAAAGCTGGATTTAAGCGAAGAAGAAGCTGTCCGGGCCAAAATAGATTTAAGTCAAATAATTGAATACGTCAATCGTATGAATGAGCTTGACACAACAGGCATTGAACCAATGTCCCATGTATTTGCCTATGAGAATGTATTTAGAGAAGATGTTGTGACAAATCGGTCCGAGAGAGATGTCATATTATCCAATGCACCTGAGTCAAAAGACGGCGGATTCAAAGTGCCGAAAACGGTAGAATAGGAGGCGGGGACAATGGATTTAACAAAGCTATCTGCCCTTGAACTGGGCAGGGAGATAAAAAACGGTCAAGTATCTGCCGTCGATGCAGTTAAAGAACAATTGGCGGTGATTAAGGATAGAGATGCCAAATATCAATGCTTTATTAGCGTTGAAGCAGAAAAAGCATTGGCAGAAGCCGAGACGGTCCAGAAAAAAATAGAGCAGGGAGAATATAAAAATTCACCGATAGCCGGTGTCCCCATAGCCGTGAAAGATAATATCTGTGTTAAGGATATGTATGCGACATGTGCCTCAAAAATGCTGTATAATTTCAAACCGGGCTATCATGCCGCCGTCATTGAAAAATTAAAAGAAGCGGGAGCAATCATCATCGGAAAAACCAATATGGATGAATTTGCCATGGGGAGTACAACGGAAACCTCATATTTTGGCGAAACGAAAAATCCATGGGATATAGAGCGGGTACCGGGTGGCTCATCCGGTGGCTCTGCGGCTGCAGTTGCGGCAGAAGAGACCCCCATTGCATTAGGTTCTGACACCGGAGGCTCAATCAGACAGCCAAGTGCTTTCTGCGGTGTTACCGGCATCAAGCCCACTTATGGAACTGTTTCAAGATTTGGCTTGATTGCCTATGCCTCATCCTTAGATCAAATCGGACCGATTGGCCGGAATGTGTCCGATTGTGCCGCTCTGCTTGAAGTTATCGCCGGACATGACATCAAAGACAGCACCAGTGTGCCCGATTTGGATAAAAACTATATGTTGGCACTTGTGGATGATGTTAAAGGAATGCGAATCGGGATTCCAAGTGGCTACATCGGTGAAGGATTAGACCCGGAGATCAGGGGAGCGGTCACTAAGGCGGGCAAAGTTTTGGCGGAGAAGGGCGCCATTGTAGAGACTTTTGACTTGGATATGGCAGACTACGCCGTGCCGGCTTACTATGTCATTGCATCAGCAGAAGCCAGTTCAAATCTTTCCCGATATGACGGTGTCAAATATGGTTATCGTACCAAGGAATTTACCAATCTTGCAGAGGTTTATAAAAAAACACGAAATGAAGGCTTCGGTCAGGAGGTCAAACGGCGGATGATGATAGGCGCCTTCGTTTTAAGCTCGGGTTATTATGATGCCTATTATATTAAAGCATTACAGGTGAAAGCCTTGATTAAAAAAGCTTTTGACGAGGCTTTTAAAAAATATGACTTTATTTTAGGACCAACGGCACCAACAACGGCATTGAAATCGGGAAACAACCTTGAGAACCCACTTAAAATGTATTTAGGAGACATCTACACCGTTTCTGTTAATCTGGCCGGATTACCGGCAATTAGTCTGCCCTATGGCATAGATTCAAAGGGCTTGCCCATAGGCCTGCAGCTCATTGGTGACGCGTTTAAGGAAAAGACAATTATCAGGGGGGCGTATGCCCTGGAACAGACAAGGCCGGCGATAAGGCCGGCACTATAGAAAGGAGGCAGGAGAAATGAAGTCTTATGAAACCGTGATTGGACTGGAGGTTCATTGTGAACTTGATACGAAATCAAAAATATTCTGCGGATGTACGACCCAGTTCGGCGGAGAGCCGAATACTCATGTCTGCCCGGTATGTTCGGGAATGCCGGGAACGCTGCCTGTTTTAAATAAACAAGTCGTTAACTATGCGCTGAAGGCAGGACTTGCACTTAACTGTGATATTACCCGTTACTGTAAGTTTGACAGAAAAAACTATTTTTATCCTGATCTTCCAAAAGCTTATCAGATTTCCCAGCTTTATCTGCCAATCTGCCATAATGGATACGTTGAAATTGAAACCGAGAGCGGCAGAAAGCAAATCGGAATTCACGAGATTCACATGGAAGAGGATGCCGGTAAACTCATCCATGATGAGTGGGAGGATTGTACGATTGTGGATTATAACAGATGCGGCGTACCATTGATAGAAATCGTCAGCGAGCCGGATATGCGCAGTGCCGAAGAGGTCATTGCTTATCTTGAGAAGTTAAAACTGATTTTACAATACTTAGGGGTATCTGACTGTAAAATGCAGGAAGGTTCATTGCGTGCCGACATCAATTTATCGGTCAGAGAAGTGGGCAGTGATATCTTGGGGACACGTACTGAAATGAAAAACATGAACTCTTTTAAAGCCATTGCCAGAGCTATTGAAGGAGAGCGGAAACGGCAGATTGAATTGCTTGAGGAAGGCAAAACGATCATCCAGGAGACCAGACGCTGGGACGACAATAAGGATACCAGCTTCGGTATGCGTTCTAAGGAAGATGCTCAGGACTACCGTTATTTTCCTGATCCGGACTTACCCCCGATTTCCATTAGTGAAGCCTGGATAAAGCAGGTTAAAAATGAGCAGCCGGAATTAAGAGATGAAAAAATGACCAGATATATGAAAGAATTTGAAATTCCTGAATATGATGCCGCTATTATTACCGGATCAAAAGTCATGGCGGATATCTTTGAGTTAACTGCCGATTTATGCAAGAAACCCAAAGAAGTTTCCAATTGGCTGATGGTTGAAACGATGCGTCTGCTCAAGGTTCATGACATGGAGGCTGAGGAAATTCATTTTTCTGGTAACAATCTTGCAAAACTCATTGGCTTAGTGGATAAAGGGACAATTAACAGAACCGTTGCCAAAAAGGTATTTGAGGTTATTTTTACAGAGGATATAGATCCGGAGCGTTACGTTGAAGAAAACGGCTTGAAAATGGAAGCAGATGACGGGCAGCTGCGCACAGTCATTGAGAACGTCTTAGCTGAAAATGAAAAGTCGGTGCAGGATTTCAAGGCCGGCAAGACAAAAGCCATGGGCTTCTTAGTCGGACAGACGATGAAGACGATGAAAGGTAAGGCTGACCCCGGTATGGTGAACCGACTGTTGACGGAAATGCTTTCATAAAAATGATAAAATTATAAAATCCCCTAAGTTTGTTGAAAAATGATATAATACAGAGTATAATAAATTTAATAACAAACAAAGGGGAATTCTTATGAGTTTTTTAAGTATTGACGGCCCGCTTATGCAGGGGATTAACAAAATTATTAATTGTGCATATCTTAGCATTCTATGGTTGATTTTTTCTTTGCCGATTATAACGGTTGGTGCATCAACTACGGCACTTTATTATACGACCAATAAGGTCATCCGCAACAACAGAGGTTATGTGTTTCAGCAGTTTTGGCACAGCTTTAAGACCTCCTTTAAGCAGTCGACGATTATGTGGCTGATTTATCTGGTGATTGCGCTGATATTGTATTATGATGGCGAGATTATGCTTCTATTGACTGAAAAGAGTAATTTTGGTACGATGGCTAATTTGTTTTTTAAAGCGATGATGATTTTGGTATCTATCTGGATGATTTATGTGTTGACTTATATTGCCAGGTTTGAAGCCCCCTTGAAAACAGTTGCCAAGAATGCGGCTTTTATGGCTATACGGCATCTGCCTAAGACTTTGTTAATCGCACTTATTTTTGCCGTAGCGGTGTTTGCGGTATGGTTTATGTACATACTTATTATTATTGTCCCAACGTTAGCCGCCTGGGCTATAAGCTATTTTATGGAAAAGACCTTTGAACTTTATATGAGTGATGAAGATCGACATAATGAAGCGAAGCTTAATGGGAAGGAATATGAATAGCGTGTATTGCAGGATGATATGGAGGCTGATACTGTGGAATATAATATAGTTGAAAATATCAGACAGATAGATGAGGCGATTGCCGCAGGTAATGATGCTATAAGAAGTTTGAATCAGGCTCTTAACAGTCTTGGCTCTGCCAGGAATTTCGGAATATGGGATATGTTCGGAGGCGGGTTTATCAGTGGAATGCTTAAACATTCCAAGATTAATGAAGCGAATAAGGAACTTGAGAATACAAAGCATTTGCTAGGCAGATTCAAAAAAGAAATATCTGATGTCCACATTGAAACAGATATTCAAATTGATATCGGAGGATTTGCAAAATTTGCTGATTATTTTTTTGATGGATTGATTGCCGATTGGTATGTCCAGTCTAAGATTAATGAAAATAGAAAGAAAGTAGAAAACGTAAAATCTCAGGTCGTTACGTTGATTCATTCCATCTGCGGTATTGACTTTTTCCATTGCGAGTTCTATATTTAGTAATAATCTTATCTGATATGGGGACTGCGCTAGTTTCATAACTTATTTGATTTGCAATTTTATTATTCATTTCCTGTGCATTTGCCATTGCCGGAGAAGCAAGTAGCATAATACTTAAAAGCAGTACAGTTAGCAACTTTTTAGACTTCATTTTCTTACTCCTTTTTAATCTCAAAACCACTTTCAACCATCATATTCTTAGAATATTCACTGATTTCATCAAATCTGCCATCAGGTGTTTTTAAAATATATCTGCCGTCTTTAGTTTCCAATATATATGTGTTTTGCGGAGTTAATTCAAAATCACCATCTTCTTCAATAATTTCAGATTGTGGGGGATTACCTTTTGGTTGTAATACAATCGTATATGACAAAGTAAAAACAGATATGAAAAACATATAGAATATTGCGGATTTTATCGTTACCCGATATTTTGGTTCCTCTATTGCAATAATTTCAAACCTTTCCATTACAGCCGATTTATTACCTGCTAATTGCGATACCACTTTAGCCTGATATTTGACAAAATCAATCTCAATAGCCTTTTTAACAGCAGAAGCTATCGTTTGAAGATAGATTACTTTCTCATCTTTATTTAAGGTTTTGGTGATCGTCAAATCGCACTTAATCTCAAGTGTTTGTTCCAAATCTTTTCTAAGCAGATAAACTGTTGGATTCCACCAGAAAACACAGCAATATATATGTATCAGCATTTTAACAAGAAGATCCCTATTTAAAAAGTGTGTGTACTCATGAAGCAATGTGTAAAATAATTCATCATCACCGTATTCGCGGTCGGGGAGTAAGATATAATGTCTGAAAACACCTACTCCCATAGGCATGGTGATTTCCGGACTATACATTATGCTTACATTAATCTTTCGCTTACTTCTGCCAATAACAGTTTCAAATATTTGATTTGTATAATCATCTTTACTTTTATACTTTGCGATCTTTTTAAAGCTCTTTAAATACTTTATATAAAAAAACGCAAAGTATAAAAGAATAATGAATGAAACAATTGCCCAGAGGGCTAGAAATATTTGCACTGTGTTTAGGCTGATGGACATAAATCTAATTTGGCCATTTGTGATGATTGAGTACAAATCATTAAACACAGCAGGGGTGACAACGACTGATGTAAAAGAAAATTCAAAAGGAAAAACCATTCGGACTAAACAAACCGCATATAAGAGGACAATACTCATAACACCAAACCATCTCACCAATATCCTGTTGTTACGAAAAAAATAGATGGATACGGTTAAAATACTGCATAAAATTACGGACGTTATAAATGAAAAGATAGTAATCATCATTTGCTACTAATTCTCCTTAAGGGTATCTATGAACTCTTCTAAATCTTTAATTAGTTTATCGGTGTCTTTCACTTTGGTTTCCCTTGCAAGGGCGGCAGTCACTTTTGCTATGGAGCCGTCTACAAGACCTTTGCCGGCAATGAGTTTTGCCGCATATTCTTCCTTTGTCAGGGCCGGTTCAAATTGACGGGCATATTGGGTGCCGTATTGAACAGTGCCGCAAACTTGGATAGAGCCTTTTTTTAATAAAGAACGGAGCATGATGTGTAGATAATTATCCTTCCAGGAAGAACCATCAGAGCGTTCCAGCATTTCAACACTGGTCAGGGGCTTGTTGCTTTGCCATAACATTTCCATAAGCTCTTCCTCGCGATTCGTTAAATGATACTTTGACTTAGACATATATTTCACCTCTTTTCCGACGCTTCAGCGATACTTGTGATATTAATCAATGCTTGATTTATTTAGCTATTATATCGCATAAACCCCAAAAAGTCAATAGAGATTAGAATTGCATTAATATAAATTATAAATAAAAATAGTTAATAAAAATGATTGACAAAAGGGAAATCTTGTTGTAATATATTGGTAACAAAGTTGCGACTGTTGTACTAAAGAGAAAGAAGGTGATTCCATTGGGAAATTAAAAACGTCCACATAAAACCGAAAGGCTGAACACCTACCACAAAAGTGGTAACAGGAATTATGAGGACATAAATATTCTACCATATTTTTATAGGGAAGACAAGCAATTACGAAAAATAGCAGTTTTGAATGGTAAATTAATTTATTTATAGACGACATCCAGCAAAAATTTATTTTGGGAGGATATCCACAGCACCCTTCATTTTTTAGAAGGTTATCCACATTCATAGGGTGTGTT
>Ga0153922_1000097_pt1 | contig 34926 bp, 30 predicted proteins | sample TSNJ006MetaG_FD_104723 | JGI IMG/M metagenome (GOLD analysis project Ga0153922, IMG submission 104723) | Attine ant fungus gardens microbial communities from New Jersey, USA - TSNJ006 MetaG | ecosystem: Host-associated > Fungi > Mycelium > Unclassified | place: USA: New Jersey, Brendon T. Byrne... | reverse complement strand
TTGTGTCAATAAAATTTAAAATATTTTTGTTGACAAATAAAAATTACTGTGGTAATTTATGTAAAGCGCCAAACATATAATGCATGTATGTATAGTATGATATGAGGTTAGAGAAAAAGGAATGAAAAGTGAGGTAATGGAAATGAGGGAAAAATTTTTAAGTTTATTGTTAACAGTAGTTTTGGTACTAAGCAGTTTGACCGGATGCGGATCGGCAAATGAGGCATCAAACGATTCAGCAAGTGAAACATCAGCAGAATCGGATGGTGAAACATCAAATGGAGGTGCGGTGAGCATTACGAATGTTTCCTATGACCCAACCAGGGAATTTTATGAAGCATATAATAAAATTTTTGCAGAGTATTGGAAAGAGAAGGCCGGCCAGGATGTAGAGGTTACACAATCCCATGGCGGCTCAGGAAAGCAGGCGCTTGCGGTGGCGAACGGGTTGGAAGCAGATGTGGTAACACTGGCACTGGAGTATGATGTGAAAGCGGTAGAAGATGCCGGTTTGATCGAAGCAGGATGGGTAGATGAATTTGAAAGTGCCAGCGCACCGTATACATCCACGATCGTATTTCTGGTAAGAAAAGGAAATCCAAAGGATATCAAAGACTGGGATGACTTAATAAAGGAGGATGTGGGAGTCATTACCCCTAACCCCAAGACTTCCGGTGGTGCGAGATGGAATTACCTGGCTGCATGGGCATTTGCAGAGGATTTATATGATAATGATGAAGCACAGGTTCTGGACTTCATGGCGGCATTATATGACAATGTGCTTGTACTGGATTCGGGAGCAAGAGGCTCCACCACTTCTTTTGTAGAAAATGGGCAGGGAGACGTATTGTTAGCATGGGAAAATGAAGCATACCTGTCCATGCAGGATTATCCGGATGATTATGAAATCGTGACCCCAAGTATCAGTATCCTTGCACAGCCTTCCGTTGCAATTGTGGATGCTGTCGTAGATAACAGGGGAACAAGGGATGTGGCAACGGAGTATTTAAGTTACCTGTATTCTGAAGAAGCACAGCGTCTTGCGGGAGAAAATTATTACCGTCCCTCGAATACCGATATTTTGCAGGAATATACCGATGTATTTGATTTGGGCATAAACCTGGTTACGATAGATTACTTTGGCGGATGGGACAAAGCGCAGAATACCCATTTTACAGATGGGAAGATCTTCGATCAAATATATGAAAAATAGTTTGAAGGAGAAGTGAAGGAGATGTCATGAATAAGAACCAAAAAAATAAAAGGGTAATTCCGGGATTTGGGATATCCATGGGGGTAACCCTTACGATGCTGGGACTCATAGTTCTGATACCATTGGCATCTTTGGTAGTTTATATGGCTCAGATGGGCATTGGTGAAATTATTCAGACGATTACCAGGGAAAGGGTATTGGCCAGCTTCCGAGTCAGCTTCATGACTGCATTTATTGCTTCGGCAATCAATGCAGTCATGGGATTAATCCTGGCCTGGGTATTAGTCAGGTACGAATTCCCGGGGAAAAGGATTCTGGATGGAATGATAGAACTCCCATTTGCCCTTCCGACAGCCGTAGCCGGCATTGCCCTTACATCCTTGACATCAGACCAGGGGTGGATAGGAAGCTTTTTTTCAAAATTTGGCATAAAGATTGCTTATACACGAATCGGGATTACCATAGCCCTCATATTTATCGGAATCCCTTTTGTGGTCCGTTCCGTCCAGCCTGTACTGGAAAAGCTGGATGCTTCTTATGAAGAAGCGGCCGGTGCTTTAGGGGCAGGTCCGTTTACTATATTCTGGAGGGTCATTTTCCCGGAATTAAGCTCCGCTTTATTTACTGGTTTCGGCCTGGCTTTCGGCAGATGCCTTGGTGAATATGGAAGCGTTGTCTTCATTGCAGGCAATAAGCCCTACTACACGGAAATCACCCCGCTCATCATCATGTCGAAACTACAGGAATATGATTATGCAAGTGCCGCGGCCATTGCACTGGTCATGCTATTGGCGGCATTTCTCGTGTTATTCCTGATCAACATGATCCAGGCAAGAAACACGAAGATAATCTTAACGGGAGGATGAAGGCAATGAATGGAAACAGAACAGCGTCAGGAGCCGTAAAATGGGTTTTAATCTGGATCAGTGTCAGTTTTATCGGATTGATGCTTTTGGTTCCCTTATGCCTCGTAATTACAGAATCCCTTCGGGATGGGTGGAAAACCTACCTTCAGGCAGTGGCGGATGAATATACGGTAAAGGCTTTCCTGCTGACCCTGCAGGCAACGGTAACTGCAGTCCTCCTGAACACGGTATTTGGCCTCTTCGCATCGTGGCTCATAACTAAGTTCCATTTTAAAGGGAAAAAGCTGTTAACGACAATGATTGACATTCCGGTAACGGTTTCCCCCATTATCGCGGGCTTGATTTATGTATTGACATTTGGGAGGCAGAGTTTTTTATATCCATATTTACAGGCGGCAGGCATTCAGATTGTATTTGCCGTGCCGGGAATCGTCCTGGCGACCATATTTGTCACATTCCCTTTTATTTCAAGGGAACTGATACCTGTATTGGAGGCTCAGGGGACAGACGAAGAGGAAGCGGCCGCATTGATGGGAGCCGGCGGCTTTACGATTTTCCGAAGGGTGACATTTCCCCATATGAAATGGGCATTTCTTTATGGCATCACTTTATGTACGGCCCGTGCCATGGGTGAGTTTGGGGCGGTATCCGTGTTATCCGGGCATTTACGGGGAAAGACCAATACATTGCCCCTGCATGTGGAAATTTTATATAATGAATTCAAATATGTCCCTTCATTTGCAGTAGCCTCCGTCCTGGTCATTATGGCTGTTGTCATATTGATTATCCGGAGCATTGTGGAATATAAAGGGAAGAAAAGGGTATGACATGTATGTAGAATTAAAAAATATAAATAAGACATTCGGTGATTACAAAGCTTCTGATGCCGTTACCTTTGGAATAAAAAAGGGAAAGCTGGTGGGTCTGTTAGGTCCAAGCGGAAGCGGCAAGACGACCATCCTTCGAATGATAGCAGGTTTGGAGGAACCGGACGAAGGAGAAATCATCATAGATGGAAAGGTAGTCAACCATATACCGGCCAGCAAAAGGGGCATTGGGTTCGTATTTCAGAATTATGCGCTGTTTCGATACATGACGGTATATGAAAACATAGCATTCGGCTTAAGGGTGCAAAAGGCGAATAAAAAAGCAATTGACGTAAGGGTGAAGGAATTAGTTGCACTGATTGGACTGGAAGGATTGGAAAAGAGATATCCAAGCCAGTTGTCAGGGGGGCAGAAACAACGCGTGGCATTTGCAAGGGCTTTGGCACCCAATCCCCACCTGCTTTTACTTGATGAGCCATTTGCCGCCATTGATGCAAAGGTAAGACAGGAATTAAGAAGCTGGCTGAAGGACATGATTGAAAGGCTTGGCATAACCAGTATTTTTGTGACCCATGACCAGGAGGAAGCCATTGAAGTAGCAGATGAAATCATCATTACCAACAAGGGGCGGATAGAGCAGATGGGTACTCCGATTAAGATCTACCAGAATCCGAAAACTTCCTTTGTGGCATCTTTCTTTGGGCGGGCATCCAGGATTGAAAATTACCACGGTTTCCAATGTTTTGATCAGGTTGCTGGGGCGAAACAGGCATTTATCCGTCCTGAATTTGTCAGGGTAACGAAAAAAAGTGAAGTACAGAAATATAAAAGCTCGGTTTCCGAAGGCATAGTGGAGCAGGTTTCCTTCCGGGGTGACAATACGGAACTCCGTATCCGTGTCGATGACATGGCAGTCATTGCGAAACGGCGCCTGGAAGAAGAAATCGTAGAGGTTGGGGAAAAGGTAGATGTTTTCTTGTACCGGATCTTTGTGGTCGACGAAGAGAAGGTATATCTCCTTGAGAATAAATCATTAAAGGATGATTCGGTTTTCATTTAGAAAATAAAATAATTACGGAGGCTGTTATGGTAACAAAGGAAATAAAAACAGATGTGCTTATTATAGGAGGTGGGACCGCAGGCTGTTTTTCAGCAATTACCCTTGGAAAGAAAGACAATTTAAATGTACTGGTGGTGGAGAAAGCCAATATCAAGCGCAGCGGATGCCTGGCAGCAGGGGTTAATGCCATCAATGCATATATAACGGAAGACAGTACTCCACAGGATTATGTGGAGTATGCCAAAAAGGATGCCGAAGGCATTGTAAGGGAAGATTTGCTCCTTACTATGTCAGAAAGGCTGAACCGTGTCACAAAAGCCATGGAAGATTTAGGCCTTGTCATCTTAAAGGATAAAAACGGAACATACATTACCCGTGGAGACCGCAACATCAAGATAAATGGGGAAAACATAAAGCCGATTCTGGCAGATGCGGTTTTAAGGCAAAAGAATGTGACCGTATGTAACCATGTGAACATCACAGACTATATTGTGGAAAACAACCGGATCAAGGGAGCGTTTGGGTTTGATGTAAATGAGGAAGTATGTTACCTCATCAGGGCAAAAGGGGTGATATGTGCTACCGGCGGGGCTGCTGGGCTTTATAGACCTAACAATCCGGGATTTTCCAGGCATAAGATTTGGTATCCGCCCTTCAATACGGGAGCAGGATATGCCATGGGCATCCTTGCCGGGGCAGAAATGACCACCTTTGAGATGCGCTTCATCGCCTTAAGATGCAAGGATACCATTGCCCCGACCGGGACCATTGCACAGGGAGTTCTGGCAAGGCAGGTAAATTCCCGTGGTGAAATATATGAAGACCGGTATGGGCTGTCCACTTCCAAGCGGATATATGGTACCGTGATGGAAAACAGGGAAGGCAGGGGCCCGTGTTACTTAAGGACGGCAGGAATTATAAAAGAGCAGGAAGATGATTTGTACAAAGCGTATCTGAACATGGCGCCCAGCCAGACATTGAAATGGCTGGAGTCAGGGAAAGGACCCTCGGAAGAAAATGTGGAAATTGAAGGTACGGAGCCATATATCGTGGGAGGGCACACCGCAAGCGGTTATTGGGTGGACACCAGTCGCCAGACCACGATCGTTGGATTGTTTGCCGCTGGCGATGTGGCAGGCGGATGTCCCCAAAAGTATGTCACAGGAGCACTGGCGGAGGGAGAGATTGCAGCAGAGGCCGCTTTTGATTTTGTAAACCAGAATGGTTATTGTGAAATAAATCAGGAGGCGGCAGAAAGAAAGAGGGCGGAATATGAGAGGTTTTTACATCAGAAAGGGTCATTGGTTACAACAGAACAATTGGAAGAAACGATGCAAAAGATAATGGACCAGTATGCAGGCGGCATCGGTACGGACTACCGGTACAATGAAAGCCGGCTGAAACTGGCCGCCGAAAAAATAGAAGCCCTGTCAGGTTTATGCCATCAGGTTTTGGCAACGGACATGGACGGACTTCTCCGGGTTTACGAGCTGAAAGAACGCCTGGTAGTGTGCCAGTCCGTGATTGCCCACCTGATGGCCAGAAAGGAAACCAGATGGCACAGTTTCGGGGAAAATCTGGATTTTCCAGATAAAAAAGAAGAAGGGATGAAATATGTGAATTCAAAAATGGTGGATGGAAACCTCAGGATGGTTTTCAGGGAACTTGTGTCAGGAGGGAAAGCCTATGAGCATACAAATCCAGAAAACTGACTGTACCGGGTGCGGCAAATGCATTGAGGCATGTCCGGGTAACCTGATAAAAAAAGACAGTGAAGGGAAAGCCTGTATCAGGCATCCCCGTGATTGCTGGGGATGCACCTCCTGTGTGAAAGAGTGTGCGAAAGGTGCCATTTTATTTTACTTAAGTGTGGATGTTGGCGGGAAAGGAAGTACCTTGTCCGTTTCTGAAAAGGATGACATCCGCATTTGGGAAATCAAATCCCCCTATGGAAACAGTAAGTCCATACGGGTAAATAAGAAAGATGCAAATAAGTATTAAGTGGATAGAGGAGGGAAAAAGGATGGGCAGTTTATCTCATCTTGATGAATTAGAGGCAGAGGCAATTTATATCATAAGGGAAGTGGCGGCGGAGTGTGAACGGCCGGTCATGCTATATTCCATAGGAAAAGACAGTTCCGTCATGCTGCATTTGGCATTGAAGGCATTTTATCCCGAGAAACCGCCGTTTCCATTCCTGCATGTGGATACTACATGGAAGTTTAAAGAAATGATTGCATTCAGGGAGAACATTGCCGAAAAGTCAGGAATTGAAATGCTGGCATACAGTAACCAGGAAGGAATTGACGCCGGAATAAATCCCTTTGATCATGGCGCCGCCTATACGGATATCATGAAGACCCAGGCATTAAAACAGGCTCTTGAAAAGTATAAGTTCACTGCCGCCTTTGGCGGGGGCCGCCGTGATGAGGAAAAATCCCGTGCCAAGGAAAGAATTTTTTCTTTTCGGAATGTATCCCATGCATGGGAACCGAAAAATCAGCGGCCGGAAATGTGGAAATTGTATAACACAAAGATTAATAAAGGAGAGAGCATCCGTGTATTTCCTATTTCCAACTGGACGGAAAAGGATATCTGGCAGTATATAAAACAGGAAAATATCGAAATCGTGCCTTTATATTATGCAAGGGAAAGGCCCGTGGTTTATCGGGAGGGCAATATCATTATGGTGGATGATGACAGGCTGAAGCTGAAAGAGGGGGAAGAAATACAGCATAAAAAAATACGTTTCCGTACATTAGGATGCTATCCCCTGACGGGAGGTGTGGAATCAGAGGCAGGCACACTGGATGAAATCATTGAAGAAACCTTGCGTGCCGTATCTTCGGAACGAACCAGCCGCGTCATAGACAGCGAATCAGACGGCAGCATGGAGAGACGTAAAAGGGAGGGGTATTTTTAACATGAGAGGGCTATTGAAATTTATCACATGCGGAAGCGTAGATGACGGAAAATCCACTTTAATCGGGCATATTCTTTATGATGCAAAGCTGCTCTATGCAGATCAGGAGAAATCCCTGGAACTGGATTCCAAAGTGGGAAGCAGGGCAGGGAAAATAGATTATTCCCTTCTGCTGGATGGATTAATGGCAGAGCGTGAGCAAGGCATTACCATTGATGTGGCCTACAGATATTTTACCACCGATCATAGAAGCTTCATTGTGGCAGATACCCCGGGACACGAAGAATATACAAGAAATATGGCGGTAGGTGCTTCTTTTGCGGAACTGGCCGTAATTTTAGTAGATGCCAAGCAGGGGGTATTGGTACAGACAAGGCGCCATGCAAGGATCTGCTCCCTTATGGGGATCCGGCAATTTGTCTTTGCCGTGAATAAAATGGATCTGGTAGGATATGAGGAAGCGGTATTTCGAAAGATTGAAGCACAGGTAACGGATCTGGCCGGAGAATTATCTTTATCAAATGTGGCGATAATTCCGGTATCAGCAACGGAAGGGGATAATGTAACCCATAAATCTGAACATATAAGCTGGTATGAAGGGGAAGCATTACTGCCCCATTTAGAACAGGTAGATGTTTCGGAGGCTGAAGAGGAAAAAGGATTCTATATGCCGGTACAGCGTGTATGCCGTCCAAACCATGAATTCCGTGGATTCCAGGGACAGATAGAAGCGGGTACCCTCTCTGTGGGAGATGACATCACCACACTTCCAAGCAATGGAAAAGCCCGTATAAAAAGCATATATATTGACAGCCGGCGGGAAGGGACCGCCACAAAGGGCCAGCCGGTTACCATACAGTTAGATCGGGAGGTAGATGTTTCAAGGGGGTGCGTACTATCGGCCGCTTCAGGCATTACATCTGCCGCTTCCATTGAGGCCACATTGCTTTGGATGGATGATGACAGGCTGATAAGCGGCAGAAATTTTTTTGTGAAAATAGGGACACGGCTGATACCCGGTGTAGTCACAGAAATCCTTCACACCATAGATGTAAATTCAGGGAAAGAAAAAGCGGCAGGCCAGTTGGATAAAAACGAAATTGCCGTCTGCAGAATGGCTCTGTCTGAAAAAATAGCAGTAGCTAGGTTTGATGCACATAAGACACTGGGAGAATTGATCCTGATTGACCGTGTGACAAACATGACATCTGCCTGCGGTGTCATAACAGAACTTTGTCAGGGAGAAAAAGGGTTACGGGATTGGAAGGTAAACAAGCAGGCTCGCTCCATAATGAAAGGACAGAGACCGGTTACCGTAGAGTTTCCCCTTGGAGAACATGGTCTCACCTTGGAACTGGTGGAAGAGCTTGAAAAACTGCTGGCTGCCGAGGGGAAGCATACCTATGTGTATGTACCGGAAAATGAGCTGTACCTGAGAGAAACCGTGAAGCATCTGAACGAGGCTGGGATTATAGTATTGCTTGTTTTGAAACAGGAGCTTACAGATGTTATGGCGTTTGCAGAAGAAAAATCTTATTACAGGGGATGGCAGGAAGATATAGGGCTGACAGCAAAAGAAATTGCCGGGTTTATCATACGGGAATCTTCCGTGCCGGCGGATGTATCGTTGTATGGGGATTATATTTAACAGCTGAATTCGAAAAAGAAAATATATGATTATTTCTTTGAACGCAGGGAAAAAACACCAGAATTTAACATTTAACAAACACATGATAGCTTTGAGAGGAGAAAAAATGGCAGAAACAGATTATGCTGCATTAAAAAACGGCGGTTTTATGCGTCAGAAGCAAAAAAACAATTTTTCTTTGAGACTTCAGGTGACAGGCGGAACCCTTACAGCTGAGAATCTAAAAAAAATAGCTGAGGTTGCTGAAAAGTATGGTGATGGGCATGTTCATCTTACATCAAGACAAAGTGTTGAAATACCATTTATAAAACTCGGCGATACAAAAGAGGTAACAGAAGAACTTGCCAAAGGAGGATGTAAGCCTGGGGTCTGCGGAGCAAGAGTAAGAACAGTCACTGCCTGCCAGGGGAATGAAATCTGTCCTGGCGGCAACATCAATACATATGATATTGCAATAAAACTGAATGAGAGATATTTTGGCCGGGAGCTTCCTCATAAATTTAAGTTTGGTGTAACCGGTTGTCAAAATAACTGTCTGAAAGCAGAAGAGAATGATGTTGGCATAAAGGGTGCATTGGATATCAAATGGCTTGAAGATAAATGCATAGATTGCGGCATCTGTGCGAAAGTGTGTCGTACGGACGCAATTACGCCCACGAATGGCAGCATACATGTAGACTATGATAAATGTAATTATTGTGGCAGATGTGCCCGGTCTTGCCCTACGGATGCATGGAATGCAGAACCTGCATATATTATTTCCTTTGGCGGTACATTTGGAAATAGTATAAGTAAAGGCATTTCACCACTACCCATTATTAAAAAAGAAGAACAGCTGCTTCGGATTACAGATGCTGCAACCCAGTTCTTTGATGATTATGGAAATGCCGGGGAAAGATTTAAGTTTACCATAGATCGTATTGGAAAAGATGAGTTTATCAAGAAAATGATGGCGGCATATAATGGCTGATTACAGAATTAATGATACGGAAATCCGGAGGCGTATGAAAATGACTGATTTAAAAGTGAATGATACGATTGATATCACGGATGTGTTATGCCCGGTAACTTTTGTGAAAGCGAAAGTGGCGTTGGAGGAATTAGACGAAGGGCAGGTTATTTCCATAAGGATGAATGATGGGGAACCGGTTCAAAATGTCCCCCGCAGCATCAAAGAAGAAGGACATGCGGTGACAAGACTTCAGCAGAAGGGGTTTTTGCTGCTGGCAATGTAAGGACAAAACAGTTAAGGCAGGTAGCAACGTCAGTTTCAGACGGAGCAAATGCTATCATATCTGCTGCGGATTTTATATGGCGGCATGGTAACCAGTAAGCGGATTTGGGATACCGGTTGATTTTAGAGGAATCCTTACTTTAAATTGAAGATTTATATGATAATTTATAAGAAAAGGTATTAACAAAACCATAATATAATCTCGTTTTTGACACTTGTAAAACAGCAAAGAGGAGCGACCCTTCATAAACACTGGGGTTTCTCCTCTTTTTGAATTGTAAAAATGTTGTATGGGTTCCTTAGGTTTTTCAAGTAATTTACAAAGAGCGTTCCTCTTATGTCAGGACCGTCCCTGTATCAAAGATATCATCCTACCAAATTACCACCTCTCCTGGCTGCCAATGTTGAACTATTTTAACTAATTTAAATGCGCACAGCTGAACTGTTCCGTACATTGTTACTATCTAGTGTAACCAACATTAATTAACTATATGTTGGTTACACTAGTACATCGAAGAATGAGATTTGAGTTGCATAGCATGCACTTTTAAAATATGCACCCATTTCCCCAAAACCATTTGTATCTTAACCCCAAATGCATTATAATAGAAGATAGCCAAATAAAGCACTTCCAAGGAGGCATAAATGAAAAAAAACAAGCACAAACTTTTAACCATAAGCATACTAATAACCCTATCAACAATAGCAATCCATATCATAAACAAAATAATTTCCGCATCAGCACTCATCAAAAACCTACTAAAACCAGACAACGGATTATACTACGACTGGCGTTTCGGTCAAATTTACTACACAAAACAAGGCACCGGAGCCCCCCTATTACTTATACACGACCTAACCCCATACGCCAACACCCAGGAATGGAGCCGCATCATCAATACACTATCATCCCACTACACCGTCTACACCCTGGACCTACTGGGATGCGGCCGCTCTGACAAACCAAAAATAACCTACACTAATTTCCTATACGTCCAACTGATAACCGACTTCGTTAAAAACATAATCACTCAAAAAACAGACGTAATAGCCAGTGGTCTCTCCGGATCCTTCACCATCATGGCCTGCGCCAACGATAAAGAAGTATTCAACAAAATCATGCTGCTCAACCCAGAAGACCTTGCGATCCTAAACCAATCGCCCACAAAGCAATCCAAAATAGCAAAATACCTGCTGGAATTCCCAATTATCGGAACCCTGATATACAATATGATAACAACCAAACCAAACGTAGAACTACTTTTTACCGAACAGTACCTCTACAACCCATTCCGCACCGACCACACACTAATCGATACCTACTACGAATCGGCTCACACGCAGAATGGAAATGGAAAATACCTGTTATCCAGCATTATCGGAAAATACATCTATTGTAACATTGCCCATGGACTAAAAGGCATCGACAACAGCATCTTCATCGTCTGCGGAAAAGCAAAACCAGAAATCGAAGAAACAATTGCACTTTATACTTCTCTTAATAGAGCAGTAGAGTATGAAGTCATTCCTGACGCAAAGCAACTTCCACAAATCGAAGCACCAGAACAACTCTTAGAAATGATACGAATTTTCTTTTAAGATCATTTCCATAATAAAGAGTGTGTTCCATAACTTCTCGAACACACTCTTTGCATCATACTTCATAATTTGATTTTTGCAGCAACGCTTCATTATCAGCCGCTTTTACACTCAACATCTTCTTCGCTGCAACCCCAATACCAGCAGTAGTCACCCCCATAATCAAAATCGGAATAAAAATTATCCCACTAAACATCTCTATCAAAAACCCATAAATCATCTGTCCAAGCGGAACAGCACACTGAGAGACTGCCATAATAATCGCCATAATCTTTCCCAATATTTCATTCGGCGTTTCCTTTTGAACTTGAGTAATTACATAAATAGAAAGAATAGTAGCAAATACCATGATCAACATCGCAAAAAGAAAATATAAGATAAAAGAAGGTAAATAACCAAAACTAAGCACCTCTCTTGTTACTGCAATCGCCATAGGTATAACCATAGCTGCAATTGCATATAACCATTTATAAAGTGTTCCCAACTTCATCCTTTTAGAAAACAAACCCATGCTCAGCGCTCCCACAATCGTTGATACTTCCGCCAAAGCCATACCCACAGCATACATTGTATCACTGCTTTTCATAGTAATCCTCAAAATATAAGGCGTACCCACAATTAGAAATGAACTCAAAAAAAAGTTAATGCCGGCGGCCAGTATACAAATTTTTAGAATAACCCGATTCTTATTCACCATATATTGAATGCCAGCCCTCAGATCCGCTACAATAGTCACTACCATCGAGCCACTATGTTTCATTTTAACAAAAGGAATATGAATAAAAATCTCCATAACAGCTGAAAAAGCAAAAGCAATACAACTAATAACAAGAAGATTATCAAGACCAATAATGCCATACAAAGCACCGCCCAATACAGGCCCGATCATACCAGATAAAGCCCCTACACCACTAACAATCCCATTTGCCTGCTCCAAACCATCTTCCTTAACCAAAACAGGAATACTGGCCTGTACTGCCGGCTGGTACATCGCACTGATCAACGATAGAAGAGTAAGTATGATCGTTATAAATACAATTGAATTTATCCCATTCAGCAGAGCCAAAATAGCAATCAAAACAATCCCGCTGCTTGTAAAATCAAATATAACCATCAAGTTCCTACGATTAAACCGATCTGCAATAGCCCCGCCAATCGGCGAAAATATAGGATAAGGAATAAAAGAAATAGCCAACACAATCGAAAAAACATCTGCTCTCCCTGTTATATCCAATACATATAAATTAATTGCAAACCGTAATATAGCCGACCCAAGCAACGATATAATCTGTCCTGTCACTACCAAATTAAAATCCCGATTAAAAATCTTCAAATTATCCATCCATCATCCCCCAATTTCACCTTTATAATACTCCAAAATATAGTTAAAACTTCCTGGTTCAGTTCCCAACAATACTTCCATTGAATAAACAAAAGCCTCCGCCTTTTCCACAATTTCCTCCGCCTTCCAGGAAAAAATACCACTATCAAATAAAAACTGATTAGCCACCAATAGAATTTCTACCGTTTGCTCAGGATACTTGCTATGAAATGTCCCTTCAGCATTCCCCTGGCGAATCACCTGCCCGAGAGTAGGCGTCAGACCAATAATTGATTCAACAATACTTTTCTGATGCATCTTGGCATTCTCTACCTGATGAAGTTCATCAATCATAGGTTCCTTATCCCTAAGAGAACCCAAATCCCCCATAACAATACGAGCAAATTTTTCATGTGCTGTTAAGTCTGCATCATCAGCAATCTCTCTTGCAGCTTCCGAAAATTGATCCACCACTCGCATAACAACCCCATCCATCACCTCTTCTTTTGAATCAAAATAGTGATAAAAAGTACCTTTCCCAATTTCAACCTGCTTTAAAATATCATTCACTGTAGTTTTCTCATATCCCTTTTGTGAAAACAACCTTTCCCCAGCATCAAGAATCTCATTTACCCGATCATTATAGTTCCTATAAGTCCCCATATAAAATTCTCCCAGCATTTCAAAATTGTACCGACCGTCGGTACAATTTTATAATATCCGATTTTACCAATATTGTCAATAACCATTTTAAAACTATTTGACCATGCAAGTTACAGAAAAAGAATCTCTCTCATAGCAAAATTGTCTCTGCGTCAAATGTATCATCCCGACGCAACCTACATTCTACCAAAACCCAGCCCCTTCTCCCACAGCGGCGTCCGCCCACCCAAAATGTCCCCCCTTCACCATTTAACTACCCATAACCCAATAACACAAAAAAATTACCCACAATAAAAAAGCCGTAAAACCACCAATCAATCCAGTGATCCCACAGCCTTCCTTCACTCATTATCCACTTACCTTAAAAACCTCCGGAAATAACGTCTGAGCCGATTCCATCAACTCCTTAACCTTCATCTTATTCACCAGATACTGCGTCTCATTTTCCGGCGTCACCGCAACATAAAAGTTATTATCATAAACTATATAAGAAATCTCCTTAACGCTCCCATCCTTCAAATAATAAACAATCGTAACATCCGGATTCCCCACAATTTCCTTATGCTCAGTCAATTCTCCCTGAGTTCCAAGCCCTGATATCTTTGCATAAAAATCAGCATACTGGGATGCATCGATTACCTGTTCATCCAGGAAATACTTTGTTTCCTTACCTTCTTCATCACTGCTTTCAATCAGGAATTTATGAGTTTCATCATTCATCATAACATCCAGACTTTCCACATCTTTAGTATTGATAGTTCCGGTATCATTGCTTTCGTAAGAGGATTCCTCCTTATTCAGAAGATTATTAATAGAATCTGCGGCAATAGCATGCACCTCTTTTGAATCATTTACCTGTACATATCGATTGCCATTACCATCTTCATTCCCAACTATAATTTTAACTTGCTTTTCTTCCTGCGTTGTTTCCTCAGTGCTTTCTGTTGATTCTGAACCTTCAACTCCATCTTCGCTGGTTTCCTGAGATTGCTCCGTATACCCTGCTATAATAGTTGCATATGGAACATCCAGGCCATATTTACTTAGGTCATCACAGTTATAATCATAATAACCAGCAAATGTCAATCCTGCAATCGTAGACTGCAGCGAAGCGATCGTATCGCTGTCTGCCTCCTTCGTCTCACCATTACCAATTATATTCCATCCGGTAGAAGAGTTGTCACTGCTTTGTAAATGATAGCTGAACTCGCCACTTTCTATCTGAATATCATTAATATTACTGCCAATAATCGTCGGATATGGTGTCTCCACTGCATAATTCAACAGACTTCCGGCAAAAACCGTTGCCAGATCACTATCAACCGTATAGATTTTTTCCACATCATTATTTAAATAAACATAACAGTCCCCAGTAACAGCATTAGTATCACCAATAGTAATTGCAACTGAGTCCCCCGATGTCTTAGCTGCTATAATCTCATTACTTGGCTCTAAAAGCCCGTAATCATCAAGATTCTCAACCATTTCCAGAGTCCTTGAAGCATTTACTCCGGATAGCGCGTCGGTCAGAACTTTCATCTGCTCAGCATTCACTGGGAAATCAGCATCCTGCTTTAAAGTCCATGCATCCTGATCTTTAACAAATTCCTTTTCTTCTTTTTCAACGGTAAATGTCAGAGATTTAATTTCATCATCAGGAATATTAATAATAACATTTTGCGCTGCCTCATCTGTCTGTTTTTCTGCCTCTTCATTATGATCTTTCAGCAATAGATATATCACAACAAGAAGAAGAAAAACTACAAATGCAGCCACAATCTTTATGATTTTGTTTTTCTTCATTATTGTTTTCTCCTCCTAAACCAAATGACAAACCCACAGATCAGGAATGCACCCGGAATTATAATCAGAGTAATAACCGTCCAGATACTGCTCTGAAACTGAGTCAGTGTCAACGGATTCATCTCAAGACTCTTACTTGCAATAGCAATTGAGGTCTCTCCATCTTTACACATCCAGGATATAGAATCCATAATCAACTCCATATTACCGCCAGAGACCATCTGATCCGCACTTTCATCTAGAATTCCAAAAGAAGAGTAGTACACCAACTGAGTTTCTTTATCGCCGGAAGTCTCACTAACTGCCACTCCCAGATCAAATGGACCGGCAATATCCTTTTCTTCCTTCTCAATCTGGGTCATATTTTCCACATCAGTCTTTGAATAGGCAGAATCGGTAGTGGATATCAATGATTCAATAATCAGTGTATCACGGTAATTATCCAATTTCTGAATGCCCTGAGATCCTGCTATCAGCACATTACGCTTATTCGATATTAAATCTGTTGTAATCTCAGAATCACCAAAACCAGGAACTAAATAATATGGCTGCTGATAATAATGCTGATTATCCCCTTCAAAAACAATGCCATCTACAGCTTTTACGCCATAACTCTCCAGAATTGATGCAAAATTCGGCAACTCTTCCGTTGCATATTCAGAGAAGATCAAAGCCTTTCCACCATTTTCAAGGTAGGAGATGACCTTCTGCGCTTCTTCTTCTGAAAAATCACTGGTAGGTGCACAGATAACAATTGCAGCCGCATCCTCCGGCACAGATTCCTGTGTTAAAAGACTTAAGGATGTCAGGTCAATATTCTCTTTCTCCACCGATGAAGTAAGAGTACTTGGAAGTGCCTGCTCACCATGACCTTCCACCTGATATAAAATCGCCGTATTATCCGATGTCACATAAGAAATAGCACTTGTAAGCTGCCCTTCACCATCGAATCCCGTAGTTTCAGATTGATAAGTCTCATAATCCATCTGGGTTTCATATAATGAACTGTACTCCAAAACCTTAGATTTATCCCCGCTTTCAACAATCAAACTATTTTCTGAAAGCTGTTCCTGCGTATATTTAGAAGTAAAATTCGGATTGATAACCGGATCCTTTTTAACTACCTTTATGTGAGAAGATAAATCCTCATACCGTTCCAGCATCTTTTCAATAGTAGAATCCTCATTATTATTTTGAACAACATAATAGATTGTAATATCCTGATCCAAAGACTGTACCAGCTTCTTCGTCTGACTGCCAATACTATAAAGCTTCTGATCACTCATATCAAACTTTGTATATTGAGACGGAATCTCATTGACTATCAGATTGATCACAACCGCAATAGCAATCACAGCAATGGAAAGAAGAATGCTGTAAGAACCATTCTTTACCTTTTTCATATTTATTTTATCAAATATTTTTTTCATCATACTCCCCCCTAACTCCAGCGTCTCTTAACTATAGACTGCATTGCCAGGAATAAAAACACTGTCACAATTGACAGAAAATACACCACTCCTGTTAAATCCAGCATACCGTCGATAAAAGTAGTAAGATGGCTTGAAATATTAAAAATTTCCAACAGTTTCTGAATCGCACCTTCAAAAAGAGAGGACTTTATCATATAAACAACGGCAATAATAATTTCCCCTGCCAGACCCACAACTGATGCCACAAAGGAGCTCTTAGTCATCGCATAAATAATTACTGCCAATAATAACACAAGGACACCAAATGCCAGCACAGAGGCCATCGCTGTCTGGGAAAAGAAAGAAGCAATTCCCGATATAACATAGCATCCAAAAAGCACGATGAAAGAGAGTACTGCTGCAATTACCTGACTTTCCGTTACTGAAGACAGAAAAACACCAATTGCAATATCAGCACAGCCTAATAAAAAGAATCCCAGTAATGCCGTATAAGACATGGGCAATGAAACGGTTCCAAACATCCGCATAATTAAAGGATACAGTCCAATAATAACCGTCGGGATACAATATATCGTTACCAAAGCCAGATACTTTCCTAAGATAATATCACTTACCGAAACAGGTGCCGTTAACAGCATCTGATCTGTTTTTTGTTTTCTTTCTTCGGCTAAAACGCGCATTGTCAGTATCGGAACTGCAATTAGAAAAATAAAAGTCACCGCACTCAGCGTTACCCCAAAGATAGGATACCCAGACTGCAGGTTATATGCCGTAAAGTAAATACCTGTCATCACTAAAGTAAAAAAGATAAAAATATATCCAATCATCGATGTGAGATAGCTCTTTAATTCTTTTTTGTAAATTGCTTTCATTTACTTACCTCCTCATCCTGATTTGCTTTTTCAGCTTCCATATCAACTTCAACATCAACATTATCTTCAACAATTTCTTCACTATTTTGGGTTAATTCCAGGAATACATCTTCCAGAGAGAGTATTTTTGACTGCATGCCCAGGATTGGACATTCGTTTTGTGCACATAGATAAAATATTTTTTCACGGATATCCACAGAATCCTTAGTTTTAATGGAGATATCCACAATTTTTTCGTCTTTTTCTGAGATTTGACAGTTAAATTCGTCGATTTCTTCGATTTTCTGTAATAACTGTTCCATCTTACTAACATTACCTTTTACCATAATGTCCATAACATTAGAACCTGATGCAAGCTTGCTCAGATTATCGGGTGTATCACTGGCAACCAGTTTTCCATCAGATATGATCAACACATAATCACAAACTGCACTTACTTCCGATAGAATATGAGAGCTCAAAATAACGGTATGCTTTTCACTTAACCCCTTGATCAAATCACGAATTTCAATAATCTGCTTAGGATCAAGCCCTACCGTTGGCTCATCCAATATAATAACCTCAGGATATCCTAAAATCGCTTGTGCCAGGCCCACACGCTGCTTATAACCTTTAGACAGATTCTTGATCAGCTTGTTTTGTTTATCCTCGATATCTACCAATTTCATCACTTCATCAATCATCCGGGTAATATCAGCCTTGGGAATCTTCTTTAACTCAGCTGAAAATTTCAGATATTCCATAACTGTCATATCAAAATAAAGCGGTGGCTGCTCCGGAAGATACCCGATACTCTTTTTTGCTGCCTCCGGCTCATCCAATATATTATGTCCATTGATGATAATTTCACCTTCAGTTGACGCAATATAGCCGGTGATAATGTTCATTGTCGTGGATTTCCCTGCACCATTAGGTCCAAGAAAACCATAAATCTGACCTTTTTCAACCGTAAATGATATATCATTAACTGCCAGATGATCCCCATAACGTTTGACTAAATGATTTACTTCAATCAAAATACACTCCTCCTTTAAACTTATCATAACTATTTAACCATACAATCTTTACCATAACAAAAATATATACAATTTAAAAAATTTATTATTCTCCTTACATATTTTTTTATATTATGGAATAATGGCTACAAAACACTTGTAATTATGTTACAATTCGGCCTAAAGGCTGAGCTGTAACATAATTAACACATATGCTTTACCATTCTACTCAAAAAATGTGTTTATAAACTGAAAAAAATGTGATTTTTCTGTGAATGCTATAGAATTGGTTCCTTTGCCGGCAACCCTGCTTTCCTGGGATACTTTTTAGGTGTTGATCTGACCTTTTCCACCACAACAAAAGAACGTTCCATATCTGTATCCAAAAGTTGAAATTTAATACTGGAAGATACCTTGCCGCCTAATATACCTATTGCTTTTTGTGATGCTTTTAATTCTTCTTCAATCTTTCCTGACTTATAAGAAATAAATTTCCCCTGTAATGAAACAAATGGCAGACAATACTCCGAAAGAGAACTTAAGTTAGCCACCGCCCGGGACACACTAAGATCAAAACATTCCCTGTATTCCTTTTGATTCGCATAATCCTCCGCCCGGCCATGGATTACCGTAACACAATCAAGATGCAACTCACCTACAACTGCATCTAAAAAACTAATTCTCTTCTTCAAAGAATCCAAAAGTACTATATCCAGATGAGGAAATGCAATTTTCAAAGGAATACCAGGAAAACCAGCACCCGTCCCAATATCAATAACTCTTTTTACCTGCTTCATATCACACACTCTAACAACCGCCAGGCTGTCCATAAAATGTTTTACGATCACTTCCTCAAAATCAGTGATACCAGTCAAATTCATCACTTTATTCCATTCAATCAACAATTCATAGTAACCCATAAATTGTCTGATCTGCTCATCATCCAACTGAATATCCAACTGCTCCAACCCATTTCTAAAAGACGTTGTATTATAAGACTGCATATTTCCTCCCTAATGAATAGTTACCTGATTTGTTCTAAATACACCAGCAAAACAGATATATCTGCCGGTGAAACTCCAGCAATTCTGGCCGCCTGCCCAATATTCATCGGACGATACATATTAAGCTTTTGTACCGCCTCAATCCGCAGACTACTAACCTTATTATAATCAATGTCGGTCGGAATTCTTTTAACTTCCAACTTCTTAAACTGCTCCACCTGTTTCAACTGTCTTTTAATATATCCATCATACTTAATATTAATATTAACCTGCTCCATAACTCCCGCCGGAAGCATGGGGCGCTTTTTATCAATAGCAGCTAATAATTCATAATTCAACTCCGGCCTTCGGATCAGTTCAGCAAGCGTAGTCCCTGACTTTAATTCAGTACTCCCCAAAGATTCCAATAATTTCTGAACCTCTTTTGAAGCACCTATACCAGTATTTTCAACCCGTTCAATTTCTTCACCTATCAATTTTTCTTTCAACAGAAGAGCATCATATTCTTCCTTAGATATCAATCCTGCGTCATATCCCTTTTTACGCAATCTGATATCCGCATTATCCTGACGCAAAAGAAGCCGATATTCTGAGCGGCTGGTCATCATCCGATAAGGTTCCTTATTCTCCTTCGTCACCAGATCATCTATCAGCACCCCGATATACCCTTCTGAACGATCAATAACTATCATATCTTTTCCAAGTATCTTCAGTGCCGCATTTATCCCGGCTACAAGTCCCTGAGCTGCCGCTTCTTCATACCCTGAACTACCATTAAACTGTCCGCCACTAAAAAGCCCTTTGATACTCTTAAACTCAAGGGTTGCATTCAATTGCCTGCAATCAATACAGTCATATTCAATAGCATACGCATTCCTCACAATTTTCGCATGCTCTAACCCCTGAACAGACCGATACATAGCATACTGAACATCCTCCGGCAGGGAACTTGACATTCCCCCCACATACATCTCATTCGTATCTAATCCTTCCGGTTCAATAAATACCTGATGCCTATTCTTATCTGCGAATTTAACCACCTTATCCTCAATCGAAGGACAGTAGCGCGGCCCCGTCCCTTCAATTATCCCTGAATACAAAGGCGAACGATCCAAATTACCACGAATGATCTCATGGGTCCTCTCATTCGTATAAGTAAGCCAACAAGAAATCTGCGAAATCTGAACATCCTCAGGATTCGTAGAAAAAGAAAAGGGTACAACAACCTCATCCCCAAATTGTTCCTCCATCTTACTAAAATCAATCGATCTTTTATCAATCCTGGCCGGTGTCCCCGTCTTAAACCGATACATCTTAATCCCATTATCCTTCAACGACTGAGAAAGATAATTGGCTGCCTTAAGCCCATTTGGCCCGGTATAACTACTAATATCTCCATAAATGCAACGAGCCTTCAGATAAGTCCCACTGCACAGGATAACTGCCTTAGCATAATAAACTCCTTTCGAATAAATCCTTACCCCGCGAATAATCCCATCCCGGACTATAATATCCGTAACCTCAGCCTGCTTAATCGTCAAATGACCGGTATTCTCAAGTACCTTCCTCATCGCCCGGCTATAAGCATCCTTATCCGCCTGAGCCCGCAGTGAATGCACCGCCGGCCCTTTAGACTTATTCAACATTTTGGACTGAATAAATGTCTTATCAATATTTTTTCCCATTTCACCGCCCAAAGCATCAATTTCCTTCACCAGATGCCCCTTAGAACTCCCTCCAATATTAGGATTACAAGGCATCAAAGCAATACTCTCAATATTTATCGTAAACATAATAGTTTCCATGCCCATTCTGGCACAGGCAAGTGCCGCCTCACACCCAGCATGTCCACCACCGATCACTACTACATCCACATTTTCCACCAACGTACTCATTTCATTTCCCCTTTATTTTCCGGTACAGAACTTACTGAAAATCTCATTCACCAAATCCTCCCCAACAGATTCACCAGTAATACTACCTAAGCATTCATAAGCATTCATCAAATCAATCGAATAAAAATCCTCCGGCATACCCAACTCAATGCTATGCTTAACCATCTCAAGACTCTTCCTCACCTCTATTAAAGCATTCTTATGACGAACATTGGTAATATATACTTCATCATTAAAAGATAATTCCCCTTGAAAAAACATCTCCTTAATCTGATTTTCCAGATTCTTAATCCCTTTTTGTTCCTTCGCCGACACCATAATAACCGGCAAAATAATCTGTTTTTCCAAAGACTCCTCCGTCACAACCGCTTCCAAATCCGTCTTATTCAACAAAATAACAGCTTTCTTACCCCACTCCTTAAGCATCCTGACGATCGACTCATCATTATCATCAAGAGCCACCGATGCATCCACAACATACAAAATCAAATCTGCATCCTGTGCATACTCCCTGGCCTTTTCCACCCCTATCTTCTCAACAATATCCTCCGTATCCCTAATTCCCGCCGTATCTATAATCCGCAGCGATATCCCCTGCAAAATAATTGTCTCTTCAAGAATATCCCTGGTAGTCCCTGCAATATCCGTAACAATAGCCCGATCTTCACCAACCAACAGATTCAAAAGAGAAGACTTGCCCGCATTGGGCTTTCCCACAATCACAGTCTTAATCCCCTCCTGAATCATCTTACCTTCATCAGAAGAATGAATCAACCTCTCTACCTTTTCCTTCTCTCTATCCACAACAACCTTCAATTCTTCCCCATACCCGTCAATACTAATATGCTCCGGATCATCCAAAGCCGATTCAATATAAGCAATATGATAAATAATCTGCCCCCTGATATCCTCGATCGTATTTAGCACAGACCCCTTTAGCTGACTAACCGAACTCTTAAGCGCATACTCACTTTTAGCATTAATAATATCAATCACTGCTTCCGCCTGTGATAAATCGATCCTACCATTCAAAAAAGCCCTTTTCGTAAATTCCCCCGGATCTGCCGGCCTGGCCCCATACTTGATCACTGTCTCCAGCACCTTACGCATCGCCAGCACCCCACCATGACAATCAATCTCCACAGTATCTTCACCAGTATAACTCCGCGGTCCATCCATCAACATAACTAATACTTCATCAACCATCTCATCCCCATCATAAATAAACCCATAATGAATTGTATGAGAATTTTCATCCACAATTTTCTTGCTATCATTGTTCGAACGATATACCTTACTTAAAATGTCCCTGGAATCTTCGCCACTCATCCGAATGATTCCAATCCCAGAAGCAGTCATAGCAGTAGCAATTGCAGCAATGGTATCCCCTATCATAAAGTTCCTCCTCCCTCCAACAACCCCCCTAAAAACTTAAAACAAGGACGAGATATTTTCATACCCCGCCCCAAAATCACCTTACAGCCTTATTTCTTCAACGTAACAACCACATGTCGATAAGGCTCATTCCCTTCACTATAAGTCTCAACATATTTATTCCCCTGCAGCGAAGAATGAATAATCCTTCTCTCATACGGATTCATCGGCTCCAACGAAACCGACTTTCTAGTCTTTCTCACCCGATAAGCAATATTCCTTGCCAAATTCTCCAATGTATCTTTCCGTCTATTCCGGTAATTTTCCGTATCCAGTTTAACACGGATATACCCTTCTTTACCTTTATTAACAACAAGACTAGTAATATACTGAAGCGAATCCAAAGTCTGTCCACGTTTACCAATCAAGATACCCATGTCATCCCCAGCAAAATCCACATTTAAATTACCATTTACATTATCATACTCAATGGTAATCTCAGCCGGAATATCCATAGCAGCAAAAACATCTTTTAAGAACTTTCCGACAACTTGCTTAATTTCCTCTATTTCCACTTCAGAACGAATCACAACTTCTTGTTCCCTCTTTATTTCCCTTACAGGCTCCCGATGCTCTTTAAACTCTTTATTATCTTTAAATTCTCTGTTTTCTTTAAAATCTCTTTTATCTTTAAATTCCTTATAAAATTCCTTCTTCTCTTTTTTCTGTTCTTTAAAGTCCTTCTTTTGTTCCTTTTTAAAGTCTTTATTAACTTCCTTTTGAACCTTTTCAGGCTTCATAACCTTTTCATCAACTTTTGGCTCAGGAACTTCCTCCGGTTTTTTACATGCCTTAATGATTGCCGGCTTACTACCAAATCCAAGAAATCCGGAACTTCCTTCGCTAATAACTTTAATATCTAAATTATCACTGGATGTTCCAATTTCGATACAAGCCTTTGTAATTGCATCGTCAACTGTTTTTGCGGAAATTTCAATATAGTCCATAACCAATCCCCCTACTTCTTCTTATTCTTTTCATCAAATTGTTTCACCATATTAGCTTTTGAAGCAATACTTCCTTGTTTAAGGCTTCCGCTGTTATAATACTCTGTAGCTTTTTTGATTGCTTCCTCTTTTTCCTCGCGGGAAACTGTATTACCTTCATTATCAATGCTGCGGGTATTAGTAGAAGCTTGTTGTGTAATTCTTTGAGCCGGAAGACCTTTTTTCTCACGTTTTTTCTTCGCCTTTTCCTGATTATGACGAATCAATGCTTCCATATCAACCGTTTCCATGTGCTTGTTAATAATAATCTGCTGAACACTTCTGATAACAGCACCAGCGATCCAGTAGATACCCACACCGACAGGGAATGAAATACAAAATACTGCTGACATGATCGGCATCATCAGGTTCATGCTCTTCATTGAACTTTCCATGGTGCTCTGGCCATCTGTGTTTGTTTGAGGCTGCGGCATTAATTTGTAGTTCAGCCACTGAGTAAACCATGCTAAAAATGGAATCATTATTGCACCAAACACTAAAATATAAGAACCATTTGACCATCCCTGCTTCACAATTGCAAGAGGAGTATCAGAAATATTCATTCCTAAGAAGTTACCTACATTTGCAATTCTGGAGGATGTGCTGCTTATTAAATCAGAAAAGCCACTAAACTCACTGACTTTACCAAAATCAATCCATTGAGAAGGTGATAATTTATACAAAAAATCAACAATTGAATCACTTGTTGCTATACCATTATCTAAAATCAACTTAGTTGATGTCATTTTTTCATCGGTAATAAAAGCCTGGATAATATCAGTAAATCCGGTAATTCCAACGATTTTTGCAGTTAATCCTTGAAAAATATTTCCAATACTCATAATATATCCAGGTACGTGATAAATAACCTGATATAATGCTATCATAATCGGCATCTGGATCAAAAGCTGTGAACAACTTCCGGTAGGAGATACACCATACTTTTCATAAATGGCAGATGTCTCTTCCTGCATCTTCATCTGTGACTTTTGATCTTTTTTATTTTTATATTTTTGCTGAACCTTTTGGATTTCAGGCATCATAACGTTGTTTAATTTAGAAAATTTCTGCTGCTTTATCTGTAAAGGTGTCATTAATAGATACATAATTAATGTGAAAAGAATGATAGAAAGACCAATATTAGGCAATCCTATTTTCTCTAAACACCAATATATTCCACTTATTAAATAGCCAAGAATATTCGCAATCCATCCGATAATAGGCATTGTTGATTTTGTCAAAAAGATATTCAAAGTAATTTCCTCCTTAAGTTTCACGGAACGGGGTCATAGCCACCTTTTGAAAATGGATTACATCTTAATATTCTCCATATTGCCAGTAAACTTCCCTTTAAAGCTCCATATTTTTCAATTGCTTCCAATCCATATCTGGAACAAGTTGGGGTATAAGGACATCTTGTTCGCTTCATTGGTGATAAATATTTTTGATATAACTTAATTAACTTAATCAGTATAATTTTCATTATCAAATCCTATAACATGATGGAGTTTGCCCAGATGAAGAAGAGCACTCTCAATATCTTGATAACTTTTTCCCTTTGCACCAGGTCTCGCAATAACCACCATATCCAAATCATTCAAAAACAACCGTTCGTTTAAACGATAACTTTCTCTGATTAATCTTGTCAATCTATGACGTACAATACTATTTCCTACTTTTTTACTAACAGAGATTCCAATACGATTCTTATCTAAATTATTCTTTACTACATACATTACAAGCAATCTGTTAGCATAGGATTTTCCGTACTTATAGACCTTCTGAAAATCCTTATTTTTTTTAATACTCTCTGAATTTTTCATCATTCTAAAATAAGAGAAGAAAAGACCACATAACTGCGGTCTTATGCTGATAAACTCTTTCTTCCTTTTAATCTTCTTGCAGCTAAAACTTTTCTTCCACCTTTAGTGGCCATTCTCGCTCTGAATCCGTGAACTTTCGCTCTGGATCTTTTCTTTGGCTGAAATGTCATTTTCATTTTCAGGCACCTCCCTTAAAACCAAATATCTATTATATATGGTAATTTATTATCTCAATGATTCTGATAAAAGTCCAAAAACATCATTACAATTATATGCATAAAGCACTGCTAAGTCAAGCTAAAAAGCGTTTTTTTTATATTTATAAGATTTTTTATCCGCTTTGACTATGTGATAGTTTACGTAATCCTATCCACATTTTGTGGATAACATGTGGATAACTAATGATTCAACTGTGTAAATTATGTTTTACTTAACAGTTTATTCTCTAAATTTCTAGTTTTGAGATTGTGTATAATAATTTTTTTTATACACAACTTTAAAATAAATTGATATTATGGTAACTTTAACATTACTGCTCACAGATAGTATTCCGCCAGGTGTTTTTTGTGAGTGCATCAAATAATCTATCTTAATTTTGCCATTGATTAAAATCCTATTTTATTATAAGATATATTAGAGTTATTATCTAAACCAGTATGTTATAATACTTATCAGCCGGACAGTACATCAAGGATATTGAATGTGAACAATAAATTTCAGGAGAATATATTAATGGACATAATTATAGAAAAATGGAATGAAATACTTCAGACAGTAAAAAATGAACACGAATTATCCGATGTATCATTTAATACCTGGCTTAAACCTCTTAAGGTACATAGTGTGAAAGATAATGCTGTAATAGTCCTTGTACCATCACAACAATGGATGACTTACATCAGCAAAAAGTACACACTACCTATTAAAGTAGCAATCGCAGAGGTAACCGGATCTGATTACGAAGTCAAGTTTGTATTAGCAGCAGATGACATTAAAAAAAATTCCGCCGACGATACTTCCCATTCTATAAATTCTAACTTAAATCAAAAGTATACATTTGATACTTTTGTGGTAGGAAGTAATAATAAATTCGCCCATGCTGCTTCCTTAGCAGTTGCAGAATCTCCTGGTGAAATTTATAATCCTCTCTTTTTGTATGGAGGAGTCGGACTTGGAAAAACACATCTGATGCACTCTATTGCTCACTTTATTCTTAAAAGTAACCCAGATGTACGAGTTCTATACGTTACAAGTGAAACTTTTACGAATGAACTGATTGATGCCATTCGTAATGGTAATAATACTGCGATGTCCAAATTCCGGGAAAAGTATCGCAATATTGATGTCCTTTTAGTCGATGACGTACAGTTTATCATTGGAAAAGAATCTACTCAGGAAGAATTCTTCCACACTTTTAATACTCTTCACAGTGCTAAAAAGCAAATCATTATATCCAGTGATAAGCCGCCAAAAGAAATGAGTATCTTGGAAGACCGCATTCGTTCCCGCTTTGAATGGGGACTTATTGCTGACATTTCTTCGCCTGATTATGAGACAAGAATGGCCATCCTTCGTAAAAAAGAAGAACTGGATGGTTATAATGTAGATGATGCAGTTATTGAATATATTGCCACTAACATCAAAGCAAATATCCGTGAACTGGAAGGATCTCTTAATAAAATTATCGCTTATGCTAATCTTGAAAAAAAAGAAGTTACTTTAGAGTTGGCGGAGAAGGTTTTAAGGGATATTATATCGCCAGATGAAAAGAAAGTAATTACCCCTGAATTAATCGTTGGAATTGTCGCTGAACATTTTGATATACCTTCTGATGATATTAAGGGTAATAAGCGTAATAAAAAAGTAGTTTATCCAAGGCAGATTGTTATGTATCTGTGCCGGGAGATGATTTCCATACCTTTAAGCAGTATTGCCAAATCCCTTGGGAAGAATGATCATACTACAGTAATACATGCCTGCAAGCAGATAGAAAAAGAACTTGAGATATCTAAAGATATGCAGGATACTATTTCTGTTTTAAAGAAGAAAATTAATCCGCCTTCTTAATTCACATTGTCCACATGAATTTGATGTGTATAAAATGTGGATGACCTGAAAGGATTTTTATCAACATAGCATACACAGTTTATTTTTTTATTATCAACATAGTTATTCATAGGGTTAATTCTTTTATTTATCAGTGGTTAAAGGAGTTTTTCACAAATCCACATCCCCTAAGGATACTACTTCGGATTAATTAATTATTTATTATATTAGAGATACTTTTTTCAGGAAGGGAGTTATTCACATTATGAAATTAATCTGTTCAAAATCTAATTTATTAAAATGTGTTAATATTTCATTGAAGGCAGTACCATCCAGAACGACAATGCCTATCTTAGAATGTATTATGATTGAAGCTGAATCGAATGAAATTAAATTCACTACTAATGATATGGAACTTGGAATTGAAACAAAGGTAGAGGGTACTATTATTGAGAAAGGGAAAATAGCCCTTGACGCAAAGATATTTTCTGAGATAATAAGAAAACTGCCTGATAATGATGTAACTATTTTGACAGATGACAAATTAAATACTACAATAACATGTGAAAAAGCAAAATTTACAATTCCGGGACAATCGGGTGAAGATTTTGCTTACCTTCCGTTTATTGAAAGAAATGACTGTATTACTATATCTCAATTTACCTTAAAAGAAATAATACGTCAGACGATTTTTTCCATTGCAGTAAATGAAAATAATAATAACAAGCTGATGACTGGTGAACTGTTCGAAATCAAGAATCATATTTTGAAGGTAGTTTCACTGGATGGACACCGGATTGCAATTCGAAGGATTGAATTGAAGGAAGACTATGCAGATAAGAAGGTAGTTGTTCCTGGCAAGACTTTAAATGAAATCAGTAAGATTTTATCAGGTGAAATGGATGATTTGGTTAATATTTATTTTACCGATAATCATATTTTATTTGAATTTGGTGATACACTTGTGGTTTCCCGCTTGATTGAAGGAGAATATTTTAGGATTGATCAGATGCTTTCCAGTGATTATGAAACAAAAGTTAGTATTAATAAAAAAGAATTTTTAAATTGTATTGACAGAGCTACTCTTTTGGTTAAAGAAGGGGATAAAAAGCCGATTATTATTGATATTCAGGATGGTTATATGCAGTTGAAGATTGATTCCCAGACCGGATCAATGGATGAGGATATTGATATTGTTAAAGAAGGCAAGGATATATTAATTGGGTTTAATCCTAAGTTTTTGATTGATGCTTTGAAGGTTATTGATGATGAGATGATTGATATTTATCTTGTCAATCCTAAGGCACCTTGTTTTATTAAGGATGAGAGTGAGAATTATATTTATCTCATTCTTCCGGTTAATTTTAATACTGCACGATGATTTTTAGGTGATAGGGAAAATGTCATACCGTCAGAATATATGAAAGAGGAAGATTGATGGAAATTGTTAAGTTGAGAGATGGAGATGAATTTATTAAGCTTGGGCAGGCGCTGAAAGTGGCTAATTTGGTTATAGATGGTGTTGAGGCAAAGATTGTAATTCAGGATGGAATGGTAAAAGTTAATGGGGAAGTAGATACCAGAAGAGGTAAAAAGCTTTATGATGGTGATTTTGTTGAATTTGAGGGGCAGGAAATTAAAATTGTGAAATAATGTTGGTGAGACATGTTTGTTGAAAAGATTGAATTGAAAAATTTCAGGAATTATGACCAGCTTTCTATGGAATTTGATCATGGTACCAATATTTTATATGGGGATAATGCCCAGGGGAAGACTAATATACTGGAATCTATTTATCTTTGTGGGACTACTAAATCGCATAAAGGAAGTAAGGACCGGGAGGTAATTAGATTTGATGAAGAAGAGTCTCATATTCGGATGTTTGTGAATAAGGATGGTAATTCTTATAAGATAGATATGCATCTGAAGAAAAGTAAGACTAAAGGAATTGCTATTAATTCTGTTCCGATCAAGAAAGCTTCAGAGCTTTTTGGAATTTTGAATATTGTATTTTTTTCTCCGGAGGATTTGAATATTATTAAGAATGGGCCAAGTGAAAGAAGGCGTTTTCTGGATTTGGAACTTTGTCAGTTAAATAAGTTGTATTTGTTGCAGCTGATGAATTATAATCATGTGTTGAATCAGAGAAATAAATTATTAAAGGATATTGCTTTTTCACCGGGGCTTTCGGATACTATGGATATATGGGATGATCAGTTGGTGAATTATGGTACGATTATCATTAATGAAAGAAATAAATTTGTTAAGGAATTAAATGATATTATATTTGATATACATAAAAATTTGACGGGAGACAATGAAGAGATTAGACTTGTTTATGAACCAAGTGTAACATCAGAAGTTTTTAAGGAATCTCTTAGAAGTCATCGGGAGCGGGATCTTCGTATGAAATTGTCGTCGGTCGGGCCCCATCGGGATGATTTTTGTATATTAGCGAATGGGATTGATATTCGAAAGTATGGGTCTCAGGGGCAGCAAAGGACAGCAGCTTTATCATTGAAACTATCTGAAATATATATTGTAAAGAAAATCATCGGAGATACTCCCGTTTTACTATTAGATGATGTTTTGTCTGAACTGGACAGCAGCAGGCAAAACTATTTATTAAGAAGTATTAATGACATTCAAACTCTTATTACATGTACAGGGTTGGATGAGTTTGTGGATAATCAGTTTAAAATTAATAAAGTATTCAAAGTCATTGATGGACATGTTTTATCTTATAACTAAGATAAAGCAAATGCCGCAGCGTTCTTGAATAGAATAATAGGAGGAATATAAATGAGCACAGAAACGAGCACAGAATACGGAGCAGATCAAATCCAGATATTAGAGGGATTGGAAGCGGTCAGAAAAAGGCCAGGTATGTATATTGGCAGTACATCCCTTCGTGGTCTTCATCATCTGGTGTATGAAATTGTAGATAATGCAGTGGATGAAGCGTTAGCCGGTCACTGTGATATGATTGAGGTTATGATCAATAAAGATAATTCATTGACAGTAATTGACAACGGACGTGGTATTCCTGTAGGTATTAATCATAAAGCCGGTATTCCTGCTGTGGAAGTTGTATTTACGATCTTGCATGCCGGTGGAAAATTTGGCGGTGGCGGTTATAAAGTTTCTGGTGGTCTTCATGGAGTAGGTGCATCGGTTGTTAATGCATTGTCAGAATGGCTGGAAGTTACTATTTATAGCGAAGGAAAAGTGTACAGACAGCGTTATGAACGTGGGCACGTTGGATATAAATTAAAAGTAGTGGGAACATGTGAACCGGATAAGACAGGTACGATGGTTACATTTTTACCGGATGAAGAAATTTTTGAAGAAACGGAATTTGATTTTGATACATTACAGCATAGATTCCGTGAGATGGCTTTTTTGACAAAGGGTTTGCGGATTATTATTCGTGATGAGAGAGAAGAAGAGCCAGTTGAAAAGAGTTTCTGCTATGAGGGTGGAATTAAGGAATTTGTTACCTACTTAAATCGCAGTAAAAATGCGCTTTATGCGGAAGTTATCTACTGTGAAGGGGAGAAAGACGGTGTAATGGTGGAAGTGGCCATGCAGCATAATGATTCTTACACCGAGAATTCCTATGGTTTTGTAAATAATATTACTACACCGGAAGGTGGTACACATATTGTTGGTTTCCGTAATGCGATTACGAAAACTTTTAATGATTATGCCAGAAAGAATAAACTTTTGAAAGACAATGAACCGAATCTTAGCGGTGAAGATATTCGAGAAGGTTTGACGGCTATTATCAGTGTTAAGATTGAGGATCCCCAGTTTGAAGGACAGACAAAACAAAAACTCGGAACTAGTGAAGCCCGGGCAGCTGTTGATAATGTTGTAAGTAATCAGCTGATTTTATACCTGGAACAGAATCCTTCCATTGCCAAACTTACAGTGGAAAAATCTGTTATGGCACAGCGTGCAAGGGAAGCAGCCAGAAAGGCAAGAGATTTAACGAGAAGAAAATCCGCTCTTGAAAGCATGTCTTTACCTGGAAAACTGGCAGATTGTTCAGACAAAGATCCTCATAATTGTGAAATTTATATAGTTGAGGGTGATTCTGCCGGTGGTTCTGCCAAAACAGCAAGAAGCCGTGCAACCCAGGCAATTCTTCCTCTTCGTGGTAAGATATTGAATGTGGAAAAAGCACGTCTTGATAAAATCTATGGAAATGCAGAGATTAAGGCGATGATCACTGCTTTTGGTACCGGTATTCACGATGATTTTGATATTGAAAAACTTCGCTATCATAAGATTATAATTATGACCGATGCGGATGTGGACGGCGCTCATATTGCAACATTATTATTAACCTTTTTATATCGTTTTATGCCTGAATTAATTAAACAAGGATATGTATATATGGCGCAGCCTCCTCTTTATAAACTGGAAAAGAATAAAAAATCCTGGTATGCTTATTCAGATACTGAGTTAAATAAGATTATCGAAGAAGTAGGGCGTGACGGCAATAACAAGATACAGCGTTATAAAGGTCTGGGAGAGATGGATGCGGAACAGTTGTGGGATACTACGATGGATCCGGAACAAAGGACGCTTCTTCGGGTAACTATGGATGAAGAAGCATCTTCGGAAATTGACTTGACTTTTACCACACTAATGGGAGATAAAGTAGAGCCAAGACGTGAGTTTATCGAAGCAAATGCAAAATACGTGAAGAATCTGGATATATAGAAAGAGGAGAAAAGAATGGAAGATAATATTTTTGATAAGATTCATGACGTCGATCTGAAGAAGACCATGGAAAAGTCTTACATCGATTATTCTATGAGCGTTATTGCATCTCGTGCTTTACCTGATGTAAGAGATGGTATGAAACCGGTTCAACGTAGAATTTTATTTTCAATGATAGAATTGAATAATGGACCTGATAAACCACACAGAAAATGTGCCCGTATTGTCGGTGACACCATGGGTAAATATCATCCTCATGGTGACAGCTCTATTTATGGTGCTTTAGTTAATATGGCCCAGGAATGGTCTACTCGTTATCCCCTTGTGGATGGGCACGGAAACTTTGGTTCGGTAGACGGTGACGGCGCCGCTGCGATGCGTTACACAGAAGCAAGATTAAGCAAGATTTCAATGGAAATGCTTGCAGATATTAATAAAAATACTGTTGATTTTTCACCTAACTTTGATGAGACAGAAAAAGAACCGGTAGTACTTCCGGCCCGATATCCAAATCTTTTGGTAAATGGGACATCCGGTATTGCCGTAGGTATGGCAACAAATATTCCGCCTCATAATTTAACAGAAATAATAACTGCCGTTGTTAAAATCATCGATAATATCATCGAGGAAGATAGAGAAACACAGATTGAAGAACTTCTGAGCATCGTAAAAGGCCCTGACTTTCCTACCGGTGCAACGATTCTTGGTACCAGAGGATTTGAAGAAGCATACCGCACTGGTAGAGGAAAAGTCCGCGTCCGTGCGGTGACAAATATTGAAACATTACCAAATGGTAAGAACCAGATTATTGTAACTGAACTCCCTTATATGGTTAATAAAGCTCGTCTGATTGAAAAAATTGCCGAGTTAGTCCGAGATAAAAAAATTGATGGAATTACTGACTTAAATGATCACTCTAGCCGGGAAGGTATGAGAGTCTGTATTGATTTACGCCGTGATGTAAATGCTAATGTAATCCTTAATCAGTTGTATAAGCATACGCAACTGCAGGATACATTTGGTATTATTATGCTCGCATTGCATAATAATCAGCCAAAAGTAATGAATCTTCTGGAAATGCTTAAATATTATCTGACTCATCAGGAAGAAGTAGTGACCAGAAGGACTCAATATGAGTTGAATAAAGCAGAAGAGCGTGCTCACATCTTAGAAGGTTTGTTAAAAGCACTTGATAATATTGATGAAGTAATCCGCATTATCCGTGCATCCAGGAATACACAGATTGCTAAGGAAGGCTTGATTGAAGTATTTGCCTTATCTGAAGTACAGGCTCAGGCAATCGTGGATATGAGACTTCGAGCGTTAACAGGTCTGGAAAGAGAAAAATTAGAGGCGGAATATAAAGAATTGATGGATAAAATCCGTGAATTAAAAGCAATTCTGGCTGACAGAACTCTCTTATTAAGGGTAATCCGTGAAGAAATCCTGATGATATGTGATAAATTTAGTGATGAAAGAAGAACTTCCATTGGTTTTGATGAATATGATATCTCCATGGAAGACTTGATTCCAAAGCAAAATACCGTTATTACCATGACCAAACTTGGTTATATCAAGCGAATGACTGTGGATAATTTCCGTAGCCAGAATCGTGGTGGTAAAGGAATTAAAGGTATGCATACCATTGATGATGACTACATTGAAGAGTTATTGATGACTACTACACATCATTATCTGATGTTCTTTACGAATATGGGTAAGGTCTATCGTCTCAAAGCATATGAAATTCCAGAATCCAGCCGAACAGCCAGAGGTACTGCAATTATTAACTTATTACAATTATCTCCAGGCGAAAAAATAACTGCAGTAATTCCGATATCAGAATACATTAAAGGTTATTATCTGTTCATGGCAACAAAAAAAGGTCTTGTAAAGAAAACTCCGATCATGGATTATATGAATGTGAGAAAGACAGGACTTGCTGCTATTGGGTTAAGGGATGATGATGAATTAATTGAAGTTAAATTCACCGATAATAAAAAAGATATCCTGCTGGTTACCAAGTATGGACAATGTATCCGTTTTAATGAGAATGATGTCAGAAGTACCGGCAGAACTTCTATGGGTGTACGTGGTATTAACCTGGGTGATGACGATGAAGTAGTTGGCATGCAGTTGAACCGTCAGGGTGATTATCTCCTGATCATCTCTGAAAATGGACTTGGCAAACGTACTGTCATCAGTGAATTTACCCGTCAGAACCGTGGTGGTAAAGGTGTGAAGTGTTATAAAATTACTGAAAAAACTGGTAATGTTGTTGGTGTTAAAGCAGTAAATGAAGATAATGAAATGCTGATCATTACCACTGAAGGAATTATTATTCGAATTTTGTGTTCTGATATTTCTATTCTGGGAAGAATTACATCTGGTGTAAAATTGATGAATCTGAATGATAATATTACGGTTGCCAGTGTTGCAAAAGTAAGGGAAAAGATAGAGGATAATATTTCGGAAGTTGCGGATGCGGAAGGTGAGAATGCTGAAAGTGCTCAGGAAGTGGAAGAAATAAAAGAAGCTGAAGAAATAGAT
>Ga0153922_1000095_pt1 | contig 35138 bp, 37 predicted proteins | sample TSNJ006MetaG_FD_104723 | JGI IMG/M metagenome (GOLD analysis project Ga0153922, IMG submission 104723) | Attine ant fungus gardens microbial communities from New Jersey, USA - TSNJ006 MetaG | ecosystem: Host-associated > Fungi > Mycelium > Unclassified | place: USA: New Jersey, Brendon T. Byrne... | reverse complement strand
TTCTATAAGATTGTTTTACCGACCGCTAAATCAGTAAATCTTATTTTACACTGAGGTATTTTTTCTATCAACCTTCTTTCTTGGAATTCCCTATATTTGAATTATACAGGAAGCTCCTAATTAAAATTTTTCTCAGGATGATTATAATCCGTGTTTCATATATTATTATCATATTCAAACTTTCCACTCTTGTCAACAACTTTTTATATTATCATTATCGGATTAGTAGGAATTTATCCCTTCTGCGCCTCTATCCGCTCTGCCAGATCAGTTAGATACACCCACCGTTCCATCTTTTCTTCCAGCTCTTTTTCCGTTTCTTCTTTTTCCTGCGTTAGCTGAGCTAATTTTGTGTACCGGCTCGCATTCGCTTCCATTTCTTTTTCCAGTGCCTGAATTTTTTCTTCACATATAGCTATGTCATCATCTATCGTTTCATATTCTTTCTGTTCTCGATAGGAAAATTTCAGTTTCATAGGCTTGCTTTTCTTCCACTCTTTTCCTGTAGATTCCTTTTTTTTAGCCGAGGGCATACTATTTTCTGAAGCAGCAGACTGTCTGCTTTCCAGATAATCCATATATCCACCTTCATATTGCTTCAGATATCCATTTCCCTCAAAAGCAAAGATCCGCTCTGCCATATTATCCAGAAAATATCTGTCATGGGATACAGCAATAACAATTCCTGAAAAAGAATCCAGATAGTCCTCCAGAATTGTTAAAGTAGGAATATCCAAGTCATTAGATGGCTCATCAAGAAGCAGCACATTAGGCGCACCCATAAGCACTTTTAAAAGATACAGCCTTCTCTTTTCTCCCCCTGACAGTTTTGCTATTGGTGTATACTGCATGGAAGAATCAAAAAGAAATCGCTCCAGCATCTGCGTGGCGGTGATCTTTCCGTCTTTTGTAGGAATATATTCTGCCACATCTCTGATATAATCTATCACTCTCTGGCTGGTATCCATGCCCTCCAATTCTTGAGCAAAATACCCCATTTTAATGGTTTCTCCTAACTCCACCTCTCCTGAATCCGGCTTCAGGTTTCCATTAATAATTTTCAGCAGCGTGGACTTGCCACAGCCATTGGGTCCAATAATCCCCAATCTCTGATTCTTCAGAACAATATAAGTAAAATCATCAATGATTTTTTTGTCTCCATAACTTTTACTAACATAATGAAGTTCAATGGTCTTCTTTCCCATTCGTGTGACGGCGGAATTTATTTCTACAGTCTGCTCTTTCATAGGAACCGCACCATTTTTCAGTGCTTCCAACCTCTCCAGTCTTGCCTTTTGCTTTGTACTCCTGGCACGGCAGCCTCTTTTTGCCCATTCTAACTCCATACGCAGAACACTCTGGTGCTTTCTCCCAGAAGCCATATCCATTTCTTCTCTCTGGGCTTTCATTTCCAAAAACTCGGAATAATTTGCTGAGTAACTATACAGTTTTCCATGGTCAATCTCCAGAATCTTATTTGTAACCCTATCCAGAAAATATCTGTCATGAGTGACCATAATCACAACACCTTTGAATTTATTCAGATAATCTTCCAGCCAGGAAACCATTTCATCGTCAATATGATTGGTAGGTTCATCTAAAATCAGCACATCTGTTGGCTTCACGAGCGCTCTGGCAAGTGCCACTCTCTTCTTCTGCCCTCCTGAGAGATGCATTGTCAAAGCCTCATAATCAGTGATGCCTAACCTGTTTAAAATGGCTTTTGACTCATTCCCGGCATTCCAGTCCCTCTGGCTTTTTCCTTCTGTAACATAGGAAAGCACCGTAGCGCCTTTTGGAAATTCAGGATTCTGAGGCAAATAGGTGATTCTTAGCCCTTTTTGGGTGATTATCTGTCCCTCATCCGCATCTTCCAGTCCGGCAATAATTTTAAGTAATGTCGTCTTTCCGGTTCCGTTAATCCCAATAATTCCTATTTTATCTCCTTCATGAATCCCACAAGAAATATCCTCGAAGATTGTTTTTTCACCATAAATCTTGCTGATATGCTCTATATTTAAAATGTTCATTTAAAATCTTTACCCTCCATTACAATAGCTTCAATTATCATAAAGGATTTTCATTGGAAGGTCAACCATATTCGCTGTCTGGGTACACTTTTCTATTGACTTTTTCATCTTTCAGGCTTATACTCCTAATTATTCCGCTATATAATAGAACGGCTGCTAACTTCTTAATAAAGGAGAAATTAATGGAAGATATTATTTTACAGCTTGACCATATTAAAAAATCCTTTGATGATACACAAGTACTAAACAACATTGATTTATCAATTAAAAGAGGAGAATTCATTACTCTACTAGGCTCCTCCGGATGTGGTAAAACAACGACCCTTCGTATTATCGCCGGATTGGAGGCACCTGATTCCGGCAGGATTCTATTAGAGGGCAAAGACGTTACCACCGAAGCACCTAATAAAAGAAATGTTAATACTGTTTTTCAAAATTATGCCCTATTTCCTCATATGTCTGTGGAAAGTAATATTGGCTATAGTCTGCGCCTTAAACGAGCCGGTAAAGCCGAGATTAAGAAGGCCGTAACCAATGCCTTGGAAACCGTACAGCTTTCAGGCTTTGAGAAGCGAATGCCCAATGAGCTATCCGGCGGTCAAAGACAGCGTGTAGCCATTGCCCGTGCCATTGTCAATAATCCAAAGGTATTGCTTTTGGATGAGCCTCTTGGCGCACTGGATTTACAATTAAGACGGCAGCTTCAAATTGAGTTAAAACGACTCCAGAAACGTTTGGGAATTACTTTTGTATACATCACCCACGACCAGGAAGAGGCTCTGAATATGTCTGATAGGATTGTGGTCATGCATAGTGGAGGCTTTGAACAGATAGGTACACCAACTCAGATATATGATAACCCTAAGACGAGTTATGTCGCTAAGTTTGTCGGTTCCGCAAATATTCTCACCGGATTCGTTCAAACTATTGAAAATAATATCATATATATAGAAACAGCGGATGGTATTGCTACTGCCTTGCATCGAAATAACCATTTAAAAATCGGGCAAAAGGCCACCCTCGCCATCCGTTCGGAGCAAGTAAATCTCCGCCTTGAGGCGCAGGAAACTACCAAGCTTCCTACCGAAACATTCATCAGAGGAACCGTAACGGAAAAAAGCTTTTCCGCGGGGATGTCAAGAATCAGTGTTATTTTAAGTGATGGCACAGAATTTATTTCCAGCCGTCATGGTATTGACTCTAACCTTGTCCCTGATGATAAAGTAGTCATCAGTTGGCTTCCAGAGGATTCTATAATAGTAGATGCGGAGGCACCATATGAAGAAGCCTAAAGTACATAAACAAAGAGAATTGTCCTTCATTTTTACTATTCCTCTCTATATATTCACAATCCTATTTGTCGCCGGTCCATTAGTCTATATGTTTGTCCTCAGCTTTCAAACAAGGGCTGAAGTCTGGGGTGTTATTAATGAATTTACGTTCCAGAACTATTTAAATATCCTGGAACCTATTTATTTAAAAACATTCTTAGTATCCATCAGATTAGCTCTTACAACAACTGTACTTGTTGTTTTGATCGGTTACCCCTTTGGTTACTTTATGGCTAAACTGACGGCAAAATGGCGTACACGGGTTAATCTTCTATTAATGATACCCTTTTGGACCAGTTCACTTATCAGACTCTATGGTTGGATCATTGTTTTGCGTTCCAATGGTGTGTTGGATAAATTCTTAATGGCACTGGGGATTACCGATGCTCCGCTTAAATTATTATACACTTATCCGGCTGTTATTATTGGAATGATATATTCTCTCGTCCCATTTATGATTTTTTCAGTCTATTCTAGTGCTGAAAAATTGGACTGGAGTCTTGTGGAGGCTGCCAGAGATTTAGGGGCAAGTTCTATACAGGCATTTTTAACTGTTTCTTTGAAACTGACTCTGCCCGGTCTGCTCTCAGGCATTATCCTCACTTTTATTCCCTCTATGGGACTATTCTTCATTGCCGACATATTGGGAGGAAATAAAGTTGTTCTGATTGGCAATGTGATTCAGGAACAACTGATGAAAGCCCATAATTGGCCTTTTGCCGCCGCACTTGCCGTTGTTTTGACAGTGTTAACCAGTTTGATGATTTATTTCTACAGAAAAATTACAAAAGCCAGAGATCTGGAAGGTTTATTTTAAGGTATGTTGGTGCAGACAGAAAGGAGTTTACGTGAAAAAGGGGAAATTGCCAAATATTTATCTTGGTGTTATACTGATTATTATGTATCTGCCTATTGTATTGGTTATCCTGTATTCATTTAATTACAGTAAAATCAGTTCCGTATGGGAAGGTTTTTCTTTGCGATGGTATGAAGCACTCTTTAAAGATAAGGCACTCTTTGAAGCTTTAATCAATAGTATTATTCTTGGTGTTTTAAGCAGTCTTTCCGCTGCTGTTATCGGAACTTTAGGTGCAGTGGGAATGTTTAGGTCCAACTTTAAAGGGAAAGGAATCATTGAATATATATCGACACTTCCAATTATGGTTCCTGAAATTATATTGGGTATGGTCTTTTTAGTCTTTTTTGCACTGATTGGTCTGCCTTTTGGAATGATTACATTGGTTATTGCACATACCACTTTTTGTATCCCTTATATTTATATGCAGGTCAATGCCCGACTTGTAGGATTAGACAGAAGTTATGTCGAAGCAGCAAAGGATCTTGGTGCCGGCGAGCTTCGGGCATTTTGGGATATTACCCTTCCACTGATCCGGCCGGCTATCATATCGGGAATATTCTTATCCTTTGCAATGAGTTTTGATGATGTTGTCATCAGCATATTTGTTACCGGGGTGAATACAAATACATTGCCCATTAAAATTTATACACAGCTTAAAACAGGTATTACCCCCGAAATTAATGCATTATGCACTTTAATGGTAGGGGTTACGATACTATTTGTTTTCCTTTCCTCGTTGATTGGAAGCAAAAAAACCATCAGTCAAAAACAGGAGGAGTTATCATGAAGAAAATATTATCACTGACTTTAATATTAAGCCTAAGTCTCTTTTTACTATCCGGATGCACTTCAAATGAAAACAATACGGCAACCGGATCTGATACGACAAATGACACTAGTGGTGAAACTAGCACAAGTGCCACTTCAGCGAACAGCGATACGGTTTTAAATCTGTTTACATGGGAAGGTATGTTTCCTCAAGAAGTCCTTGATGAATTTACCAGTGAAACCGGTATTGAAATTAATTATGTCAATTTTGATTATGATGAGACAATGCTGACAAAGCTTGAGGCGGCTAATGGCGGCGACTATGATTTAATTATTGCAGATGATTATATCATTGAAACTGTTATTGCCGAAGGTCTTGCCCAAAAATTAGACCCAAGCAAAATATCAAATCACAGTAATATCAACGAAGTTTACCAAGGACAGTTTTATGATCCGACAGATGAATATACCATTCCATATGGTGCCGGTGTTCAGACAATTGTGTATGACCCAAGTAGCGTTACAACAGAAATTAACGGATATGCAGATTTGTGGTCAGAAGATTTAAAAGATAACTTAGGCGTCATTGCCAGCTACCGTGTTATCAACGGCATGGCCTTAAAAATAATGGGAGAAAGCTATAATACCGAGGATGTTTCAGTCATTGAATCAGCCGGTGAAAAACTGCTTGAATTGGCACCTAACATCCGGCTTATTAAAGATGATAACATTCAAGATGACCTGATTTCCGGCGAGATTGGAGCCGCTGTGATGTACACGTCTCAGGTCACTATGGCAAAGCTGGCTAATCCCGACTTGGAAATAGTCTACCCCAGTGAAGGCATAGGATTTGGAATCATGGCTCAGTTTATTCCGTCTAATGCACCTCATGCTGATGCTGCATATGCTTTTATGGACTATATCTTGCAGCCTGAAGTATCCGCCAAATGTTTTGAATATCTTGGTTATTACTGCACTAATTTAGAAGCAGAACAATATATTAGCGAAGAATTCAAAGATTTCCTTACACTACCGGAGGATTTTGACGGCGAAACGGAAATGATTCAAAATGTCAGCAGTGAAGCTGAAGAGGCTCACAGCAAAATATGGACTGAATTCAAATCGGCTGCCGGAGAATAAATACTATGAGGGTGTAAAACCATGAGTTTTTACTCAATTGTTTTACACCCTCGTTTTATTAGATATAATCTGCAAAAGAAGTCTCTAGCTTAACTAACTTTTTGTCATCAAATATAATGACCTTATTACATACCCTTTTTAATAAATATCGATCATGGGAAGCAATCAACAGCGTGCCATTATAATCAGACAAAGCATTTTCCAATGTTGTCCTGGTCTTTATATCGATATGATTGGTCGGCTCATCCAATATGATAAATTCAGCTTTATTTAGAATAAACTCAGTCAGTTTCATTTTCATCCGCTCTCCATAACTCATCTGCCCAATTTTCCCGGACAAATTGTGAGCATCCAAACCTAAATAGTGGAGCTTCGTCATATCCAGATTTCGTATATCATCCATCTGTGTTTCCAAGTAATCTAGCACATTGGAATTCTCCGGCAACTCAGTCAAACTTTGTGACATGATATAAGGCGTAATACTTGGGCTTATCCAGATGCTTCCCTTGTCTACAGGCTCAAGCCCTGCTATCATATGTATCAGCGTCGTTTTACCGCAGCCATTTTTACCAAAGAGCGCTATCTTCTCACCCCGCAAAATCGTAAGGCTGCTATCTTTAATAATTTCCTTTTCTCCATAGAATTTCACTAAGTCTGTTATCTCTAAAACTCTTTTACCATGGTGCCTTTGATTACTGATTTCGAAATATACCTGCTTTTCCTTTTTAAGCGGCCGCTCACTTGTCATTTTCATTTTTTCTAGCCTTTTGATATCATTTTTAACTTTTTTAGCAAGCTTTTTAGCCTTAGCTCGCTTTTTTTCTTTGACCCCCATGGTCAAACCGCTGGAATCTTTTTTTCTTGAATCTCTATGTGCTTTATCAGCCCATTGTTTTGATTTTGTAATTGCCTCCTCTACTTTTTTTTCTTGCTTACGACCCTGAAAATATCTATTTAGGGTATCAGCCTCTGCTTTCTTCTTGAATTCCATATATTCATCATAGTTTCCGTGAAATTCATAGACATCACTTCTCCCAATTTCAATGATTTTATCTACCACTCGATTTAAAAAGTATCTGTCATGAGAAACAACAATCACAGTTCCCCAGTATCTTTTTAATTGACTGATTAGCATTGTAATACTCTCATCATCCAGATTGTTCGTAGGTTCATCTAATAACAGCAGGTCGGAGTCTGAGACAAGTATCTTATTTAGACGCATCTTTGTCCTCTCCCCGCCTGATAATCCCTGCCGAATTGATTGTTCAGCCATCTTTTCTTCATCTTCCTGCCGCAGATATTCAATCGTAAGATAGTCATCCATTAAAACTGAGCCTTTATCTGACTTTTCTTCTCCGCAAATAATATTCAGCAAAGTAGACTTTCCACAGCCGTTATCTCCAATCAAACCCACCTTTTCTCCCAGCCTAATACTTAAATTGATATCTTTTAGGACTTCCTTATCTCCATAGGCTTTTTCAACATTCATTATTCTTATTTCATTCATTTAGATCACCTCATCATATTACTTCGCTATATGATAAAGATGATGACGAATAAGGAACTTAAAAAAGTCTTTACCTATAAAAGATAAAGACTCTCAAAGCGCACAAATTAAGGACTAGATATCCTCAGAAATGTTCGACAATCTTCTCATATAGCAATGCGTAATTATATCCTAAATTGATAAAATCTCATTGATTATCAATTGGATATCATCTTCAATTACGTTTTCATTACTAAGCGATTGTCCTCATTCAGTCGGATACCTCCTTTTTTCTTAATTATATCCTATCTATTCTTGATTGACAATACCTATTTTCCCTGTTCCCAATCATCTGCTTCAATGATACCAAATAAAATATGCATAAAGTCCTGTCTTTCATTCAAAATACGCACCACTTTTACCATATATGCTTCTGTCCGATAAAAAACATAATTTTTCTCTGTAACAAAGTACAAATAATCCGTAGGTACATCAATCATGTTCGTAAGAGGATGACCTTTAAGTGGAAACTCCTCAAGTTGTCTGATGCTTTTTGTAATCTTACGAATAATGGTATCGGCTAAATTAGAATCAGAAAATTCACTTATAATATAAGCCTTTATTTGTCTAAGGTCTTGGCGTGCTGCCGGTGCATACTGTAATCTATACATCATCAAATACCCAGGGAAGCCTCTACTTCATCTGCAGACAGCCAGCCTTCTTCCCTTGCTGATTTTTCCCCTTCTCCTAAATTAGCCATAAGCTTTAGAGATGCTTTCATTTTTTCATAATCATCTACATCAAGAAGGGCATATCTTCCTCTTCCCTTTTTTGTTAAAAATACAGGTGAACCGGACTGACATTTTTTAATGACATCATTATAATTTCTTAAATCAGATATGGGTACAATATTTGACATAGAATCATCTCCTATCTTTTCTTTAATTATATCTCATATTGCTGTAAAATACAATGATTATTTTACAGCATTCATTTCTTCGGCATGGTATAAAGGCTCAAAAATTCTTTGTGCTTCCACTTCCTCAGGCTTCTTAGCCTGTTTCATAGCTCGCTTACAAAAATATTCCTGAGAATTTAATAACACTTTTCCCCGTTTATCAATTTTTCGATAACTTCCGTCAGGCTGCAGGAGATGGGCTTTAACATTATCCTCTAACTGCTTGTTTAGAATATGAATAACCTCAGCTTTGCACTTTTCATCTTCTACCGGAAAGGTAATCTCCACACGTTTATCTAAATTTCTCGGCATCCAGTCGGCGCTTCCCATATAAACATCTTCGAAGCCATTATTATAAAAGTAAAAAATACGGCTGTGTTCCAAAAAGTTTCCTACAATAGAACGAACAGATATATTTTCACTCATCTCTGGCATCCCTGTTTTTAGACAGCAGATTCCCCGTATAATTAAATCAATTTTAACACCGGCGCTCGATGCCTCATATAGTGCAAGAATTAATTCAGGGTCACATAAGGAATTCATTTTAGCGATAATATGAGCCGGTTTGCCCTCTAAGGCATTGTCCCTTTCTCTCGCAATCAATTCAAGGAAACGCGCTCTTAACCAAAGAGGGGCGACCATGAGCTTATTCCAATGAGCCGGTTCCGAATATCCTGATATCATATTAAATGCTGCCGTGGCATCCTCTCCTATAGGGTGTGAGCATGTCAGTAAACCCATATCGGTATACAGTTTAGCAGTTGAATCATTATAATTTCCGGTTCCCAAATGGACATAACGCCGGATACCATCTTCTTCTCTTCGTACCACCAATGTAATCTTAGAGTGCGTTTTTAATCCGACCAGACCATATATGACATGACAGCCGGCTTTTTCCAACATTTGAGCCCAAATAATATTATTTTCCTCATCAAATCTGGCCTTAAGTTCAACCAAAACCGTCACTTGCTTCCCATTTTCTGCAGCTTTGGCCAACGATGCAATAATTGGAGAATTCCCACTGACACGGTAAAGTGTTTGCTTAATGGCTAAAACTTCCGAATCCTTTGCCGCCTGTTCCACAAAATCAATCACCGGACTAAAGGTTTGATAGGGATGGTGCAATAATATATCTTGTCTGCGTATCTGGGTAAAAATGTCTTCATCTTGATTAAGCTCCTTAACCGGCTGTGGGGTATAGGGTTTGCTTTTTAGATGTTCAAATCCTTCCATAGCATTGACCTTCATTAAAAAAGTCAAATCCAGGGGGCCGTTAATTTTGTAAATATCAGAATCACTGACAGCAAACTCTTTTTTTAATATTTTGAGCAATCTTTTATCTATGGCGTCTTCAACCTCCAGGCGAATAACTTCTCCCCATTGACGTTTCTTTAACTTTTTTTGTATTTCTTTTAACAAATCTGCGGCTTCGTCTTCTTCAATGGTTAAATCTGCATTACGCATGATTCGATATGGATGCGCACAAACCACTTTATAATTAAGGAATAGGCTTCGGATATTTTTTTCAATGATTTCTTCAAGTAGAATAACCGTCGTTTTGCTCTCATCTGAAGATGGTATAGTTACAATTCTGGGAAGAACAGATGGAACCTGAACCGTGGCAAACTCCAATTCCTCTCCAACTTCTGCCTCATAAATAAGCGCACCTATATTGAGTGTCTTGTTGCGAATCAAAGGAAAAGGTCTTGAGGAATCAACCGCCATAGGTGTTAATACAGGGTATACTTCCGTCATAAAATAGTGATCTACATATTCAGACTGTTTTTTGGATAAATCCTCATGTCGATTAATAATATGCAATTTATTTTGCTTTAATAGCGGAATAAAAGACCGATTATAAGTACTATACTGTAAATTAACCATTTCATGAGTGATTTGGCTAATCTCAGTCAGTTGTTCTGCCGGTTTCATACCGGCAATATCCGGCTTCGTATATTTAGCATGAACCATATCCTTTAGCGAAGCCACACGTATCATAAAAAATTCATCAAGGTTTGATGCCGTAATACTTAAAAACTTCAGTCTCTCAAACAGTGGCATCTCCTTATCTCTGGCTTCGCTTAGAACCCGGTAATTAAAGGCCAGCCAGCTTAATTCTCGGTTTCTGAACTTTTCTCCCACGCTTCCACCCCCTCTTTAAATTTTTCGTTTTTGTCTTAAAATAGGTTTGATTCCATAAATCTCCTCAAATAAAGCCGACTTGCTGTGTACCATATCCTGTTCTAAAGTAATATCATAAATTGTATCTGCCGATATCTTCATTTCATCACCTTTAATGGTAATTCGGATTTTTTTGATCTTTTGCTTATGGCTTCGATCCATGCCATTGGCTATCCCTAAAATACCGGACAATTTTATCATGATCATATAATCATCATGATTCATAGTTCCTTTATTGAACTGATAAATATTTGTGGTATCTTTGCCATGAAATAAAATAGTTTTTGCAACAATCTCTCTTTCCTCATCGGACAAACCTATGATTTCAGTTTCCTTAACGATATAATACGTACTGATGACACTATTGACGGTGTTGATGTATCCCCCGCAATCATGAAGAATAGCTGCAATTTGCAGCAGCAAACGCTGTCTTATACCCAAGCCTGACAATTTCTTAATCCCATCAAAAATATTCAATGCAAAGCTCGCCACATTGTTGATATGATTTTCATCACTTTCATATTTACCGGCAATATTTCTTGCAACCGAAATGATATCCTTATCGTATAAATAACCTCTGCAAGAATTTCTTTCGCTTTCCGAATAATTTATCGCCATTCCATCGCACAGACCGGCTCTGGGTTCCCACAAGGTTTCTGCCGTCGTTTCGTCAATAATTTGTTTATAGACAATACTGGAGGGAATGATGAGCGTTGCCATTTCATAGGGAATACCATACTTTTTAGAGATTTCTGCGGGGGTAGATTTTAATAGTTTATGATATATTTTATTAAACTGCAGGGTCGTTAGAAATTCTTTGTTTTTTGCCGCATTAACATAATCGATAATCGAGGAAAACTCTTCTCCGACAACAATGATATGTTTGATCTTTTTGCGTTTCAGCTGAATCTTTTTTAGCGCACCTATTTCATTACTAATATAATCCTCCATAATGCTGACAAAATCAGCGGATTTATTTTCCAGAACAGATAATATTTCCCGTATTCTTAACGCCCCTAACAAAATATTCTGTGAAAATATAAAGACACCTGCTTCAAACAGTGATAACTGCAGGCTTCCCGCGCCTAATGCCAAAACCAGTGCCCCTTCATTGATGAGTTGTTCAAAATTATCAAGCCGTTGGGTGACGGATTTAATAATTAAAAGACTTTGCTCAGCATTACTAATGACTTTAACTTTTAATCCGGTTCTAATCTTAATTTGATCTAATATCAAATCCCTATTCCCCGCCTCTCTTAAGGCACTGGTTCCATAGGCAATATAAGACATCACACGGTACTCTTCCATCTTCAATTTGAATCTTTCCAAAACAAGACATAATTCATTGACTAACTCATAACCAATGATACCCTTTGAGTAAGTGTCACTACCCAATTCAACAATGGAATGCACCTGATCCAACTCACGGATTTTATTTCTTCCGGATATTTCATAAATCTTTAATTCTACATCACTAGAACCCACATTAATTGCTGCAAAGGTCGTTAACGGCATTATCTCACCTCATCACTTCTTGCATTATTTATATAAAGCCCTTATTCCTACTAAATGATTCATAAACTGCTGTGCTGTACGTCCTGACAAACCGCCATGATTCATTTCCCACTTAATGGCCTCTTTAACCAATTCATCTTCTTTGACATCGATTCCATACCTCTTAGACAGCTCCTTGACAATATGGACATATTCCTTTTGGTCCGGTGCGCCATAATAGATGGTCTCGCCAAAACGGGTGACTAAAGAATACTTCTCCTGCATCGTATCACTACCATGAACATCATCCGCCTTTTGTCTGCGGTCATCCCATCTCTCACGAATAATATGTCTTCGGTTAGATGTTGCATAAATAAGCACATTTCCCGGTTTTGTCTCTAATCCGCCTTCGATAATGGCTTTCAAATACTTATATTCAATCTCAAATTCTTCAAAAGATAAATCATCCATATATATGATAAACTTATAATTGCGATTTTTTATTTGGGCAATGACCTCGGAAATATTTTTAAATTGATGTTTATAAACTTCAATCAGCCGAAGTCCGTCTTTATAATATTCATTGAGAATAGCCTTGATACTTGTAGATTTCCCTGTTCCGCTGTCACCATAGAGCAAAACATTATTCGCTCTTTGCCCGCAGATAAAAGCTTTTGTATTATCAATCAACTTCTTTTTCTGGATTTCATAGCCTACTAAATCATTAAGATGTATTTTTTCTGTTTTCGTTATTGGCGTAATCAACGCATCTCCATCCCTATCCATCATTTTAAATGCACGATGCAAGCCAAACTTTCCAACACCATAATCCTTATAAAAATCTGTCAGAGCCTCATACATTTGATGCTCGTCTTCCGCTGCCCTAAGCACTACACTCAATTCATTGATGCGTTCCTGTAAACCATGACTATAGATGACACCCTTGTTCTTACCATCCTCATATCGGCAAATCAACCCAAAGAAATGTACCCCTAATTGTTTCTCCACCGTCTCCCAGTCTATTTCATAAGCTTCTTTAAATATTTTCAAATCATGAAGCGCTAATTGATTTAAAGTACCTGATACAGCGCCTCGCTTTTCACATGCCATACTGAATGCATTTTCATTAGTTGTCAGCAAATACGTCAGATAGCCATTCCATAGATTCCCTTCAAACCCATGAATTCTTGCAAGGGTGACTATCTGGTTGATACAATCATAAGTCTCACCAATGGCTTTCTCTTGATCAAAGTCTTCACTTTGGTAATTATTTGCCACGTGAACCAGCCGTTTAAATACATCATCATTAAAATCTCTGTATAAGATTAGCTCATTCGTTCGAATTTTCATCTTTGCTCCTTACATAATTACCTAATATTCTAAAATTCTTTGTTTCTGACGAGATACCTGTCAATGCACTCTTAACCGATTTATCCATAAGATTTCCCTCAAAATCAATAAAAAAGTGATATCTCCATTTTTCACCTCTTATCGGTCTGGATTCAATCTTAGTCATGTTTATATCATTGAAAATAAAATGCGCCAGAATATTATACAGACTTCCACTGGCATGAGGTAATTCAAAGCAAATACTTACCTGATTGGCTTCCTTAACGTATTCCTTTTTGCTTTTTATAATGATAAAACGGGTCGAATTATTATCAATATCATTGATCTGAGACTTTAAAACCTTTAGGCCATAAGCCTTAGCTGCCCTTTCACTGGCAATCGCTGCCTGAAATTTATTGCCATCATCAACGACTTTTTTAGCGGCAATTGCAGTATTTTGCAGGCTTATCTGCTCCCACTGCTCATGTTCATCTAAGAATCCACGGCATTGAAGCAGCCCCTGGGGATGGGAATAAACCGTCTTAATATCATCAATAAGCGCATCGGGCAAACCAAGCAGCGCATGTTCAACTTTAACCACATATTCTCCCACAATATAATTTTCATAACGTTCCAGTAAATCATAGACATCTGTAATAATGCCTGTGGAAGAATTCTCTATGGGCAGCACACCATACTCGGCACGATTATTTTTAATAACCTCCATCGTTTCCTGAAAGGTTTCCACATTGAAACTGTCAATTCCCCGGCCAAAATAGCCTTCCATCGCCTGCTGTCCATAAGCTCCTTTGACACCCTGAAATACCACCTTCGTCTGCTTATTAATCGCCTCCTCAATCAACCTGAATCCTGTTGTATCTTGCATTTCATCTGCCATCAACATATACTGGCGCATTCTGCTGATGGCCATAATGTGCGCAAAAATCGATTCAAGGCTTTGTCCGTTAAATGGTGTTGATGCTAACTCTTTGATTTCTCTAATCTTCTGTGCTTCTCTATTAGTATCCAACACCGGCTTGCCTGTATTTATTTTATAACGGGCTACCGCTTCCGATGCCTTTACTCTTTTCTCATACAAGGCAACGATTTCTTTGTCAATACTGTCAATTTCGTTCCTAAGCTCTAAAATGTCCTTCATCCTTTATCATTCTTCCTTATCAGTTCTGAGTATAGTTGGCAAATCGTCTTATTATAAACGGGATGTCGCTCATAACCGCCAATCTCCATAAATGGCTCTAATACAAAAGTCCGATTGGCCATATCATAATGGGGTATCGTCAACTCTTTTGTATCCATAATAAAATCATCATATAGTAAAATATCCAAATCAATTGTTCTTGGTCCCCAATGAACCTCTCTGACTCTGCCAAGTTCGGCCTCTATCTTATGGAGACTTTCTAAAAGCACCAGAGGTTCCTTTAACGTTTTGATACATAAAACCCCATTTAAGAAATCTTCCTGCTTAACATCACCATAAGGCTTTGTCGTTATAAAGTCAGAGACAGTCAATACTTCTGTGTCTTTCATAGAATCCAGGATTTCTATCGCGCTTTCAAATTGCTGCCCAACATCTCCCTGATTACCGCCTATCCCCAGATATACCTTATGCCAGCCTCTTGTAATGACTACTGAGACATATTCTACATGGAGTAAAATAGGCGCATTGGGCTTCTTCACTTCAACCATAACAGTTTTCAAAAGCGGATACTTAATCAGCAATTGTTCTGCTATGAAATCGGCTACGGTTTCTATTAATTTGAATGTATGATCTTCCATTAAGGATTTAATAAAATGACAGGCCTCACCGTAATTGACTGACGCTCTAATATCATCTCGTCGTGCAGCCTTTTGGACATCTGTATATAAATCGACAGAAATAATAAATAACTGTCCTAATTTATTTTCTTCCGGATACACCCCATGTTTTGCATAAAGCTCCAGATTTTCAATTCTTACTTTATCCATTGAATCCCTCTTAACTATTGATAATTGCCTCTGCCATGGCAATGGCACGTTTATTTTCTTTAACATCATGGACACGCGCAAATGCACAGTGATTTAAAGCTGCAAAAACCGAGGTTACAATTGTTCCTTCCAACCGTTTACTAACCGGTAAATCAAGAGTCAACCCAATCACAGATTTTCTTGAAGCGCCTAAAAGTATCGGATAACCCAACCTATTAAACTCATTTAACCTTTTAATCACTTGAAGATTTTGCGCCCCTGTCTTTGAAAATCCTACTCCCGGATCCAGAATAATCCTGTCCCTGCGAATACCTGCTTCTATTGCTATCGCTGCACTTTCATTCAAGTCATTCAGACAATCACTAAAAAAATCCCTATAATCTATCTCCTTACGGTTATGCATTAAACAACATACCGCCTCTGCATCACTAATTACCCGAGCCATATCTTTGTCATATTTCAGGCCCCAGATATCATTGATTACATGGGCGCCCGATTGCAATGCGACTCTGGCAACATCTGACTTATAGGTATCAACAGATATAGGAACATCAAATTCACAATGAATGCGTTCAATGACAGGTATTACCCGCGCCGCCTCTTCCTCATCAGTGATTTTTACATAGCCGGGTCGGGTAGATTCTCCACCTACATCAATGATATCGGCACCTTCTTCAATCATTGTCTCTGCTCTTTTAAGAATCATATCCATATTTTTGTAACTGCCGCCATCGGAAAATGAGTCGGGTGTAACATTGAGTATGCCCATAATATAAGTTCTGTTTTCAGTGTCAAATACTCTGCTCCCTATTTTCATGCCTCTATCCATAATAATCTCCATTATTCATTATAACTCTTCTTTACTTAATCAGTGAGAATACAGCATTCATGCGATGAACATTATCTTTAAATTCGCCCAGACAGACATAAGATAGTGTTTTACTTCCCGGCTTTTTGATCCCCCGCATGGTCATACACATATGCTCTGCCTCTATGACCACCATCACGCCCTTTGGCTGTAAATACTTCATGATGGCTTCTCCAATCTGCACTGTCATCTGTTCCTGAATTTGCGCCCGCTTTGCAAAAGCTTCTACAGTTCTGGCTAATTTACTCAATCCAACGACCTTGCCATCAGGGATATAGGCAATGTGGGCTTTTCCGAAAAAAGGGAGCAGGTGATGCTCACAGGTGGAATAAAAGGTGATGTCCTTTTCCAGAATCATTTCATTGTTAACGGCTTTGAAGGTTTTCAAAAGATGCCCGGAAACGTCTTCTTCCAAACCGCCATAAAGCTCATGGCACATATTGGCAATTCGCTCTGGCGTTTCTCTAAGGCCTTCCCGGTCTATATCCTCTCCTATACCTTCTAAAAATAAACGAATGGCCGCTTGTATCTTGTTTGAATCTATCATGTTAAAATCAAGCCTCTCTTATTTATTGATTCACAAACTGCCCCAATCATAGACGAGCGGGACAGCACTAAACATTTGTATTTTTATTATACAATATTTCTTTCCAATTTCTACGGTTATATCCTACTCTTAAAATAATAACCGTATTCATCGCATCTATGATTTTATAAAAAATGTAATAATTCTTATATGGCATACAACGAATAGCCTGACTTTTCAGCACAGGGTCCTCCACCAAAGGATATTTAGCCGGCATGCTTATCAATGTATTTATTGATTTCCTTAAGCCTTTTATAAAATTTCGAGCCGTTTCCGGCTCGAGTAATGTATACGTAATATAATCTCCAATATCAATCAAATCGTCTTTTGATCTATTGGTCATAACAATTTTATATATCTGCATATCTCTCCTCTAATTCATTGAATACTTCATCAAATTCAAGAAGATTACCGTCTTTAATATCTTTGGCTCCTTCATTAATAAAATTACATATCTCCATTCTTGTTAATTCTTCATCTGTATACAAATTTTTCACTGTAGAGTTCATAAAAACACCTCCATTAATTGCCACCGTTTTTGAATATCTATTCTATATTATTTATTATACTCTAGCTGTACTCTTTTTACAATTAGAAAGTTTCACTTGCATTATATCACAAATTTCACCAATAGTAGAGAGGGAACCGAAAGATATAATCACATCTTCTTCAGATGCATTATCTATAGCTATCGAAATCGCATGATGAACATCAACACCATCGTCGACATGTTCAAAATAATCTTCTGCTTCGGCCGCTAAAATTTCAGAAGAAAGACCTCTTTGATGGTTTGGCTTGTATACAATCAATGTTTCTCCACACGAACTCATGATTTCCAATATCTGGCTGTAATCCTTATCCAAAAAAACACCCATGACTAGAATCACTTTTTTATTTTTAAAATACATTTTGATACAATCAGCTAATGCTTTGGCACCATCGGGATTGTGAGCACCATCTACAATCATCATTGGCTTCTGGTGAATTATCTGAAACCGCCCCGGCCATCTGGCTGATTTTAAGCCGGACTTCATGGCACTCTCGTCTACAGTATATCCTAAAAACGTCAACTGCTCTATCACTTCAATTGCTGTTGCCGCATTTTTAACCTGATGCATTCCCGTTAATGTGATTTCCATATTGTGATGCTGCTTATAGTCAAATGTCTGGCGGCCTATGATACTCTCCTTAACGCTTAATTGCTCCCAGTCAGTTAAAGCAGGTTTGGATTTTTTGCGGATACACTGAGCCATAATGACATCAACAGCTTCCTGATCTTGGGCGTAAATCACCACCGGTTGGCAGGCTTTTATAATTCCTGCCTTTTCAAAAGCAATGACACCAAGGCTATCGCCAAGAATATCCGTATGATCTAATCCAATCGCTCCGATTACAGAAATTAAAGATGAAGCAATCGCATTAGTGGAATCAAAACGACCGCCCAATCCCACCTCTAAAACGACAAAATCACATGCCTTCTTTTTAAAATACATGAAGCTCATGGCGGTTTCAATTTCAAATACTGTGGGATGCTCTATCCCTTCCTCCAAAAATCGTTGGCATACTCTGGAAATTGTTGTCATCGATTCAGTCACTGATGCTTCATCAATATAGTCTCCATTAATTTGAATTCTTTCCCGGTACTCAAATAGTGCCGGTGAAATATAGCGTCCTACCCGATAGCCACTGCTTTCGAGAATTGAAGCTATAAACGTGCAGATTGAACCTTTACCATTGGTTCCTGCAACATGAATAAATTTCAAATCTTTTTCCGGATTATCTAAAGAATCCAACAACTTTTTTATTCTATCAAGCCCCAAAATACTTCCGAAGCGACTTGTTTTATCAATATATGCTATTGCCTCTTCATAGGTGTTAAATGTAGCTTCTAAACTATCTGCCATTTTGCCTTATGATCCCTTCCGCTATTTTACATATCATAACTTTAGCACCATTACAGGCTCTTCGCAATAATTTTTTAAAAGTAAAATCCAGAAAATTTCAAAAAACAGGTATATAACAATCACTTGTCCGCATACTATATTTATTAAGAAGCATTACCATTGACAATATACTCATTGTCGATAGCTGGTAAATGCTTTGTATAGTCTTACAAGCCGGTATATGGAAGTACTATAAAGGTATTGCGCTTTATAGTGTCACGTGATCCCAACCGGCTTGTAAGGTTTTTTAATAATTTTTGCTATATCATCTGAGTCAATTTAAAAAACTCTCAATGACCTCATGAACTGTTGTGATTTTATCCGCTTTATAAGCATTTGCACCACAAAATACAAGAGCATTATCAATATTACCTTTTGCAGCGTTCACAAGGGCATCTGTGATGCAATAAGGTATATCCTTCTGATTGCACATTTCAATACAGCTTTTGCATTGAATAGGAAATTTCTTCCCTTGGTTAACTTCTTCAATAAATTTATTTTTGATAGCCCGTCCCGGCATCCCCACCGGACTTTTAACAAGCACAATGTCTTCCTCTTTAGCATCAATATAAGCCTGCTTATAACTGTCGGGTGCATCACACTCTTTGGTTGTCACGAAGCTTGTGGCAATCTGGACACCATCAGCCCCCAACTCAAGATAGTGTCTCATCTTTTCGCTGTTGTCAATCCCTCCGGCTACAATGACCGGTATTTTCTGTTTGAATTTATCTTCAAATTCCCTGGCCACACCAATAATTTTCAAAATTTCTTGATCATAAGTATCATCATCGGTCTTTAAAACTTCGTCATAAGTAAAACCTAAATGTCCTCCGGCTTTCGGTCCTTCTATAATAAGCAAATCAGGAGCTCTGTGGCTTTTTCTATCCCATAGCCTGCAAATAACTCTTGCCGCCTTTTCCGTTGATATGACCGGCGCAATCTTTGTCAATGAGCCTTTAACATATTCAGGCAGTGATACCGGCAGTCCTGCACCAGAGATAATCAGGTCAACACCGGCTTTAACGGCGGCCTTGACATATTTCTCATAATATTTTGTAGCCACCATAATATTGACGCCGACAATACCACCTTTTGCTTTTTCTTTCGCCAATCTTATTTGCTTACCGATAGCCTTTAAGTTAGTCTCAACCGGCTTTTTTAGCCAGCCTTCTTCATTAAACCCTATTTGGGCTGTTGATATGACACCTACGCCGCCTTCTGCGGCCACGGCGCCGGCAAGGGATGATAGACTGATGCCAACACCCATACCTCCCTGGATAATGGGAATTCTTGCTGTCAAATCACCAATACGAAGTGGTTTAATTATCGCTTGCATCCTATGATTCCCTCCCTTAAAATTTAATATTTTCTAAATCGCTCATATCGTTCATCGATGATTTCTTCTCTTGACTTTAACTCATATTGCTTTAGAAATCGTAAAATTCCCATTTTTAATTTGTAAACGACATATTCACCGCTGTCTTCGGTGAGTTTTTCTTTTTCTCTGAGGATTTTATCGACGATACCCATCTCTTTCAATTCTGCAGCCGTTAGCTTCATGACTTTGGCAGCTTCACCGGCTCGCTTATTATCTTTCCATAAAATAGCCGAAAAACCTTCGGGAGATAAAATGGAATAGATGGAATTTTCCAGCATCCAGACTTCATTGCCAACGGCAAGAGCAAGGGCTCCGCCGCTGCCGCCTTCACCAATAATAATAGATAGTATCGGCACCCCAATACCGGCCATTTCCATCAAATTTCTGGCAATGGCTTCTCCCTGTCCCCGTTCTTCTGCTCCAATACCGCAGTAAGCACCGGAAGTATCGACAAAACAAATAATGGGACGTCCAAACTTGTCTGCCTGCTTCATCATCCGTAAAGCCTTTCTGTAGCCCTCGGGACAAGGCATCCCAAAGTTTCTTTCCACATTCTCCTTGGTTGAGCGCCCTTTTTGCTGACCAATCACTGTCACGGGTCTGCCGTTTAAATAAGCTATCCCCCCCACAATGGCTTTATCATCACCAAAATTACGATCTCCGTGAAACTCTATAAAATGTTCAAATATATGATTTATATAATAAAGACTGGTGGGTCTTTCCTTCCATCTTGCGATTTTCACCCGTTCCCATGCTGTTATTCCCATCTTATTCTCCATTCTTGCCACAAACCACAAAGATTTTTACGGTACCACCTTTCGTAAACGAAAGGTTCTTTCGTTTACGAAAGATTCACCCACGGCATATGCATCTTGATTAAATGACTTAACGTATCTTTCAATTCTTCCCGTTTAACAATCATATCCACGAAACCATGCTCCTGTAAAAATTCTGCTTCCTGAAAGCCTTTGGGAAGCTTCTGGCCTATTGTTTGTTCAATCACTCTGGGACCGGCAAAACCGACAAGTGCTCCCGGCTCTGCCAAAATAACATCACCCAGCATTGCAAAGCTGGCTGTTACGCCCCCTGTTGTCGGATCTGTCAGGACGCTGAAGTAAGGAAGATTCATATCGGCATGCCGCTTTAGGGCCGCACTGGTTTTTGCCATCTGCATTAAGGATACCATTCCTTCCTGCATTCTGGCTCCCCCTGAACAGCAAAAAATAATAACCGGTAATTTTAACTGAGTTGCTCTTTCAATGGCACGGGTTATTTTTTCACCTACAACACCTCCCATACTTCCCATGAAAAAAGATGCATCCATCACGGCTATGACTGTACTCTGCCCATCTATGGCACCTGTTCCGGTGAGCACCGCTTCATCAAGACCTGTTCGTGCTTTAAACCTTTCCAATTTTTCTTCATAGCCGGGAAAATCAAGAGGATTAGAAGCCGGAATATCATTATCCCACGGCTTAAAGCTTCCTTCATCTAAGACCATGGCGATTCTGTCATTGGCCTTGATTCTTAAATGATAGCCACATTTACTGCACACATTATAATTATCCCGCAAATCCTGAGTGTACAAGGCCGAGCCACATTTTTTACATTTTGTCCAGAGTCCCTGAGGGATTTCAGGATGTATTTCATCGGGTGCTACGGCTCTTCCAATGTCCTCCGGTGTTTCCTGACCTAAGGTAATATATGTTGTTTTTTTAAATCGTCCCTTTAATATAGGCATTAATCATCCCTCGATTCACTCATTGTTTCGATAAATCCCGTACTAAAATCGCCTTCTCTAAATTTTTCATGACCAATGATTTCAAATAAGAAATCTATGTTTGTGTCAATACCTTGAATGATAAATTCACCCAATGCACTTTGCATTTTATGAATTGCATCTTCACGATTTTCACCTTTTACAATCAATTTCGCTATCATAGAATCATAGTAGGGGGGGATTTTATATCCCTGATATATCGCCGAATCCACACGAATACCGTGACCTCCCGGCATGTGAAGTTCTTCAATGGTTCCTGGTGATGGTCTAAAATTTTTATCAGGATTCTCAGCATTAATCCGGCATTCAATGGCATGGCCGGATAGTTTTATATCCTCTTGAGTAAAGCTAAGAGGTGTGCCGGCAGCGATTTTAATCTGCTCTTTAATCAAATCAATCCCCGTAACCATTTCTGTCACCGGATGCTCTACCTGTATTCTTGTATTCATTTCCATAAAATAGAATTTTTTATCTTTATCTAAAAGAAACTCAATGGTTCCTGCATTTTCATAACCAACGGCTTTTGCCGCCGCCACAGCTGCCGCTCCCATTTGATTTCGCAATTCTTCATCAAGCGCACAGGAGGGCGATTCTTCAAGAATTTTTTGATGTCTTCGCTGAATCGAACAGTCTCTTTCGCCTAAATATACGACATGGCCCAATTTGTCGGCCAAAATCTGGACTTCAATATGTCTTGGATTGACCATATATTTTTCAATATACATGGTATTATCTCCGAAACTATTAAACGCTTCCATCTGGGCAGTATTAAAACGATCGGCAAATACTTCTTCGTTTTCTGCTATACGCATCCCTTTGCCGCCCCCGCCAAAAGCAGCTTTAATCATTACCGGATAGCCAATTTCGGCTGCTGCTTCCATGCCCGTCTCGGCATCAAATACCGGTTCTTTTGTTCCCGGAACTACCGGCACTGTGGCAGCCATCATCGTTGTTCTGGCTTCCGACTTATCACCCATTTTATGGATTACACCAGAAGGAGGACCGATAAATATAATATTACACCGCTCACACATCTGAACAAACTTTGTATTCTCTGATAAAAATCCAAAGCCGGGGTGTATGGCATCAGCTTTACTGACGATTGTTGCACTTATAATATTTTCCATATTTAGATAGCTGTCTTTAGATGATGCCGGCCCTACACAGATAGCCTCATCTGCTAACTGTGTAGGGAGTGCTTCCACATCTTCCGTAGAATATATGGCCACCGTAGCTATGCCCATCTCGCGACATGCTCTGATAATGCGAACAGCAATTTCACCCCGGTTGGCTATTAATATTTTTTTAATCATATGCCACCTCTTAAGAATTAATAATAAATGTTAATTCTCCTTCTGCCACAAGGCCCTCTTCATCAAAGGCTCTGCCACGACCGACACCTACCGGTCCTTTTTTCTTAGTTATTTCCACTTCTAAGCGGAGCATCGTTCCCGGAAGTACTTTCTTTTTAAATCTCGCTTTATTAATCCCGCCAAAAAGAACGATTTTCCCTCGCATTGATTCTTCTTCTAATAAAATTACCGCACCTACCTGCGCTAATGCCTCAATAATGAGCACTCCCGGCATGACCGGTTCGCCCGGAAAATGACCTGCAAAATAAGGTTCATTATAGGTAACGGCCTTATATCCAACTGCCTTTACTCCCGGTTCTATAATTTCTGCTTTGTCTAAAAGTAAAAAGGGACTCCTGTGAGGTATAATTTCCATGATTTCCTTTGTTTCCATTAGCATATTTCTTACATCCCTTTCATCTTCATTTTATCTTGAAAAGAGGTTGTCCATATTCTACGCCCTGCTCATTTTCAACTAATATGTCTGTAATGACACCATCAACATCACTTTCAATTTCATTCATCAGCTTCATTGCTTCGATCAGGCCAATAACCTGCCCCTTCTTTACAGAATCGCCTACTTGAACAAAAGCTTCGCTCTTAGGGTTAGGCGCCTCATAAAACACCCCAACAATGGGAGCCGCTATTTCTTTTAAATCGTCATGGGCAACTTCCTTTGTCACTTGGAAATCCGGCTGTATGGCAGGAACTTCTGTTTTAGTGACAGCATTTGCCGCTACAGGCACCTCCGATGTGGTTACCACCTGTCCTCCCTGTTTCTTAATACTTATTTTCAGACTTCCTTCTTCAACACTTAAGCTTGAAATGGGAGAAGCCGCCACTTTATCTACAAGCATCATGATTTTATCTATATCCATTTTCATATCCTCTTTCTTTATTCAAACTTCTTCAAAAGGACGGTTGCATTATGTCCGCCAAATCCAAAAGAATTACTGATAGCCACGTTAACCGGCTGATTTAGTCCGCTTCCCTTGACATAATTTAAATCCAGTTCTTCTTCACTTTCCACAAGACCAACATTGGGGTGAATATATCCTTCTTTGATGGATTTAACGCATGTAATCAGTTCTATGCCGCCTGCTGCTCCCAATAAATGACCAATCATAGATTTTGTGGAACTAATCGGAATCTCATAAGCTGCCTGTTCAAATGCCGCCTTGATTGCTCTTGATTCAAACAAATCATTTAACTGGGTACTTGTTCCATGGGCGTTGATATAATCCACATCGGTCATTTCAAGACCGGCATCCCGAACGGCCAGTTTCATGGACATAGCCGCACCTGCGCCATCTTCAGCCGGCGATGTGATATGGTAGGCATCGGAAGTTGAACCGTAGCCGGAAACCTCGGCAAGAATTTCGGCCCCTCTTGCCCTGGCATGTTCCATACTCTCCAGTACCATAATTGCTGCACCTTCACCCATGATAAAACCGCTTCTATCCTTATCAAAGGGAATTGACGCTCTTAGGGGATTGGTTGCGGCACTTAGTGCCGTAAGTGAAGCAAAGCCGGCAATCCCTATCGGACACACTGCCGCTTCCGTACCACCGGCAATCATAACATCGGCATCACCATATTGAATCGTCCGGAAAGCTTCGCCAATAGAATGGGTACCGGTTGCACATGCCGTTACAATGTTGAGACTCTTTCCTTTTAAGCCAAAATAAATGGATACATTTCCTGCCGCCATATTGGCAATCATTAAAGGAACGAGCAGCGGCCCCACTCTGTTGGGTCCTTTTTCCAACAATCGCTTCTCTTCTCTTTCCATTGCCTGTAAACTGCCAATTCCCGAACCTACACAAACACCTACCCGGTATGGATTTTCTTTTTCCATATCTAAGCCGGATTGGACAATGGCTTCCTGAGCTGCCGCCACTGCATATTGGCTAAACAGTTCCATCCTCTTAGCTGCTTTAAAATCAATATGCTCTTTAGCCACAAAATCTTTAACTTCCGCTGCCAGGGTAGACTTATATTCAGAGGCATCAAATTTGGTTATTTCATTGATTCCAACCTTACCCGCTTTAACTGATGTCCAAAATTCCGCCACACTATTTCCAATGGGAGTAATCGCACCCATTCCGGTTATTACAACTCTATTTCTCATATGATTCTCCTTTTTAAATCAGCCCATGTACATGCCGCCATCTACACTAATTGTCTGCCCGGTAATATACTTGCCTTTTTCAGAAGCCAGATATACAACTAAATCGGCAACATCTTTTGTTTCTCCCAAGCTCCTTAAGGGAATGCTGTCAATGAACTGTTTTTTAATATTTTCATCAAGAAGCCCTGTCATCTCGGTCTGAATAAATCCGGGAGCAATGGCATTCACTGTAATCCCTCTGGATCCCAGTTCTTTGGCAGCCGACATCGTCATGCCGATAACGCCGGCCTTTGACGCAGCATAGTTCATTTGTCCGCCATTACCTACACGGCCTACGATGGAAGACAGATTGATGATTCTCCCGCTTTTCTGTTTCAGCATTTGCCTTGAGACATGCTTCATACAGTTGAAGGTCCCTTTCAAATTAATATCGATAACTGCCTGAAAATCCGCTTCACTCATCCGCATCATTAAATTATCTTTTGTTATTCCTGCATTATTTACAAGGATATCTAAAGCCCCTTCATCTTTGATAATACAGTCAATCATCGCCTTTGTATCATCATAATGACTTACATCACACTGATAGGTTTTAGCACTTCCTCCTGCTGCTTTGATTTCCTTTGCAACAGCTTCGGCAGCAACCTTTGAACCATTATAATTAACAATAACTTTAGCACCTTCTGCTGCTAAAGCCATGGCGATTGCCTTACCTATCCCTCGGCTGGCGCCGGTCACTAATGCTATCTTAGCTTTTAGCATAACTACCTCCTTTAGTCCTTTAGCTGTAATTTATTTAAGTCTTCATACTTTCCAATATTAATTGCCTTGGCACTTCGATCAATTCTTTTAAGAAAACCAGATAAGGTTCTGCCCGGACCTATTTCAATAAAAGTATCAATCCCCATTTGAAGCATCAGACGAATACTTGGCTCCCACTTAACGCCAGACGATACCTGACGTATGAGCAAGTCCTTAATCTTCGTCTCATCCTCCACATACTCAGCAATTGTATTGGATACATAGGGAATCGAAGAATGACTAAAATGTACGTCTTCAAGAACTTCACCTAATTTTTCTCCGGCTGCTTTAAGCATTGAAGAATGAAAAGGACCGCTGACCTTAAGCGGCATAACACTTTTAGCGCCGGCTGCCTTTAATGCTTTACCGGCCTCAGCTACAGACTTTTCTTCACCTGAAATAACAATTTGCCCGGGACAATTATAATTAGCCAATTCAACAATCCCGTCAATTCCCTTACAAATCTGAAAAACCGTCTCCCCAGAAAGCCCAAGAACTGCTGCCATTGCACCGCCTGTGGGCACTGCTTTCTGCATCAATATTCCTCTTTGGCGCACCACTTTTATGGCATCTTCCATATCCATTTTCCCTGCGGCCACTAAAGCACTGTATTCTCCCAAGCTGAGTCCGGCAGTCACTTCCGGGATGACATGACACCCTTTAACGGCCTCTAGCATCGCTAATTCGGTCGTTAACAGTCCTATCTGAGTATATTCTGTTATATTCAGCCGGTCATTTTCTTCAAAACAAAGCTTCGCCATATCTATGCCAAGCATTGCCGACGCTTTATCATATACTTTCCTGCTATCTGTATTATTCTCATAAAAATCTTTACCCATACCAAAATACTGGGCCCCCTGACCGGGAAAAACAAATGCTATTCGACTCACCAAATCACCTTTTCTGTAATATTTTGATATTCAAACTATTATTATAAAAAAAATTGTTGCTTCAAAGCCGTGTGTTGCTTTGTCAAGCGAGGGTATGTCGTGTATATTTGAATAGGGCTGCTGCAATCTGCAACATCCCTCATCAAAAATATGCCTTATGTATTCTATCTATCGTTTCAATAGCTTCAGCAACGACCTCTTCAATGATTTCTTTACAGGACTGCCGCTTTGATACCAAGCCAACTATCTGACCCGCAAGAAATGAGCCCTTTTTGGTATCACCCTCTATGACAGCTTTACGAAGGCTCCCAAGGGTTAATATTTCTAACTCTTCAAAAGAAGCGCCTTCTTTCTCCATTCGTAAATATTCTTTCGTCATTGGATTTCTTATGCCTCTGACAGGATGTCCGGTGGAACGGCCGGTTACCTGGGTATCAATATCTTTAGCTTTCGCTACCTTTTCTTTATAAGCATCATGGATCTGTGTCTCATGGGCAAGTAAAAATCTTGTTCCCATCTGGACGCCCTTAGCTCCCAGCATCAATGCCGCAGCAATACCTCTGCCATCACCAATGCCTCCGGCAGCTATTACCGGAATATCAACTGCGTCTACTACCTGAGGAACCAAAGACATTGTGGTATGTTCTCCAATATGTCCGCCGGATTCAGTTCCTTCAACGACAAGTGCATCTGCTCCATATCGCTCCATCCGCTTTGCCATAGCCACGGAGGCCACGACCGGAATCACCTTAACACCGGCTTCTTTCCAAAGCTTCATATACTTTTCAGGACTTCCCGCACCGGTAGTTACAACTTTGACACCAGTATCTACAATAATCTGAGCAATTTCATCTGCTTCCGGATTCATCAGCATAATATTGACTCCGAAAGGTCTATCTGTCAGCTTCTTACAGTTTTCTATCTGCTCCCTGACAAAAGCAGCTGATGCTCCGCCTGCCCCAATTAGACCAAGACCTCCCGCAGAGGAAACCGCTGCTGCCAGATGATACTCCGCAACCCAGGCCATACCTCCCTGGATTACGGGATATTTAATATTCAGTAACTCGGTAATTTCTGTTCTCATCAATTAATCCTCTATACCCAGATTCTTTAAATAATCTACAACTGCACTCACCGTTGTAATCTTTTCTAAATCATCTGTCGGAATCTCAATGCCATATTCCTCTTCCAAAGCCATAACCAACTCGAATAAATCCAATGAATCTGCACCTAGATCCTCTTTAAAAGAAGCTTCTAAGACAACTTCACTTTCTTCCACATTTAATTGCTCCGCTACGATTTGTTGAATTTTTTCAAACATACTTCATAATCTCCTTTAAAATATAATTTAATTGATAGCCTCAGTTAAATGAGGGTACTTATCTTAAAATAGTTTGATACTCAAAGTATATCATCTTTTACATGAGTGTCAACCATTTTTTTGCAATTTGAACAATTCCATCAATAAGAATCGGCATAAACATGGCCGGCAGCATATTCCCTACCTTGATTTTCTTGCCAAAAATCAAATTGAAACCGATGGCAAAAATAAGAATTGAGCCTACGAAAGACATTTGGCTTATAACCATATCACTTAAATAAGGTTTGATGAACTTTGCCATTAAAGTGATACTGCCCTGATAAATGGCAAGCGGTATCACCGAAAAGAAAACACCTACGCCCAGTGATGCCGAAAAAATCATAGCCGCCACACCATCCAGAATGGATTTAGCATAAAGAGTTGTTGCATTGGCACTAAGGCCATCTTCCAATGCGCCAACAATAGCCATGGCCCCCACACAAAATAATAAGGCGCTGCTGACAAAGCCTTCAACAAATGTATCATTGGAAATTGAACCAGCAGAGGTTGAACCAACCGAGGTTAAATTAACCTTGCCTCCGATGAATTTAAAGCGTTTTTTACACCATTCTCCAAATGTATCCAGCCGCTTCTCAATATTGATGAGTTCGCCCAAAAAAGCACCAACAACCAGGCTTATAATCATCAGCATCGTATGTTGTGATGATACACTGTGACTCTCATCAATCACCAACATACCGGAAAGAGCACCGGTAATTCCAATAAAGAATGTGGCCAGTCCGATAGCTCCTAAAATCGTCTTTTCAAATCTCTGAGGCAGTCCGCCTTTGATAATCATACCTATTGCTGCGCCGGCTAAAACTGCGATTACATTTACAATTGTACCTAAACCAATCATTCCGAAATTTCTCCATCTGTCTGTTTTATCTAAATCCTGTATCTCTTCAATAAGTCACCCTGAGTATTTTTAATAGAAACGATGCCGGAGGGACTTAAATAAAATTCTTTCATGTCATCAAGCCTTAAAACAGCCATTCTGCCACCGTATAAATAGCCGCAGTCGATACCGATTCTGCATTTATCCTTCCAAATATCTACCGAATCCATAGGTTGACCGCATATTTGACGAATCATAAGGGTAAACGTATGCCCAAAAATCATCGTATGCTTTTTAAGATTTAACGGATGAGTCAAGAAACGATATATTTCCCAAAGCAAATCTCTGTGGGTCTGCTTTCTCATCATCGTTTCAATATCATCATCCTCGTACCCTTCTATCGCAATTGCCGCATGAACCAAAAGGAACTCATCTAAAATAATATAATAAGGAATGGTCTTTAAAAAGTCAACTATTTCTTTTCTCTGTGCTTCTTCTAAAGCCAAAAACTGAGCATAAGTATCTCTGCCGCCATGTGCTTCCCATAAGCTCATTAGCTCTCCTGCCGGAAAAGGGCTTGTGTTTCCCTCGGCCGCCCAAAGCAGCGTTTGGTCATGATTCCCCATAATCAACTGCATATTGGATTGTTTCATGATATACCTAAGCAGCTTGATTGACTCCGGTCCCCGGTCAACAACGTCACCAACAATATAGATAAAATCATCGTTTTTAAAGTCAATGATTTCAAGCATTTTTAGAAATTCATCATAATATCCATGTAAATCAGAAGCTACATAAATCATAAAACCTCCCGGCATACTAACACGTTTATATCTGGCCTGCTATCTTATATTTTACGACAGCGAAAAATTCTCTCACATAATAATTAGGCATCAGCAATACATCCGAAACACTTGCCTGTCCTGAGACGTTCTTGGCTCCTTGTTTTTTGGTGATTGCTACTGCCCGATAAATATGAAAATTGCATGTTACAATCACGATTCGGCTGTCTTTTCCCGCAATTTCCAAACTATTTTTTATATTCTCATCAGTATTTCCGGATTCCTCTTCTTTGATAATCCGATTTTCATCAATCCCTTTTTCCACTAGCACACGGCGCATACATTCAGCTTCAGATATGAGTTCATCCTCACCCTGCCCGCCGGAAACAATAGCTATACTTTCCGGATTTTGGGTCAGATACTCGTAAGCGGCCATAATTCGGCGATAGAGTATTTTTGAGGGTGTTTCCCCACGCACCTGTGCGCCAAGAACAATGACATAGTCTGCATTTGCTTCCGGCTCTCTGATTCCTCCGGAAATAATCATCCCTTCCACAATAAGGAAAAAAGCAAGGACTACAATCAACAGACCTTTTACATAGATCGGTATCCCTATTTGTTTTCGTTCTAAATATATCAGCAAATATCTTGAACCAAGAAATACTACCGCCAGGAATAACCAAAAATAATTAAACATAGAATTAAAGCCAGTGTATACAATGATACTGACAAAATATAGAATACACAGTATTGCCAACAAAAGCAAGGATTTTTTCATACTAACTCCAATCTCTCTTAAAGGTTTTTATGTAATCCTTAATTACCTCTAAATCATAATCGTTCTCTTCCATCAATTGTATAAATGCGGAGCCTACGATACAGCCATCTATAAAATCTTTAAATGGTTCTACATCAGCCGCTGCCTTAATACCAAAACCCATCATGACAGGAGCTTTGGATACAGCTTTAACCGATTGCAAGTATTCGGCCACGTCTTTGTGGAAAGCCTGGGCACCCTGTCCGGTGACCCCCATGGAGGATACGCAGTAAATAAACCCTCTGGCTTTTGATACCAACATAGGGATACGGTCCTTTGACACTGGTGCCACCAGCTGAATTAAAATCGGAGCATTTTCTTTATCCAAGTACATTGTAATTTCATCTTGTTCCTCAAAAGGTACGTCTGGTACAATCAGACCATCAATTCCCACCTCAATACATTTGCTTATAAACTTTTCCACACCATAATAAAGGATTGTATTATAATACATCATAAAGACTAATGGTATCTCACATGTTTTTCTGACTTCTTTAACCATTTCAAATATGTTTTGAATATTTGTACCTCCGGCAATAGACTTAAAAGAGGCGTTTTGAATAACCGGACCATCTGCCACCGGATCAGAAAATGGTACGCCAAGTTCAATAATATCGACACCTGCCTCTGTCTGGGCTTTAATAACCTCTGCCGTTTTCGCTAAGTTGGGAAGACCCGCCGTCATATACGTAATAAAGGCTTTCTTATCTTTATTCTTCAACAGTTCCAGTCGTTCTTCAATTCTGTTCATTATGCGCTTCCCCTCTTTTCATATAATCAATGATAGTATTCACATCTTTATCACCACGACCGGAAAGACAAATACATATGATTTCATTTTCCGGTAATGTGTCGGCTATTTTAAAAACATAGGCCAGAGCATGTGCGCTTTCGATGGCCGGAATAATCCCTTCCAGACGGCACAGCTCTTCTAATGCTTCTATGGCTTCGGCATCTGTCACAGAAACATAGGAGGCCCGCTTCGTATCTCTCAGATAAGCATGTTCAGGTCCGATTCCGGGATAATCAAGCCCGGCTGAAATAGAATGAGCTATTTGAACATTACCATCATCATCTTGGAGTAAATATGATTTCATCCCATGAAGTACACCGGGACGCCCCAATGCCAAAGCGCTGGCATGCTTTCCGGTTTCTATCCCCAGACCTGCCGCCTCTACACCAATTAGTTCAACATTTTTTTCATCTATAAATTCCGCAAACATGCCTATGGAATTAGAACCGCCGCCACAGCAGGCAACAACTTTATCGGGCAGTCTTCCTTCTTTCTCCAGAATCTGTTTTTTAGTTTCCAGACTGATGACTCGCTGAAATTCTTTGACCATCATGGGGTAAGGATGGGGACCGACCGCTGAACCTATGACATAAAATGTATCCTCTGCTGTTTTAGCCCAAGTCCTGATTGCTTCATTTGTTGCATCTTTAAGAGTATTGCTGCCGGAAGTTACCGCTTCAACTTTCGCACCCAAAAGCTCCATCCTAAATACATTCAGTGCCTGACGCTCCATATCTTCCTGACCCATATAAACCGTACATTCCATGCCGAATAATGCCGCTGCTGTCGCCGTTGCCACGCCATGCTGACCGGCACCTGTTTCGGCAATCAGTTTCGTTTTCCCCATTCTTCTTGCCAGCAAAACCTGTCCGATAACATTATTGATTTTATGGGCTCCGGTATGATTTAAGTCTTCTCTTTTCAAATAAATCTTTGGACCATATTTCTTAGTCAACCGCCTTGCAAAATATAAAGGTGTTTCTCTTCCCACGTATTCTTTTAAATAATAATCATACTGTTCCATAAATTCGCGATCATGAATCGCCTCATTCAATGCCGCTTCCAAATCTTTTAACGTATTCATTAATGTTTCAGGTACATACTGCCCCCCGAATTCACCATACATTTTTCTTCCCATCTGCTTATTCCTTTCTTACACTTTGCGTAAATGCTATTATTTTATCTCCGGATTTTTGACCATCGCGGCCTTCCACACCGGAGCTGACATCGACAATATCCGGGTTGACTGCCTTGATACCATGTAACACATTCGCTTCATTAAGCCCTCCGGCCAATAAAAGAAGCTTATCACCTCTGTCAAAGTTATCAATCAAATGCCAGTCAAAAATCTCCCCGCTGCCGGATGTTTTTCCATCCAGCACATATCCTATAATTCTATCATGCCTTTCGACATTTTGGCAAGTCTCTGTCTGATTCATGTTTAATGCCCTGAATATAGGCAGGCTGCTTTCTTCTAATATCTCCGCTCCCAGTTCACCATGAACCTGTAAAATATCAAAGCCGGCACCTTCAATGGCTTTCAACTGCTTCACATCCGGACTTACCGTGACTGCCACTGTTTGAATCCCATCATCGATACACGCAATCAACTGCTGGGCTTTATCAATCCCAATATACCTTGTACTCTCCGGATAAAATACGACAAAACCGGCATAATCCGCCTTTACTTTATTCACATAAGCAATGTCCTCATATCTGGACAGTCCACATATTTTAATTTTTACATTATTCATCATTTTATCCCCTATCCTTTTTGTAAATTTCCTTCCAATGCACCGCCAAAGCTTTCGGATTCCTGGTTTCCATCAATGCTCTTCCAATTAGCAGGGCCTTAACACCCCATTTCTTTAACAATTTGATATCCTCATCGGTTGTTACCCCGCTTTCGGAAACAAACACCTTATCTTCAGGTGCCATATCCATTAAACGTTTTGTATTGGATAAGTCAATCGTAAAATCTTTAAGGTTTCGGTTATTTACACCCAAAATTTTTGGATTAATCTTTAAGGCTTTTGTCATTTCTTTCTCATCATGGACTTCAACGAGTACATCTAACCCAAGAGAATAAGCCAGTTCATAGAAACGTTTCATATCATCATCATTTAAAATGGCAGCAATCAACAATATAGCATCGGCACCCGCCACCTTAGCCTCATAAATCTGGTATTCATCAATTACAAAGTCCTTCCTGATTATAGGAAGTTTAGACAGCCGCCTGACTGCTTTCAAATCCTCAATATTACCGCTAAAATGGTCTTCTTCAGTTAATACCGAAATACAATCCACTGAATCATTGTACCCGGCCACTCTATCAGCTATGTCAATCTTGCCATCTATGGTGCCCATACTTGGAGAAGCCTTCTTACATTCTCCGATAATGGACAGTCCTTCTTTTGCCAGCGCATCGTAAAAACTATAGGAAATTCTGTCAGACCTTTCGGCCTCTTGCTTCATCGTTTTCATATCAACCCTGGCTTTATGCTCCCCAAGCCTTAATTTCTTATCCGCAACAATTTGATCTAAAATCATTTATATCACCATTCTCCCATTAATAAAATTATCAATCATTCGTTTCCCATATTCAGTATAAATAGATTCCGGGTGGAATTGAAGTCCCACGGTGGGATATTTCTGATGCCATATCGCCATAATCTCTCCGTTATCAGTCCTGGCCGCTACTTTTAAAGATTCAGGCAGGGTATCTTCCATGATCGCCAAAGAATGATATCTCGCCACTTTTATTTTTTTAGGTATCCCTTCAAAAATGCCTTTCCCATCATGGCTAATTTCTGATTGCTTGCCATGACATATGGTTTTTGCATAGGATACAACAGCTCCAAATGCAGCGCCTATCGATTGATGCCCCAGGCATATCCCCAGTATGGGCTTCTCCTGATAGAAATGGCGAATAACTTCTATGCTTATTCCCGCCTGTTCCGGATTCTTGGCACCAGGAGAAATAACGATTTTTTCCGGGTTTAGTTCCCTGATTTCCTCAATTGATATTTTGTCATTTCTGACAACTTTAATCTCCGGCTCAAAAATCCCAATATACTGATATAAATTATAAGTGAATGAATCATAATTATCAATCATTAAAATCATAGGTTCTCCTCCTCTACTAACGTTTTTGCCAATGCCATGACCTTGTTACAGCATTCTTCATATTCCGTTTCAGGTACGGAATCAGCGACAATACCGGCACCGGCCTGTAAATATATGCGATTCCCCTTTTT
>Ga0153922_1000094_pt1 | contig 35321 bp, 39 predicted proteins | sample TSNJ006MetaG_FD_104723 | JGI IMG/M metagenome (GOLD analysis project Ga0153922, IMG submission 104723) | Attine ant fungus gardens microbial communities from New Jersey, USA - TSNJ006 MetaG | ecosystem: Host-associated > Fungi > Mycelium > Unclassified | place: USA: New Jersey, Brendon T. Byrne... | reverse complement strand
TCTGGGTTGTCGTCCACTACCCCTCCTGCGGTCCACGTTAGCCAGCTGCGCTAGCGACGAGAATATCGCCCGCATTGCGCCTTCCGCTGGTGGGTCGTGGGTGGTACACGCGAGCCGGACGAGTTCCTGTCTGATACGAGGCCGATCTTCGGGTCATCGCCTGCCAGGATTGGATGATGGTTAATGAAGGGCTTGAGCGCGACCAGGATTGGGATCGGTCCGCGCGGCGAAATTGAAACCCAACGCCTCGACCGCAATTGGCCCACTTTGCTTCAGGAGTTACGTGTAACGCAGACCGATGTCCGGGCCGGCGAATATCTCGATCGACACGTCGGGGTCGCGGTAGCTGGCGAGCCGGAGTAGTCCGGGTGTGGCTGCGATGATCTGGTTGGTGTGGTCCCCACCCATCGGATAGTCCTCGACAGGGTGGCGCCAGTGCGCGGCAACCACGGTTACGCCGTTCAGCCGGCTGTGCTCGCGGTTCAGAACCGAGCGCAGGGTTTCGGCGTGCAGGTAGTAACCCACCTCCGAGAACACGACGAGGTCGAAATCGCCTTTTGGCCAAGGCTCGTCGAGTGAGTGCCGCATCAGGTTGACCTGCTGCCGGCGGCCCGCGGCGCGAAGCCGCTGATCGGCGTGGTGAAGCGCGGCCGCGGCCACATCCGTCGCCGTGATTGCGTCACATCTGACGGCGAGCCGTTCGGTGAGGGTTCCGATCGAACAGCCGGGTTCGAACGCGTGCCGATACCGCGGCCGCGGCAGCATCGACAGCGTGATTGCGTATTTGCGTTGCTCATACCACCGGGAGCTCAACTGCCACGGGTCGTCTGACGTGGCGTACATCGCGTCAAAGTACGCATCGGGCAACCGTGCGGTCACACGAACACCACCTCGCCCACGGCGAGCAGGCGCCGCACCACAAACGGCGGCAGGACCGGCGGCCCATGATCATCGGGCGGGATCAACTGGCTCCGAAAGCAGTCCGCGGCGGCCTGTTTGCGTTGAATATCCGATTGCGTCAACGGCACCCTGCGCGCGCGCAGCCACGGAACCGCGAAGTCATCGGGCAGCGCCCAATGCCACATCCAGATCGGGTATTCGAGCAGGACCGCTTCGGTGCGCCGGGCGGCCGACCACGCTGCGCGCCCGACCCCTTCGTGATCGGGATGTCCATCGCCGCGCCAGGTCGCCGCGCACCACACGCCGGGTGGGCGCTGCATCAGGATCGCGCCGAGTTGCTCGGCGAGCCACGCCTCGTGCTCGGCGATCTCGCCGTCGGGCAGACCCAGGCAGATCGTTTCGTCGACGCCGAGAATACTTGCGGCTTTGGCGAACTCGAATCGACGGATGTGTTCAAGTCGGCTCCGCTGAACTCTGGACAGGGTCGGGTAGGCCGCCACGCCGTCACTGACCAATACCACCTCGACATGCACGCCGGCGGCTGTGAGGGCAGCGATCATCGCGCCGAGGCCGAGGGTTTCGTCGTCGGGATGGGCTGCCACCACGACAAGTCCGGGACAGGAAGTAAGGTCCAGGCTGGCGAAGCGCCGTTCCCAGTGCAGCCAACGCGAGGTCGGGGTGCCCCCGACCGACAGCGGCCTGGCGGCAAATCGGGCGCCGTTGCCGGCCGCGGTGGCAGTCATCGTCGGCCTTCCGCCGCCTGTCGTCCCAGCGCGGCCAAGTCGGCCTCGGCGTGGCTTTGCCGGACATACATCGTCAGGTCGGCGACACGGCGGGCGTGTAAGCGGTCGAGCGCCAGTGGCGCGGCCCCGAGCGCTCGTCCGGTTCGGGTGATGGCCTCGTCGACAGCCGTCTCGGTGACCGCGCGCATACGCCGGGCGGTCTTTTCGGCGGTACCGGTTCGATCGGCGGGGTCGGCATCGACCCGGCACGCGGTGAATACCAGCATGGCCTCGGCGGCGGCGATCGCTGCGTCGACCGCGCCGAGGTGGGCAAGCCGATGGTCATTCGCGGATGTGGTCGCGCCACAACGATACAAAGGTGCGGCGACCGCTCTTGCGCCACCCAGCCAGCAGGCGGCGACACCGGCGGCTCCGTGCCAGAAACCGGCTCGATTCAGGTAGCTGCCGGGCCGCCCAACCGGGACAGCCTGCGCATCGCTGAATTGAACGGATCGGGTGTCCGACGCCTGCATTCCGCTGTTACGCCATGCGCTTGGCAACGCCTTGATCTCGGGCTGGTTCAGTTCGACGGCGAACAACCCCCGCTCACCGTCGGGCAGCCGCGCGGTGACCAGTGCATGTGAGCAGAGTCCGGCCCCCGAGCACCAGGCCTTGGTGCCCTCAAGGGTCATCACGTCACCGCTGCCGCGGGCACGCAGCACACCGTCGGGGGACTCGGCGGCCCACACCCCCCACAACTGATCGGGTTGGGTTGGGCTCCCGCCCAGTTCAGCCAGAATCGCGACGGCATCCACGTGGGCTTCGGCTAACCGCGCCGCGACGAGATCGATTTCGGCCAATCCGGCTAGCCGGTTCCAGCGGTGGGCCGTGCTGCCGGAACCCGGCAGCGGCAGATTCAATGCGCCGTCATTGAGCCAACGCCACACCATGCCCGCCTTCATGGCTGGTGCCCGACCGCCCAAAGAAGTCCCGAGCGCGACAGCTGCCTGAGATGGTAAGCGAAACCTGCTGGAGCGCGCGCGATTCGCCGATCGGAGGTGGCCACCGACAGGCTCGGGTCGCGGCCGATGACGTACCCGTTGCGTTCGAATCGCTCGACCAACTCCACGTCCTCGCCCGTTTCCAGCGCAGCGAAGCCTCCGACCCGCCAGTACGCGTTAGCCCGAAATCCCAGGTTTGCACCATGAACATGGTCGTGATGCGGCCCGTCGGATCGGTAGCCACGTACATGACGCAGCGCGACAACCGGTGGATGGTGCCGCCATTCGGGAACGTGGACCACACCGAGAACCACGTCGGCATTGGCCGCGATCTGTCGCAACAGCCAATCCGGACCCACACTGCTATCGGCATCCGTGGTCGCATACCAGGTGCGGGAATCATCCACGTAGCCAATCGATCTGGCGTAAGCGAAGCCAACTGCGCGTGATGTACCGACATTGCGCGCGTCGATGCTGATGGCATGAACGTCCGCGCCGAAGTGCTGCGCTACCTCTTCGCTGCCATCGTCACATGCATCGAGCACCACGATGATTTGTGTCGGAACAGGCACGCACACCGCCGCGGTCAGCACCGACCGCAGGCACCCCTCAAGCAGGAGTGCCTCGTTGTGTGCCGGCACAACCACAACGGCGCGTTCTAGTCCGCGCACGGTTTCTGTCACGACGGATATATAGCCGCATTCGGCCGGTTTCACACCTGTGCCAGCGCGTCTGCCCTCAGTACCGCCGAATCGGCCGCCGGTGTTTAGCCGAGCCTCGGCACGGGAATCCGGTGGTTGCGGAGGTTGATCATCACCGTGGGAGGAATGGATGCCTAGAACCAAGACGCCGTCGTCGATCAAAGATGAGCGACTCTACGAGGATCTGCGCAAGCAAGGCGACTCGACGGAAAAGGCGGCACGTATATCCAACGCCGCTGCGGCCCAAGGTCGCTCGGCCGTGGCCAAGAAGGGCGGCCGCTCGGGCTCATACGAAGACTGGACGGTGCCCGACTTGCGCCGTCGAGCCAAGAAGCTTGGGGTGCGTGGCTATTCGGACAAGCCCAAGCGGGAGCTGATCAAGCTCATTCGTAATCACTGAGTTCACATTCGTAACCGAGAGGGAGGACCCATGGGGGACCGTAAGAACGCAGCAGAAGAGGCAGTCAAGGGTGCCGTCGAGGGCATCAAAGGTAAGGCAAAAGAGGCCGTCGGCACCGTCACCGGGCGTGACGACCTGACTCGTGAGGGCAAAGCCCAACAGGATAAGGCCGACGCCCAGCGTGACGCCGCCAAGAAGGAAGCGCAAGCGGAGTCGGCGCGTGCGGGTGCCCGCGCTGCCGAAGAGCGTCAGAAGCAAAACCAATAGCCCGTATTGCAGGATGAGCCCGGTCCGGAGATCTCGGACCGGGCTCGTCGCCTCCCGCTACCATCGAGGGTTCGCGGGCGGCGAAGCCACGACCGACACCCCAAACAGGATGACTGGCCGAGGTAGAGAAGCGGAATCGAGCCGAACGGTTTAGGACCCGAACGGTTTAGGAACGGTCGGTCACCGCCTGCCCTCCACGACCGCGACGACCTTCAGCAGCGACTCGCCCACCTGCCGGGCCTCGGCCACCGTCAGATGCACGTTGACATCGACTTACTCGTCGAACACGTTCGGACAGACTTCGCTAAACGAATACAACCTCTCAAATGTTGCGTCTAGCCGGCGCAATGGATCTCGGCGTTCCGACACCGACAAGGCGCCGCCAGCATCGGCCAAGTGCGGTTTGGCGGGCGGTCATCGCGGGTACTTCACCACGACCATAAAAGCTTGCGCCACCACGTCGGTCACCGTGATCGCGGGACCACTCGACTACGTGGGTCTCGAAGTCAGGTATCTCGGAACCGACCCATAACGCTTAAATCCCATTTCAACCGATTGGACCATCGACCATTCTCAACCAAACCAAGGAGCCGACATGACCACCGGAATCATCATCGCAATCGCTTTTTTCGCGGTCGCGCTAATGGTTATTGTCATCTTGTTCGCGTGGGTGATGATCAATAACCGCAAGCGCCACCGTCATATCGAAGCCGACAAGATCCGCGAGCGAGCCAAGGAAGAAACACTTCAAGTCAACCGGCGGGAGGCACTTGCCGAGGAGACCGCCGCCAAAGCCCGCGCCGTCGGGGCCGAAGCCGAGGTGAAGGCGGCTCAAGCCGCCGGTCTGGAACAGCAGGCAGCCTCGCACCGCAACGAGGCAGTGACCGCCCGCGCAGAGCTGAACCAGCAGTTCGAGCGCGCCGACGAGATGGATCCGCCTTCGCAAACCAGCGACACAGCGCGAGAAGACTCCGAGACCCGCGACACACCTGCGATTCAGAAGGGGCCACGATGAAGCCCATTGCACCCGCCACGATCGCTATCGCCGTGGTGCTGTTCAGTGGATGTTCGGCGTCAGAAGTCATTAACACCGGTGGCGACACAAAGTGCAAGGACTTCACCGCCCAGGACGAGAAGAAGCAGACCGACGAGATCAGCAAGATGCTCAAGGACAAAAGCGGCGCCGAACCGAACAATCTTGAGATCTCGGCAACGCGCCTGTCGGCGTTGACCTACTGCCAAACGGTCGGCAAGGAAGACACCAAGATCTCTGAGGCACCACACGGCTAACCGCATCGTCCACCACAGGCGCTCAACTCGGATACGCCCGTGAGCACTGGCCACCAGTCGCTCGATCAACAACTCGGTGCGCTCACGGCAGCCGGGGTCGACGCCTGGCGACGGACCGACTGCGCCGCTTGGCGGTATTGCCTGCGAAAGCAACGGGGGCGTCGACCGTTCGACCGACCGACCGGGAAACGGTGGCGTCGCTTGATCTCCGGGGCTCTCTCCACCAGAAGTTGTCACGACGTTGTCACACGCCAGGTGAGACTTCGGAGGACACACTGCGACAACTACGGGCGGTCATCTCAGGTCAGAGCCCACCACTGCGACAACAGGCAACACGTCGGGACACCCCTACACGGACTGTGAGACTTGCAGGCACCCGCCCGGTGCCTGAGTTAACGCATTCAGAACGTGGTAATCGGCAAGCGACAAATCGCTGTCACTTTGAAGCTGCCGATTCATCTCATAATTCATCCGCATCTGCACGCGCATGAAGGCACGCCAGGCGCGCAGCTCGGCTGCTAACAGCCAGGGTTCTTGTGCGATCCTCCGGCGCTGACTACGTGACACTTCAACTATTCCTTCGCGGTCTATCCGCCTCGGATATCGCGATAAAGGCCGGTAACTCGTTCGACGCGTCCTCGCCACCGACCATCGATGGCAGTCCCGTATGTCACAGGCCTACCGCGATGGAAGGGCATGGCCAGAGGAGTGGCGCGATGAAACCACAAGAAAGCGTCAGTAGTGGTGCGGAAAACCTGGTGGCCATACACGACCTAGTTCGGCGTGGTTGGTGTCGGCCAATAGCCGATGACGCCACTGCTGAACTCGAGGTCGGTTTGCGGGAAGTCGTCGCCGACAGCCAGGAGTGGTTCGTGGCTCAGCTGCGCGGCGGCGTAGGTCATACAGTCGCCGAAGTTGAGGGCTGCGCGGTGGCGACCTTTGCCGTACTGAAGAAAGGCACGCTGTGCGGCGGCTGCATGGTTGTCGGTGAAATGTGCTACCCCCAAGTTGATTTCGGTGCGCAGGCGCTCAAAGATAGTGCGTGCGACCGGGCCGTGGCGGGCGGTCAGGACGATCAGGCATTCCGCTACGGTGGGTGCCGACATCACCGGGTCCCGCGCGCCGGCCAGCGCCGCGGCGACGTGTCCGGCGTGGGGTTGCTCGTCTTGGATGAGCGCCACAATGGCGCTTGTGTCGATAACCATCGCCTTCTCAGACTCCCGTTTCGGCGTTGTAGCCAAGGATTTCCTCGCGTTCGCGTTTGGTGATGGGGGTGCGGTCGGTGAGCAGCGGCCAGATTTCGGTCCGCATGACACTGAGAAGCTGTTCCTCGCGGTTGCCAGCGTGCGATTGCAGCAGCGCCAGTTGGGCATTGAGGGCGTGACGGATCGCGTCGGTCTTGTTGGTGTGGAGGCGGGCTGCGAGTTCGGTGGCGAGCCGGTCCACTTCCGGGTCTTTGATATTTAACGCCATAGGGTAGATGCTACCATATCTGAGGTAGATTCTACCGTAGTACATGTGAATGCGGTTTCCCAGCCCGTTTCATCCCGCTTATCCCTGCCGAGCCGAGGCACCCATACCCGCTGTTTGCTGTATTGGGAACGGATTTGGGAACCGAACGGGGCGGAATCGACGCGAACAAGCGCGACGGCGTTAAAGAACCTGGACGGCTGAATGCCGTTGATCTGTAGAAATGAGACCCACTGCATCGGTGGAGACCGCGACCGGTTCGCTCATAACCCAGAGGTGGCAGGTTCGAGTCCTGTCCCCGCTACTGAATGCATTCTGCGGCAGCAGGGTGCGGACGCCGGTCGATGGAAAGTGGGCCCGGCTCGTGGCCGCGATGTCGGCTATTTCGCCTTCACTCGCAATCGCAGATCCCCGCCTTTCCCGAGTGCGCGCCCGAACCTGTCGGCGGGCTTGCCTACGCTTTGCTTGTGGAATACGCGGCGATCGACGCATTACGGGAGCGGCACCCCGCTTGGCGACTGCTTCGTGCCGGCAATTCCACGCTGATCCTCTCCTTCCTCGGGGCGTTTTTCGTCGAGGGCAACCGAGGCGCGTGCCCAGCGAGCCAGGTCGCGGCCGCGTTGGACGACCACCTGTACGCGCTGAACACCGAGATCCCCACCGAGAACGGGCAGGAACGGTTTCCGAAGGACGCTCGGTCCTATTTGGAGGACTGGGCGGCCACCGACGCCGCATATCTGCGGCGGTTTTACCCGGCTGGCGATGACGAAGTCCACTATGAGGTGACACCGGCGTTCGAGAAGGCCTACGCGTGGGTGATGGGCCTTAAAGCCAGGTCCTTCGTGGGGACCGAGTCCAGGCTGCACACCGTGGTCGAGCTGCTGCGACAGATCGTGCACGGAACCGAAGTCGAACCCGATGTCCGGCTGGCCGAATTACGGCGCCGCCGCGACGAACTCGACGCCGAGATCGCGGCCGTCGAAGCTGGCCTTGTTCAGGTGCTGGACGCGACCGGAGTCCGCGACCGCTACCAACAGCTCGCCACGACCGCGCGGGAGCTGCTCTCGGACTTTCGCGAGGTCGAAGACAACTTCCGGCTCCTGGACCGGGCCGCGCGAGAGAAGATCGCGGCCTGGGATGGGTCCAAGGGCGAACTGCTCGCCGAGCTGGTCGGAAGCCGCTCCGAGATCGCAGGCTCAGACCAGGGTCGGAGCTTCCAGGCGTTCTATGACTTCCTTCTCTCCGAGTCGCGCCAGGCCGAACTCGCCGAACTCCTGGCCAAGGTTTCTACCCTCGAGACCATCGAAGCCGACCATCGGATTCGCGGTATTCGCCACGACTGGTCTGAAGCCGCCGATCGAGCGCAGCGCACTGTCCGGCAGATATCCGAACAATTGCGCCGCTTCCTCGACGACCAGATTTGGATGGAGAACCGGCGTGTCCTCGACTTGGTCCGGGCGGTGGAGAGTGTTGCTCTGGAACTCCGCGACAACCCGCCGACCTTCGGGCTCGAGCTCGACCAGCCGGGCATCGAGATCGCGCTTCCGTTCGAGCGCCCGCTCTACCAGCCGCCCGCAGCGGTCGCGGTCGAGAGCCACATCCCATCGGCGACCGAGGAGGTCGACACCGACCTGCTCTTCACGCAGACCTTCATCGACCAAGCACGCTTGATCGAGACCATCCTTCATGTTCTGCCTGAGAACTCTTCGGCTCTCTTGTCCGACATCGTCGTTGCACACCCCATCGAACAGGGTGCGGCAGAGATCGTCGGCTACCTGGCACTCAACGACGAGGACGTGACGGTCGACATGGACGACGCCGATGAGGCCGTCCTGGAATACTCGGACCCCGCTGACCCGTACTTCACCAAGCGAGCGAGGCTGCCGAAAGTGACGGTGCGGCGACGATGAGCAACGAACATGCAATCGCCAGCGGCATCATCCGGCTGATGCAAGGGGTCGTCTACCGCGATTCGGACGAGGACACCTGGCTGACACTGGAACGTTTGGGCGCCGGCGTGCGAGACCATTTCGCCACCATCGGCGTCGACGTGGTGGTCGATGACGCCGAGGGCTACGCATACCTTCGCTCCCAGCCAGAGGAAGACGGTGATGAGGCGCTCCCGCGCCTGGTGCGCAGGCGGGCACTGACGTACAACGTCAGCCTGCTCCTGGTGCTACTGCGCAAGAGGCTCGTCGAGTTCGAGACGACCGGCGGTGAGGGCCGACTGGTTCTCACCACCGAGCAGATCGTTGAGATGCTGCGGCTCTTCCAGGCCGAGTCCACCAACGACGCACGAGTCGTGGACCAGGCGGAGACGACGATCAAGAAGGCCGCCGAACTCGGCTTCCTGCGCCAATTGCGCGGTCAACGCGACCATTGGGAGGTACGGCGAATCCTCAAAGCCTACGTCGACGCCCAGACCCTGTCGGACTTTGCGGCCAAACTGCGAGAGTACGCCCGGGCGGTGACCAGTGATGAGTGAAACACCTTCTTCCACGGTCGAACTCGGGGACACCCGACGGGCCGGCTACCGGCTGCAGCACGCGGAGGTGTTGAACTGGGGTACGTTCGACAACCAGGTCTGGCGGTTCACTCCTGGCACCGATACCGCGCTGCTCACTGGTGACATCGGCTCGGGCAAGTCGACGATCGTCGACGCACTCACCACATTGTTGGTGCCGTCCCACAAGGCCGCCTACAACAAGGCCGCCGGCGCCGAGGCCAGGGAACGCACCCTGCGCTCTTACGTTGAAGGCCACTACAAGTCGGAGCGAAACGAGGCCACCGGAAAGTCCCGCGCCAAGGGCCTGCGCGAGAACCGGCGAACGTACTCGGTGATCCTCGGAGTCTTCACCAACCACGGCTACGACGAGACGGTCACCCTGGCCCAGGTCTTCCAGCAGCGCGAGAGCACCGGACAGCCCTACCGGTTCTTCGTCACGGCTACAAAAGAACTATCGATCGCGACGGACTTCGCCGACTTCGGCTCCGATCTGCGTGATCTACGTAAGCGGCTGCGGGCCGCCGGAGCAGACATCTTCGACGAGTTCCCCAAGTACGCAACCTCGTTGCGTCGCCTACTCGGAATCCGATCGGAGCAGGCCCTCGAGCTGTTCCACCAGACCGTCTCGCTGAAGTCTGTCGGCAACCTCAACGATTTCGTGCGCGACCACATGCTGGAACCGAGCGATTCGACCGACCGCGTCCGCGACATCATTGTCCACTTCGAAGACCTGACCAGGGCACACGATGCCGTCAAGCGGGCGCGGGAGCAAATCGAAGCGCTGGAGCCCGTCGTACAGACGGCGGCGAAGTACGACGATGCCCTCGCGGAGCGCAACGCCCGGGAGCGCGAGCGATCAGCCGTCCGGCTCTTTATCGCAGAGCTTCGGTCGAATCTGCTGGCCAGCGAGATCTCTCGGCTGGAAACCGATGGCGCGGCCCTTTGGCAGGAGCAGGACACCGCCAAAGCCAGGCAGCAGGCGCTCACGCACGAACGCGAATCCCTCATCGAGGAGCGCGCGAAAGCGGGCGGCGATCGCATCGGCGAGCTGGAACGCCTCGCCCGCGAGGCGCGGGACCAGGCCGAAACGCGCCGTCGTGCAAGGACTTTGTTCGACGCCGCCGTCTCCGGCGCCGGACTGGAGGCGGTCGCCAGTAGCGAGGAGTTCACAGCCCTGTCCGCTCTGGTCTCCGCCGAGCGTCCGCGGCTAGCCGCCGAGAAACGAGACCTTGACGCAGCCAGCGCCGAAGCGATCGGGCGCGAGAAAGAGCTCCAACGGAAGTGCGATCACATCACTGACGAACTCACGAGCCTGCAGCAGCGCACCAGCAATCTGCCCGTCGAGCAGGTTAGCGTGCGCGCCGAGCTTTGCGCGGCCCTCGGGCTGACGCCGGAAGATCTTCCCTACGCCGGTGAGCTTCTCGACGTCTTCGACGGGCACGCTGAGTGGCGGGGAGCCGCGGAACGCGTGTTGCGCGGATTTGCCCTCTCGCTGCTGGTGCCACAGCAGCACTACGACGCCATCGCTGGATCGGTGAACAGTAGACGGCTTACGTTCCACGGCCACGGTGGCAAGGTGACCGGAGCCAAGCTGGTCTACGAAAGGGTTCCCCGGCAACGGGTTCGCCTCCAGCCACCGGTGCATGACGGGCTGCTACTCGCCGACTGCATCGACGTCAAGGACGGGCCTTTCCGCGAATACCTCGTCAACGAACTCACGAAACGAGCTGACTTCCGTTGCGCAGCAAGCCTTGAGGAGTTCCGCAGCCAGCGGCGGGCCGTCACCCGCGAGGGCCAGGTGCGCTCCGGCGAGCGCCACGAGAAGGACGATCGGCATCGCGTCGACGACCCCCGTCGTTGGGTTCTCGGCTGGGCCAACGAACGAAAGATCGCCGCGCTGCGCACCGAGCTTGCCGAGCTGGAGGCCGAGCGCGAGGCGGCCGCGTCCGAGCAGGCCAGGCTCAGCGCGTTGCGGGAAGCGCTGCAGGAAAGGCTGGACGCACTCCTTCGGATTGAGGGATTCCGCTCCTGGACCGACATCGACGTTGACGAGGCCGAGTCGCGCGCGGACGACCATGACGCCGAACGGGTTCGGTTGGAGGCCGGTTCATCGCGTTTGGAGGAGATCGCCCGAGCTCTTGAGGCCAACGCCAAACAAGCTGATGCCGTGGCGAATTCGATCGAGCAACTCACGGGTAAGTTAGCCACTACGGCCGCGAAGGCGAAGCAATCAGAACGGGACAAGAAGCGCGACGACGAGTTCGTCGCGGACCAGCCGGAGGCACAGCTGGCGGCCGCCCGCGAATCGTACACGGCCCTCAACCAACGCCTGGGGAAGAATCGCCCGACGCGGGCAGCGGACTGCGCCGAGACCGAGAACGCCCTCTCCGCGGATCTCCATCAACGTATCGACCGATTTAACAAGGAACTTGGCGGCTATGCCCAGAGCTTGATCCAGTCAATGCTGAAGGTCTTGATCCGGTGGCCCGAGCTTCGCGCGGACATGGACGCTAATGTCGAGGCCCGCCAAGAGTTCCTGGCATTCCGTGACCGCATCGCGACCGACGATCTCCCGCGTTTCGAGAGCGAGTTCAAGGAACAGCTCAACAAGAACGCCATCCAGGAGCTGGCCGGGTTCAACAACTGGCTCCACCGGCAAGCCTCAGCGATCGACGAGCGCGTCGACCGCATCAACGAGGCGCTCGGCGCGGTGCCCTACAACCCGGGTCGCTTCATCCGATTGGAGAAGGAGCCCACCACAAACCAGGACATTGCGCAGTTCCGTGCGGACTTGCGCAATCTGACCAACGACAGCCTTGCGGTCGACGGCGACCAGTACTCAGAGCAGCGTTTCCTCGACGTGAAGCGGATCATCGAGCGCTTCCGTGGTCGCGACGGCTACGCCGAATCGGACAAGAACTGGACCCGGCGGGTCACTGACGTGCGCAACTGGTTCGTCTTCTCGGCCTCCGAGCGCGACGTCGAGACCGACCTCGAGTGGGAGCACTACAGCGACTCCGACGGCAAGTCCGGCGGCCAGAAGGAGAAGCTCGCCTACACGATCCTGGCGGCGTCGCTTGCCTACCAGTTCGGGCTCGAGTGGGGTGCCGAGCAGTCACGCGACTTCCGGTTCGCGGTCATCGACGAAGCATTCGGGCGTGGCTCGGATGTCTCGACGCGCTACGCGCTGGACCTCTTCGCGACGCTTGGGCTACAACTTCTCATCGTGACGCCGTTGCAAAAGGTTCACGTCATCGAGCCGTACGTGAGGGCGATCGGATTCGTCGACAATCCGACCGGAACGTTCTCCCGCCTCCGGACGATGACGATCGAGGAGTTCAGGACACGACGTGACGGACGGCGGCCATGAGTGTCGGGTGGACCACACCAGATGACATTGCCGCCAGGGTCAGACGCCGGTGGGACGACGGATCGCTGTTGCGTGCCTACGCCAACGGTGATCCCCTTGATCCGATCGAAGTGCCACTTCGTGGCCCCAAACCGTCGCGGGTCGGTGACGACATCGCCGCCGCCCGTGACTGGGTGGCTGCGCTCGACGCCGGCCGACGCGACGACGGCCGATACACCCTCCAGTGGCAATTGATCGGCGGCAGGCAGATCGGCCGTAACCGGCTGCCCGTCCGCGCAGTGGTGTCCTCAATAGAGCAGGCCTGGGCGCTCTTGGGCGTAGCGACCTTGGTCCGTCGTTTCGACGAGCTCCTGGCTCTCGCACATCAACATCCGCGGGTTCGAGAGTGGGTCGTCGACCATCCGCATCACGCGCTCGGCCTGGGGCCCGAGATGTCACAGCTGATCGCTGCCTACGTTTGGCTCGACGGTCACCGTCAATCGAATCGGTATCTGCGCGAGATCAGTGCACCCGGCGTTGACACCAAGTTCGCCGAGAGGCACCGACCGGTTTTGGCGGCAATGCTTGACGTTTCATCGACAGCCTCGGGATTCCTGGCGGGTCTTGGCCTCCGGTCGAAGCCCGGATTGGTCCGGCTGCGGCCCGCGCCCTCGTTGGGCCTCCCGGCTCCACTCACCGAGCTGGCGGTGCGCTCTGAGGAGTTGGCACAGCTCAGGGTTGAGCCACGAGTGGCGATAATCATCGAGAACGAGATCAGCTATCTGAGTATCGACGTCCCCGAGGACGGTGTCGTGATCTGGGGGAAGGGCTTCGAAGTCGACAGCGTAGGTCGGCTGCGATGGCTGACGGAAGCTGACATCCTGTACTGGGGAGACATCGATACCCACGGATTCGCCATTCTCGACCGCCTACGGGCGTGGCTCCCACGAGCACGCTCGGTGCTGATGGACCGTGAGACGCTGCTTGCCCATCGCGACCGTTGGGTGATCGAAGACCGTCCGGCCAAGTCGGTTCTCACGCGACTGACGTCTGACGAGCAGGACCTCTATTTAGACTTGGTCAGGGAGGGGTTCGGTGAACGAGTGCGCCTCGAACAGGAGCGCATCGACTGGCAATGGGTCGAGCAACGGCTACCAGCAGGTAACCGCGCGGGTGACCATGATCTGAGCGGACGGCGGTAGCATCTGTGGTTGCTCGAGGACTGTTAGGGAGGTGCTGGCCGTGGACCGCCGTCATGTCTTTGCGAAGGATGCCGTGAAGCGGGCCGCCGCCCGATCGACAAAGGCGTCGGCAAAACTTGAGGATCGAGTAATTCCTGCCGGCTTCGTTCGATCATCCGCTGTGAAGGTTTCCTTGCCGCGCGTCAACCGCGTCCCTGATGTCGCTGACGCCGGGGTATGGCGAAACTCCGTTTCCCGACGACGAATTGGCGGCTCTGCTGCCTGATGTCGTGCAGATCTTGGGTGAACCTGTGACTCGGGCTGCGGTCTACGACTTGGAACAGGGCATCCAGGAGCAGGTGGCCGAGGAGCTTCTCACCGCGGCTCTATAGGCATCGCTGGAGCCCAGTGAACTGCTGACCGACTACTTCCTCAAAGACCTGCACGCCCGCCTGTACGGAGACATTTGGACATGGGCGGGCAAATGGCGGACGCATGACGTCAACAAGGGGGTTGCATACGAGCAGATTGCTGTCGACCTCCGCAATTCGTTGGGCACGATCCTTTATCGATGTGAGAACACCGGCGACTGGACGCCGCACGAACTGGGTGTTGTGGCCGATGCCGAGACAGTAAGGATCCACCCTTTTGTCGACGGAAACGGCCGTACCACAAGGCTTCTCGCACAGCGCCTCACCGATCCGTAACCCGGTCGAGCGCAGCAGAGTCAGCAAAAACTTGTCCCGCAAGAAGAACCTGCTCGCCATCATCGACGGTCTCGGCACCCGCTGTGGCGGCAACTGCGGGAAATCATGCGGTTGCACCCTCGAATCACCCTGCCAGGACGGTGCCGATGTCTGCTGACCACGCTCATCACCTCGCCCAACACGCGCGCCAGCGTCACGAACGCACCCTGCAGCGAGCCTCCGAAACGCTCACCACTCTCGTCGAAGCCGGCGAGCCGGTCAGCGTCGCGGCGCTGGCCAGCCGGGCAAGCGATGAATCACTACGTCGCCGCCTGGCCCTTGCCCATCAACGAATCACCCAGCTACGCAACGACAATCAACAACTACGCGAAGCCCTGGCCCGCGCCCACGGCCAACTCCGCGCGGCTGGCACGCGATGATGGACTCGGCATTCGAAACTGCCACCACAAGAGGAACCGCGGTCAGACAGACAGCAGCCGGTGGTGCAGTAGGGGTAGTCCGGGCCCGTCGAGGTTGTGCAGCAGCGCGGTACGGCCGCTGACGGCCATCATCAAGGCTGCGGCGGGGCCGCGGACTTCAGCCCCCTTACCCCAAGCTCGATCAATGTCAGTGCTGCGCAGAAAAATTCCCCGCAATCGGCCCAGAGGAACGAAGCCAAACGGCCAAGGCCCGGTGAGAAAGTCCAGCGCTAGCGCCGCCAGCTCAGGGTCCGGCTCAAAGGGCAGATTGAGGGGAATCCTGACATCGCCGCCATGGACCAAGATATCGGCAAGAGGATCGAGCGGTCCGAACAGCGGGGGACTCAACGGGTGATCGGCGCACCGACGCAGGGTGGCAGCGATTTCGACGGCCGGCAGCTCCGCACGATGCCGTGCAAGCTCATCGATCGCGCGAGCCATACTTCCGTGGCGCAGAGCAGTCCCCATGAACACCCAAAAGCTGTCCGCGAAGACGCTGACAAGGTGCGCGGCCACCGTCTTGACGTCCCAGCCCGCGCACAGGCTCGGCGTCGCCAACTGTGCATCATCCAGGTCGTCAACCAGATCTGCAATCTGTCGTCGCTCGTCGGCGACAGCGGCAATGACACACTCGCGGTCCACTCGCGTCTATCCGCGTGAAGGTTCAGGAGTTTCGTCGCCGTCGGCCGTGGCCGGAATCCTGCCGCCGTTCTTTTGGCGCGGCGTTGCGGCCTGGCGTCGGTCGTTGATCGGCCTTGAGTGTGGCGTTGAGGACCTCCAGCTGGGTGTAGTCGGATTCCAGCTGGCTGTTTTTGGTTTCCAGATCCAGGATGTGGGCGATGCCGGCCAGATTCACGCCCTGATCGACCAGTTCGGTGATCCGCTGAAGGCGCTGCAGGTCGTCGTCGCTGTAGCGGCGAGTGCCCGCATCGGTGCGCGACGGACTGAGCAATCCCCGGCGCTCATAGAGCCGCAGCGTTTGCGGCCCGACGCCGGACAGCTCCGAGGTCACCGAGATGCCGTAGACACCACGCGCTGATCGGGATACCGAGTCGTCTGTCAACCGCTTCTCCTGGAAAATTTTCATCTACCGCTACTTGCGTAAGCATACATCAGGTGGTATCACAAAGCTATGTCCGCAGACATAGATCGTCTGCCTGTTTGGGAGGTGAAACATGGTATTGATGCGTACAGATCCGTTCCGTGAACTCGACCGCCTGACCCAGCAGGTGCTGGGCACCGCGGCCCGACCCGCGGTCATGCCGATGGACGCCTGGCGAGACGGCGAGCAGTTCGTCGTCGAATTCGATCTGCCCGGGGTGAAGGCTGATTCGCTCGGTCTCGACGTTGAACGCAATGTGCTGACGGTTCGCGCCGAGCGCCCCGATGTCGATCAGAGCCGCGAGATGGTCACCGCCGAGCGCCCGCGCGGGGTGTTCAGCCGCCAGCTGTTCCTCGGGGAAAACCTCGACACCGACAAGATCGAGGCCAACTACCACGACGGCGTCCTGCGGCTCACGATCCCGGTGGCCGAAAAAGCCAAGCCCCGCCGTATCGAGATCAGCCACGACGCCGAGGAGCGCACCGCAATCAACGCCTAACAGCGTAGATCCGCACGCTCCACCGGGACCACCAGCGGTCCCCGTCCGGACGCGGCCCTTGCTTTTGCAAAGGTGTCTCGTGACGACTAGGAGGTGATGCGTCGACAGTCAAGAACCGGGCATGCGGTGACTCAGTGTGCCGTCCACAAACACTGCTACCTACTGACATGCGGCCCGACGCAGCAACTGCGCGCGCATCGCCACTGATCGTGGCCCTCGTGGTGGACCGCACGGACGTCATCGATGAAGGGGTGGGGCGCGTTGTGAACAAGTCAACGCGCCCCACCCCGCCAACGGCTGTCAACACGGTGGAAAGACGCGGTGCGTGATGATGATAGACCCCTACTCAGTGCTAGACGTGTCGCCAACGGCAACTCACGCCGAGATCACCCACGCCTACCGTCGTTACCTACGCGACCAGCACCCCGACATCCGCTCCCGGGAATCGAATTCAGAAGCCGACGAGCGGTTGCGACAAGTCTTGGAAGCCTATGCCCTACTACGTGACCCGCACCGTCGCGCCGCCTACGACCGCGCTCATCCCAACCACCAAGAAACCGGTCCGGTCCCGATACCAGTGACGCACAATGACTCCACCGCCCATCGGTCGCCGCTATGGGCAGGACCCGTGCGCCGGCACCCCTGATTGGCCCCCTCTTAACGACTCCCTGCCGAACCCACGCCCGCCCAGCCCGGTTGCCTGCGGGGCCAACCGACCGACGCGCCAGCGCAGGTGGTGCGGGCGTTCAAGGGCCGCACGGCGCGTGTTGTGGGCCGGGAGTTCCCGCATCTGCTCTGGTTGGCGAAGGTGTTGTGGTCGCCGTCGTATTTGGCCGCCGCGGTCGGGTATGTGTCGGAGTCGACGGTGCGCCGGTACATCGAGCACCAGTGGGATGCGGTGGCGTCGTGAGACGCGCGTATGTGTTGCGGTTGCGTCCGACCGCTTCTTGCGCCGGGTCAAGACCGCCAAGCCGGGTGTGGGGCCGGGCTATCCCAGGTTTAAGGGCAAGCCGCGGTTCGACAGCGTGGAGTGGCCCAGGGACGGTGACGGCGCGCGCTGGCTGCCCGATTCCCGGCGGGTGTATCTGCAGGGCGTCGGCCAGGTCCAGGTTCACGTGCACCGCCCGGTGACGGGGCGGGTGAAGACGATCCAGCCGAACGGAGCGGCCGCCAAGCGTGGGCTGTCGCGAAGCATCAGTGACGCCGGCTGGGGCCGGTTCGTCTCGGTTCTACGCGCCAAAGCGGAAGATGCTGGGCGTATCTGGATTGAGGTCGACCCCCGCCACACCTCCGACCGCTGCGAAAATTGTGGGCACGCAGCACCGGAGAACCGCGTCTCGCAAGCGGCGTTTGAATGCCAGCGATGTTCGCACCGCGCCCAGGCGGACGAACACGCCGCACGCAACCTCCTACGGGCTGGACTGGCCCTTCACGCGCAAGTGGCGTGAGAAGAAGCCGGCGGCTTCCAGCCGTCGGAGAAGTCACGGTCTGGAAGCCCGCAGCGCGCGCGACGTCTGGTGATACCGACACCGTGCCGGCGCCAAATTGGGTGGGGGATAGGACCTTGATGTGTGTGGGCATCTTCGCAATCGGGAAGTCCTTCAGGTTGTCGGTGACGATGGCGCCCGGCGAGTACTCGGCGTGCACATCCGAACTAGTTCGTCGTGCTTGGTGTCGGCCACTAGCCGATGACTCCACCGCCGAACTCGAGGTCGGTGTCCGGGAAGTCGTCGTCATTGAAGAAGGGCACCGCGGCGACTGCGTCTTCGGGAGTGAAATGTGCCACCTCCGGCTTGATTTCGGTGCGCACGCGTTCAAAGACGGTGCGCGCGACCGGGCCGTGGCGGGCGGTCAGGACGATCAGGCATTCCGCGACAGCAGGCGCTGACATCACCGGGTTCCGCGCGCCGGCTCTTCGCGAAGACGATCATGTCGTGAGCAACGCCGCCGTCGACCAGGGACGCGCAGCGCTCGGCGTCGAGCAGCGTGAAAGGGCGTGCCGGCAACGACGTCAGGAGATTTTCTCGTGACCGGTAAGTCCTTACCCGGCGGTTGCGGATTGCTTGGCTGCTCGGTCTTGCCAGAAGTCCCTCGACAATTCGCGCCGCCGTGCACGCGCGTCCCGGTCGGTGAACTCGGCGATGCCGGTCGTGCCCGAAAACGGCGTGATCGGGACTTCGAACGCGAGCGCGCCTGAGATGTGCAGGTCGGCGCCCTTGTTCATGATGAACTTGGTGCGCCGCACCGTGAGCGGGTGCTTGCGCAGCATCACCTGGCACAGCGCGTCGACCTCGGTAGTGAGATCCTCGGGCGCGACGACCCGGTTGACGAGGTCGTAGCGCTGCGCGGTCGCGGCGTCGAACAACGCGCCAATCAGGTTCCACTCCTTGGCTTTACGTCGCCCGGCGAATCGCGGCAGCCGCGATGTGCCGCCCCAGCCCGGGGTGATGTCCCAGTCGATCTCGGGCATGCCCCACCGGGACCGGTCGGTGGCGATGACGAAATCGCACACCAGCGTCAGTTCCAGCCCACCGCCGGTGCAGACCCCGTCGACTGCGGCGACCGTGATTGGGGTTAGGTCCTCGATGATCTGCACGGTCTCCTGGTAGAGCCGCACCTGCCAGTACGGGTCCTCGGGTCCCCAGGTGTTGAACTCGGCGATGTCATCGCCGGCACAGAACGTGTCGCCGGCACCGCGCAGGATCAGGATGCGGCAGTCGCGGTCGTCGCGGACCTGCCGAACGGCTCGGTTCAGTTCATCGGAGAGCACCCGATCGAGGGCGTTGTGCTTGTGCGGCCGGTTCAGCGTGATCGTCGTGATCGGGCCTGATCGGTCAAACAGCAGGTTCTGGTAGTCGGGCATCGTGGCTCCCTTCGCCGGGATCGGTTACTTGCGTAACGAGACTTTAGCCATAACGGTCTCGCTATGCAAGTAACAACGGATATCCTTGGCGATATGCGCGCAATCTCCGGACCGGCGGTGCTGGACTGCTCGGTGTTCGGTGCGGTGGAGACCATTGGCGACGCGTGGTCATGGATGGTGTTGAGCGAGGCGATCGTCGATGGCATCAGCCGGTTCGACGAATTCCAACGCCGGCTGGGCATCGCGCGGTCGACGCTGAGCGCACGGCTGACCCGCCTCTGCGCGAACGGGCTGATGGAGCGCCGCGGGCAGGAGTACCGACTCACCGAAAGGGGCGACGACTTCCTCGCCTGCGTGATGACCGCGATGGCCTGGGGCGAGCGGTGGGGCAACGACGACGCCGGCGAGGTGCGGCTGCGCGCATCGCACCGCGGGTGTGCCGATCGGATCCATGGCGAACTGCGCTGTGGGCAGTGCCGCGCGTTGGTGCGCGCCCGCGACGTGAGCTTTGACCGACGGCCCCGCCCGGTGGCCGAGCTGCCGCTGCGACGTCAGCGCACACCCGATCTGGCGCTGTTGCAGCGCGTATGTCCGAGTTCGCTGGCAGCGACGCTGCGGGTGACCGGTGACCGTTGGAGCGCACTGCTGATACGCGAATCATTTTACGGGTCAACACGATTCGACGAGTTTCAGCAGCGCTTGAGCATCGCCACGAACATCCTCACCCAGCGCCTGCGGCGTCTTGTCGACCTTGGCATCCTCACCAGGACTGCCTACCGGCAGCGACCCGCCCGCCACGAATACCGGCTGACCGACAAGGGTCTGGATCTCTACCCGGTGCCGTTGTCGATGCTGGCATGGGGCGACCGCTGGGTCTTCGCCGGCCGGCCTCCGGTGCGCCTCACCCACGACAAATGCCGCCGTCCGCTCAGACCGATTCTGACCTGCAGCGCTTGCGCCGAACCAATCTCGCGCGCCGACATTGAGTTCTCTACATCAGCAACACATTCGAGACAGACCGAGAGCTCCTACGCCCCGGATGTTCGCTGGACGGACGACGAGGGGGTCATCGTCGGTCGTGAAGCGTTAGAAGCCAAAGCCACAGCGTTGCAGAAACGGCGGTGATGACTAGGCGAGCCTTCGGCACCAGCCGACGCTGGGCCGCTCACCCTATGCTGATGTCTTGCGACACGCTATGCGTATGTCCTGAAACCAGACACTGTCCCCGCTACTACGTGATGTCGTAGGACATCGTGCATGAGTAAACGTCGCCGCGGGGCCTTCGCATTTGGCGCGTGAAAGCGGTCTGGGCATCACCGTTCGGCCGAAAACGCATGCCGATCGTGACTAGGGTTCGACCTTAAGACGGTGAAAAGGAGGCCACGGTGCCGATATTCATGGTTGAGCGGCACTATGCCGAGGAACTGGAACCCAGCCTCGAGGTCGCCGATGGAATCAATCGGATCAACGCCGAGGAGGGCGTTCGCTGGCTGTACTCATTTCTGTCAGCGGACAAACGAAAGACGTACTGCCTGTACGAGGCCCCGTCGCCCGAGGCCATCAGAACCGCGGCAGCCCGCGCCGGTCTTCCTGCCGATGTCGTCGTCGAGGTGACGGATCGCATCACGCCGGACGGGGCACTGACCAATATCTGATCCTTATGGGACCAGCTCGTGATCGGCGGCATACATCGCCGCCTGCGTACGATTTGCGGCGCCGGTCTTGATCAGGATGCTTCGGACGTGGTTGGCCGCCGTGTTGGTGCTGATGTAGAGGCGTTCGCCGATGGCCCGATTGCTCAGCCCTGCGGCCAGCAGCCGCAGCACTTCGACCTCTCGACCCGTTAGACCATCCGGACCCGTTGTCAGCAACGAGTCCACCAGGTCAATAACCCGGGCCTGACCGATCGGCGCGGCAATGGCGCGGGCCTCGTCCGCCAGTCGCCAGGCCTCCTCAGCGCGACCGCGAGCGGCCTCAAACAACGCCTGCCGGGCTAGCGTCTCGGTGACATGGACTACTGAGCCCATCCGCCGGTCCATCTCGAGGGCCGCGCCGAAATGACGATCGACCGCCCCGTTGTCACCGCCGAGCGCCGCGATCCGGGCGAGATATCGGTCGGCACTGCCGAACAGCGCGACGAACTGACCGGCCACCAGGTTCTTGCCGACATAGCGGGCGACGAAAGGGTGCAGGGTGTTAACCGCTTCGCGGTTGCCCAGTTCTAACGCCGCCTCGACCATGAACACCAGCTCCATCGGCCACTGCGCCTCATCGGTGCGCTCGCCGAGATTGCGGTTGAGCAGGTGATTCAGTGCGCGGGTCATGCCACGTTCGCACTCGAGCTCGGTATACAGCCCAAGCAGGCCGGGCACCCAGCGTCCGGCGAATGTCTCGCTGCCGTCGACAAACCCGGCGAATCTCTTTAGATCTCTGGATTCGCGGCGGATCATGAACATCTGAACCCCGTGCGAGCCTTCGATGTCGTCTGCGCCGAACGAATAACCTGTGCGCAATGCGATGTCGGCCCACCGTTCGGCGCCGGAGAAGTCGCCGCGCAGATAGGCCAGTGCTTGCTCGACGCACGCGCCGACATAACCGAACACGGGTTGTCCGCACGCTTGGGCTGCTCGCCGAATGTCGGCGGCCGACGCGGCCAGGCCGTCGGGCCGGCCGGCCAGGTAGCTGACCATGGCACGGAAATGCGAGGCCGCCCCCAGCGCGTCGTAGTCGCGGCGCGATATCGCGATTCGCGAGGCCTCGGCTGAACGGTCCAATTGGATTTCGCACATCTCCGGGGTGAGACCGTGCCACAGGCTCGTCTTTAGAGTGTGCAGCATCACCACTGGATCGGCGGCGACCCGCGCGCGCTCAATCGCGTTGCTGCCGATTTCGCGGGCACGCACCGCCTCGCCGGCAAAAGCCAGCGCTCGTCCGAAACTGCCGAGAGCCTGCACATAGCGTGGGTCGTCTGTATTGAGCCCGCAGGATTCCAGCGCCGACGCCAGCAGGTCGGCGGCCTTCGAGTCGGCCTGCCCGCGACGCCAATTCGCGTCCTCGTAGCCGACGGCCGCCTCCAGGCGGATGAGGGGGTCGTCCATCGCGCTGATGCGTTCGTAGATGGCCCGCGCCCGGGCGAAATCACCGGCGCGTACATGGTTCGTGGCCGCGTCGAGGTCCATCCTTGCCCGATCCGCGAGGCTGAGCAAAGGAAGCGACGCTGCCCGCTCGAACCATTTTGCCGCGTCCTCATAGGCCAGGCTCTGCTCGGCCATCCGGGCCGCCTGACGCGCGTATCGCAACGCCTGCTCGTGGTAGCCCAGCACATGTGCCCGCAGGTAGTGGTTTGCCAGGCGCGGAACAACCGATGGGTCCGTGCGCCCCTCGAGCGCCTCGGCGGCGCGCCCGTGCATGATCCGAAGCCGGGACGCGGCCATCCCGCCGAGCACGGCCTCGCGGGTCAGCGCGTGGACGAACGAGAACTCGCCATCGGAGTCGTGAACCGCCCGGACCAGCCCGACGGCTTCGGCCGAATCGATCGCTGCCAGCGTCGCGGTGAGATCGGACTCGCTGGTGGCGATGAGCGCGGGCAGATCAAACGTTTCGCCGAGCACCGCTGCCTGCTCAATGACCCCCCGGACGCTGGCACCCAATCCGCCAAGGCGGCGGGCGATGGCATCTCCAATCGATGCCGGGACGGTCTGTTGCACACTCAACGTGGCTATCCCGCCCCGGATTTCCAGGTCGTTGCACAGTTCGGTCAAGAAGAACGGGTTGCCGCCGGTCTTGTCGCGCAGCAAGGCAGCGGCCGTCCGCGCCGACGCAGGAGCCAGCCGCTGGGTTCGGCTGACGAACTCGGCGATCGCCTCGGTGTCCAGACCCGCGAGATCGAGGCGCCGGACACCGTCGAATCGGTGCAGTTCAGCCAGCCGGGTGGTGAGCTCGTCGGAGCGGTCCGGCTCGGTCGTCCGGAATGTGGCCACCACCAGCATCCGGATATCGGCGCAGCCGATCAGCACGTGTTCGAGCATCGCGAGGGTGGGCAGCTGCGCCCAATGCAGATCGTCGAGGATCAACGCGATCGGGCGATCGATTGCCAAGCGCCGTAGGAAGCCGGTCAGCGCATCGAAAAGGGCGCGTCGGGCTGTGCCGTCGTCCTCGGCTGGGCCGGTATCGGGTAGGTGCCGATCTAGCTGGGTGGTCAGCCTCCGCAGTTGCGGTGCAGCGTCGGCCAGTGGGTCCGCCATCGAACCCGGTGCCGCGGCGATCAGCAGGCGATCCAGCGCTTCGGCGAACGGTGCGTACGGAACGTCCGCATCGGCCGTCGAGCTGCCCACGAGCACCGCGACGCCGTGGTCGGCCAGCGTGCCGGCTACCTCGGCGGCCAGGCGCGTCTTGCCGGCCCCGGGTTCACCGCCAATGAATACCGCCTGGCGGTTGCCGCTCTTTACCCGCTCCCAGGCTTGCTCGAACGCCGCGAGTTCCGCGGCGCGACCCACGAGCGGGCCGCGGCGACGTGCGATCAGTTCGACTGGTAGCGGTGGTGGCACCCACTGCGCCATGCTTTCAACGTAACCGCGCCGTTGTTGCCCGGTCGATAGTCAGATCTGACTATCGTGAGCGCCACGAAAATGCCTTGTTGTGGTCATGACGTGCGACCTCCTCGGCTCGTAGCGTCGCGGCATCAAGACCTGCGAAGCAAAAGAGGAGGTGCGGCACATGAGCCTCACAACCGCAACCGACGAACTGCGCACCCGGTTGAGCGCGGCGGTAATCCTGCCCGATGACCCGGGGTACGACGAGGCTCGGGCGGTCCACAACGCCATGATCGACAAGAGGCCCGCGGTGATCGCGCGCTGCGGATCCGCCGCCGACATCACGGCTGCTCTCGAGTTCGCGCGGACGTCGAACCTCGCGATTGCCATCCGCGGGGGCGCCCACAACGGCCCCGGTTTCGGCACCGTCGAGGGCGGCCTCGTCATCGATTTGTCCCCGATGACCCGCATCGACGTGGACGCCGACCGGCGCACCGCCCGTGTCCAAGGCGGCGCGACCTGGGGTCAAGTGGACGCCGCAACGCACGCGCACGGTCTCGCCACGCCAGCCGGCATCATCTCCACCACCGGCGTCGGCGGCCTCACCCTCGGCGGTGGCCACGGCTACCTGACCCGCAAGTACGGCCTGACCATCGACAACTTGCTGGAGGCCGAGCTCGTGCTGGCCGACGGTCGCGTGGTGACGGCGTCCGAATCTGAACATTCCGACCTGTTCTGGGCGTTGCGCGGGGGCGGGGGAAACTTCGGCGTGGTTACCTCGTTTACCTTCCGCCTGCATCCGGTGCACACCGTGATCTGCGGTGCCACGTCATGGCCGTCATCGGCCACCGCTGACGTTCTTGGGTGGTTCCGGGACTTCCTCCCGGCTCAAGACGAGGATCTCTACGGGTTCTTCGCAGCGATGACCGTCCCGCCGGTGGCACCGTTCCCCGAGGCCTTCCACCTGCACAAGGCGTGCGCCGTGGTCTGGTGCTATACGGGCGATCCCGCAAGGGCCGATGAGGCGTTCGCGCCGGTCCGGCAGATGGAGCCGGCCTTCGACGGTCTCGGTGCGGCCCCGTACCCGGCGCTGCAGTCCACATTCGATGGTCTGTATCCAAAAGGACTGCAGTGGTATTGGCGTGGCGACTTCTTCAGGACCGTCGCCGACGGAGCGGTTGAAGCCCATGTCCGCTTCACAGAGGAACTGCCAACCATGCACTCCACGATGCATCTCTACCCGATCGACGGTGCGGTCCACCGGGTCGGGCAAACCGAAAGCGCGTGGGCGTACCGAGACGTCAACTTCTCACAGGTCATCGCGGGGGTCGACCCGGACCCGGCGAACGCGGAGGCGTTGAAGCGCTGGACGGTTGACTACTGGGACGCCACGCATCCCTACTCGGCGGGCGGTGCCTACGTCAATTTCATGATGGACGAGGGCCAAGACCGGGTCCGTGCCACGTACGGTCCGAATTACCAGCGGCTCACCGAGATCAAGGCGACATACGATCCGGCCAACATGTTCCACATCAACCAAAACATCCAGCCGGCTGGATCGGACTGAGCCGAATCACGCAACGGCAAGATGACCATTTAGAAACGCCTGGACGTGGGGGCCTCGCCAAGCTGACGCTGATACTCTGCCAGGAGTCATCTATACTCATCATATGAGTAAGCGCCTGCAGGTTCTCCTGGACCCAGACGAGTGGGAACAACTCCAAGAGATCGCACGCCGGCACCGGACGACCGTGTCCGAGTGGGTTCGTCGCACGCTGCGTGAGGCGCGGGAGCGCGAGCCGGGTGGCGACCTAGACGCCAAGTTGCGCACCATCCGCACCGCCGCGCGCCATGAGTTCCCGACTGCCGACATTGAGCAGATGCTTGAGGAGATCGAACGCGGACACGAGGCGTTGCCCGGCACCGCACCGTGATCCTCGTCGACTCCAACATTCCTATGTATCTGGTGGGCGCCCCGCATCCCCACAAGCTGGATGCGCAGCGCCTGCTGGAGTCCGCACTCTCGGCCGGCGAACGGCTGGTCACCGACGCCGAGGTGCTGCAGGAGATCTGTCACCGCTACGTGGCAATCAACCGGCGTGAGGCGATTCAGCCGGCCTTCGACGCGATCCTCGGTGTGGTGGACGACGTGCTGCCGATCGCGCGCACCGATGTCGAGCTAGCAAAGGACGCGCTGTTGCGCTACCAAGGCTTGTCATCCAGGGATGCGTTACACGTCGCCGTTATGGCTCACCACAACATCGCCCAGTTGATGAGCTTCGACCGTGGGTTCGACGCATATCCGGCGATCAAACGTATGGCCTGAGCGGGCAGGCCCCGCGTGCGATTTGCAGTCTGTTTGCCAGAACGTTCTTGTCGGCCGGCAGCCCAATGAGCTCACCGAGATTGACGTCACGCAGCTGCTCGTCCATAGCGTCAATCTCGGCGCAGGAACGCTAGCGGCGTCCGCCGCCCATGTCCCTGTGCGAATATCCGCCGTAGAAGTCACCTTCCCAGTAGGGATATTGCGGGCCGTACTGGATGAACCCCGGCGAATCGTTGAGCTGGACATTCCCGGGCGACTGGCACTCGGTGTCCGTCTGGGTTGTGAAGGTGCACGCCTGTTGGGTGGTGGTCGAGTCGGCCAGGGCCACCGGCGCGACGGCGATCGATATCGCCGCAGCACCAGCCGCGAACACTGGCGCGATGAAACTTCTTGTCATTGTCATGTGAGCCATCCTTTTCAAAACTGAACGTTCAGTTTCTACGAGGCATAGCGTGGTGACGTCCGAAGCTGTTCCCGGCGATTCGGTGTTGTCGGTCACAAGCTCACTCCGCTTTCGGAGATGCTCGCGGTCGCCGCCGGCCCGTCATCGCCACCAGACGCGAGGCTGTGGTCGATCTCGGTCATGATGGCCTTACCGCAGCGTCTTGAAGCGCCCAGAGTGGTCCGTTTGCTGTGTTGGGAACGGATTTGGGAACAGAACGTGGTGAATTCGGTGCGAACAAGCCCGACGTCGTGAAACAGGCCGGACGGCGGAACGCCGTTGACCTGAACGTATGAGACCGACCGCAATCCGCGAGACCGCGACCGGTTAGCTCATAACCGAGAGAGGAGACGACGATGCCGATCACGGTGATACTCGAGCTCAGGCTGAAGCCCGAATCGGTGTCTGCTGCACGCGATGTCATGCGCCAAGCGCTTCAAGATACCTGGGCATTCGATGGGAACCTCGGTGCCGAGGTGCTCGTCGATGAGGACGACGAAGCGCATCGGCTCATCAACGAACGCTGGGACACGGTCGAGCACGACGAGGCCTACCGCAGATTTCGTGCCGGTGAAGGTCGACTGACCGAGCTCCCTCCGCTGCTCGACGCGCCTCCTGTCAAGACGAGGTACAGCACTACCGACGTCTGACCGACGGTTGTTGGGTTAACAGCCGCGATGGCTGCGTCAATGCCGCGCCGAGTCCGGCGTCGACTTCACCACCGGTCTGCAGGCCGCGATCGGACAGCATCGTCAGCCGCGCCTGCTTGACCGGGTTACCCATTCCTTACGCACCATTCCTTACACGAACAGCCGGCTAGCTTCGGCCAGTGCATACGTAGCGGTCAAGGAGGCGCCGCCGGCCCGGGCGTGAAGCGTTGCGGTCCAACGCATCGAGTGCTTCGAGCAGCGCGTCCGCGAGGCGTTTGGGCGCTGTCAGGAAGGGCTTCGTGATCGCCGTTGAATTTCAAGCACGAAGCGAAACAGCGAAAATGGTTGCGAACAAATCAGTCTAGGTCGAGCCGTTGCCCGTTCCCGCCGCCCGAGGATGCCGTGGTCGCCGATCGTGACCAGGACTGCGCTACCTGGCCGTCTTTCGGCTGGATCGGAAGCGAAGCTTGGATCGTCGTGCCGGCGTCAATCGGGCTCATAACCTCCATCAATCCACCGGTAGCCTCGACCCTGTCGCGCAACCCGATCAGACCCGAGCCCGCGAGCGGGTCCGCCCCGCCGATGCCGTCATCGCCGATGCACACCCAGAGCTGATCGTCTTTTTCCTCGATCACCACATTCGCCTGCGTTGCCCGGGCGTGCTTGATCGTGTTGGTCAGCGCCTCCGAAACCACGTAGTACGCGGATGCCTCCACCATGGGCGGATACCGCGACTCGGTGTTGACGTGCAGCTCGACGGGCAGTCCGGAGCGTCCGATCAGCCCACGCAGCGCGGGTCCCAGACCCGCCTTTGACAGGATCGCGGGGTGGAGACCACGCGACAGCTGCCGCAGCTCCTCCAACGCCTCGTTGAGCTCCCCGATTGCCTGATCGAGGTCGGCCACCAGCGCTGGCACCGCCGCGCTCTGGGCAAGGCGCAGTTTGAGCATGAGTGAGACCAGCCGCTGTTGGGCGCCGTCGTGCAGGTCGCGCCCGAGCCGCCGCCGTGCCTCATCCGCGGCGCCGACCACCCGCGCCCGTGACGCCGCAAGCAGCGCACGGCTCTCCGCATTCGTGAGGATGGCTGTGGCGACAAGGTCGGTAAACCGCGCGATTTGTGACTCCGTTTCCGGCGGGAAGGGTGTGTCGCGTGTCCTCGAGGCGGCAAACACACCCCACAGCCGCCCGGCCACCACGATCGGGCAGCCTACCGCCGAACGGATCCCCAACTCGATCGCTTCGCTGGCAATCCGGCCCGTTGCGGCGGTCAAACCGGAAATCCGGACCGGACGTTCGGTCTGCCGCACGTCGCGGGCGATGCTCGGCCCGACAAGGGCCAACCGGGTGCCGACGGCCAGTTCGACGGGCACCGTGCTCCACACGGCGACACGTGTGACGGTGTCGTCGTCCTCGTAACGGTACATGGCGGCCAGATCTGCGCTGCACAGCAAAGCCACCTCGCGGGTGACGGCGTCGAACAGCGGCGACGGCGACACCGACTGCGCGGCTAGCGTCGCAACCCGCAGCAGCGCGGCCTGCTCGTCCAGCAGGCGCGCTGATTGACGCACCGCCCGCCGCACCCGGGCGGCCAGCTCTCCGACGACAATCGCCGTGACGAGGAAGATGCCCAACGCGACCCAGTTCTGGCTGTCGGAGATGTCGAACGAGTGCAGGGGAGGAGTGAAGAAGAAGTCGTAGACGAAAGCGCACAGCACCGACGTGACCATGGCCAGCCCGATACCCCACACAATGGCATCGGGAACGATCACCAGCAGGTAGAGCACCAGAACCGACGAGCCCGGAACATGCGGGCTGAGCACCACGACAAGGGCGGTCAACGCCGCGACCGCGATGGCACTGGCAACCAGGCCGCTCAACCACCGAAGCAGGCTGCGCGTGCTGAACCGTGGCAGCGGCATCGCTTCTCGCTTCCCTAGACCAATAAATCGTAAATGAGTGCGGTGCCGCTGGCTTGGGCCGCCAACCACGCGCAGGCCGGTCGTCCGGTCGTGTCTTGGAACGGCCTGAGTAGTGCTCGCGACCCAACGACGAAGCCCTTTGTGACTTTTCGGAGAACGGCATGGAATTGTCGTCGCCGAACACGCCAGCGCGGCACAGGCGGAAGTGTTCGCCACCCGATACGGGAGTGATAACGCCTGACCGCCGGGATGGTGTGTCGAGGACGCAGACTTACCGGCGCAGCGTTTCGTCGATCAGTGTGGTCGGGCGAGCGTCAACATTTCGACGAAGAGGGATCGCCGCAGTTGTTCTTTGGATAGGTCTTGTAGGCCTATTGCCGTGCGCAGGAATGGTTCGAACAGTTGCCAGCCGAGCAGTAGAGCGATGGCGTGCGCTGTTGCTAGCCGGGCGGCGTCTTCGTTGTCGTATTGGGGTCGGATTTCGTCGAGGAGTCGTTCGGCCGCTGGGAAGCTGGTTTGTAGTTCGGCCACGGGGTAGCCGTCGAGTAGTGCTCGGGTGAGCACCCGCAATTGGCGGGTGCCGGCTGTGGCGACTTCGGTCAGAGGCGCGTTGGCGTCCATTAGCTGGACCAGTTGGGCGGCCTGATGGTTGAGTACGGCGGCGACGAGTTGCTCTTTGGTGCCGAAGTGTCGAAAGAGCAGGCCGTGGTTGACCCGTGCTCGAGCGGCGATATCGCGTATTGAGGCGGCCGCTGGTCCGCGTTCGGCGAACATCTCCGCGGCGCTGTCGAGGATCGCGGCGATCACCTCGTTGCGTCCGGTGGGAACTGATTCTTGGTCCCGGTGGGAGCTCGCATTGCGTGTAGTCGTATGTCTACATTACCCGAGGCCCCAGCAGATGATCCGCGTTCACGGCAGGCGCCCGCTGATGCTGTTTCTCGACCTCATCTTCGCAGGTAGAACCATTGGCGCAGGCCATCGCCCTGGTACGGTTGAGCTATGGGTGGCGAGTTTGTCGAAATCCGGATATTCCACCCCTGGGAACTTACTGAGCCGAGACGCGAGGCCGTCCTCCCGCGGCTGCTGGACTGGCACGTCGACGCCAAGGGCAGGCACGTCGCCTGGCGCTACCGGATAACCCGTTACGAGCAGGACGGCCAACCGAGGTGGTGGTTGGACGGGACCGGCCAGCACCCGTGGACCAGCGACGACGTCGAGTACCTGAAGGACGTGGCCGAACACCACGCCGGTCGGCTGTTGCGCAGACAGCGATGGCGGCCCAAGAGCATGTACAACGGCCAGGAGCCGCCACTATGGCTAGGTGGTCGAGGGTGGTCCTGATGAGATGGCTAGCCGGCTGGACGCGCCAGGCTCGAAGCCACCTACGTGATCTGCGAGAGCCCAGACAGCAAAAAGCCCCGGTCTGACAGCCGGGGACCGGCCGCCGATTGGGAACAGTTGAGGACAGAAGGGTCGGGACGGTCTCTCGGGGGCCCGCGATGAAAAAGGTCATTCGTCGATCGGCGGCCGTCGTCGTGCTTTTGGCGTCGATGGCGGTCGTGATTCTGGCAAGGCCCGCCGTGAGTTCGGCGCAATGCGACAACGGGCGGTGGGATCCGGTCGCCAACGTGTGCCGGCCGTTCTCAGCACCGCCGCCGTCTCGCGTATGCGGCGGCATCGGCTATTGGTGGGATCCGATCGCCAACATCTGCTGGCCACCAGCGATACCGCCGGCGTAGGCGTGGTCTTTGTCACCGCGCATTCTAGGCTGCGCATCCCGGCAGCGACTTTACGGCGACGTTAATAATTGCTGATACCTCTTGCTCGTCGACCAAATCGTGTTGTTCCGCAATATTGCTGATCTGGTTGTGTGGCCCCACGGGATGTTGCAGGATGCTCGTGGGCCACGAGTCGCGGGTGGCTCAGGGTCCCGTGAGGGACCTCCAGTGATTGCTTTTGGGGAAGGTGTCACATGCGCCTTGTCGTCCGTGCAATCGTCGTAGGCCTTTTGGCGGTCGCAGCCGCCGTGCTGCTCGCCCTCTCGCAGACGCTTGTCTCGATGGTCATGCTCACGACCACGTTGTTTGCCATCGGCGGCACCGGGCACCCATTGAGCGTTCCGCCTGATAGCCCAACGTTCGTAAAGGACTACGTTGGGAGCGCCAATATGTTTTACGCCGCGCCGAGCGGACTGTGCGGCGGCGTCGGCACCCTTTGCTCCCCGACGGTCGGGATTGTGACGCCGGAACAGCTCTTTCCCCTCGCAGGGACCATGACACTCGACCAGTCGGTCGCACTGGGACAGCAGAACCTCAACGGCTGCCTGCACGGGTCGTCAAGCTGCGTATTCACGGACCCGACAACCGGAACGACGCAGACCGGAACGCCACCGGTCGGCCCCTACGTCGTCCTCGGGTATTCACAGAGCTCGACAGTGGCGACGATGGAAAAGCGCGCGCTCTGTGCAAGCGGCACTTGCCAGACCCTGCCGTCAGGCAACCCGTCATTCATCCTGGTCGCCAATCCGAACCGGCCCAACGGCGGGATTCTGGAACGCGGCAACATCTTTAACCTTCAACCGACCATCCCGTTTCTCGGCATAACATTCAGCGGGGCTACGCCGACCAACACGCCCTACTCAACCGTCGACGTTGCCCGTGAGTACGACGGAGTCGCGGATGCCCCGACTAATCCGCTGAATCTCCTTGCCGATGCGAACGCGCTTGCGGGCGTTTACTACAACCACGCGAACTACTTCGGCCTGGGTCAGCCCACACTTCAGGGTCAGTACGGAGACACGACCTACTACATGTTCATGACGTACCCGCTACCGATTCTGATGCCGTTGGAGGCGATTCCAGTGCTCGGCCCGATCGCGGTCGACATGCTGGATCCCATCTTGCGCGTTGTAGTGGAATCCGCCTATAACCGCACGGCGAACCCCGGTGCGCCGACGCCTTTCAACCCCTTTTATTTCCCCAACCCGGTACAACTTGGAACGGGCGTGATCGGTGCAATTGGGGAAGGATTGCTGCTGGGGTTCCAGGACATCACCGGTGCCCGCACGCCTGGGAGCACACCGGCATATCTGGTCGGGCCGAACGCGACGTACTACGTTGGCGGCCCGCCGGTGAACGTCGGGTGCGGTACCCCGCCGTGTGGTACCCCTACGCCGGCCGCGGTGACAAATCCGAACGTTACCCAAACGGCGTCGACGATCGACCCACCCGCGAACAGCGCGACCGACCCACCCGCGGACAGCACGAAGAAACAGCCGGCGACGACCCCACCGAATCCGCCTGTGACAAACCCCTTTACGACCGTGGTGAGTGATGTGACGCCGCCGCGCACTCCCGTGCCGCCGAATCCGCCTGTGACGAACCCCTTTACGACTGTGGTGAGTGATGTGACGCCGCCGCGCACTCCCGTGCCGCAGAATCCGCCTGCAGCCACGAACCCGCCGCCCGTCACCGGGCCCACGGGCATGCCCCTCGGCAGAACCGGCCGATCGCCGCTACCCGGTGTGGCAAATACTCTGACGAACGATGTCACCAACACGATCGACGGACTGCCCGGTATCGGTAAGTCCGGCGCCTCCAACGGAACGAGCGCAACCAACCCCGTCGGCGGCGTCCTCCCGAAGATCACCGCTGGTGGCGTCAAAAAGTAGACGCGTTGCGCCCCAGCGGGTCCCCGAACGCAACCCAGCAGGTAGTCTCCTACGGCGCGAACGACATTTTCATCCGTTGAGGGGAGCCGTGAGGTCGTAGACGGTGTCAGAACCCACCTTCGTCGACTTGAAATTCGCGGCCACCCAATTCGTGATGTCGGTATGTGCGTCGCGACCCACCGGGAAACGATCGTTGTTGGGGTCGGGCACGATGTAGTAGCCGATCTGGTGATGGGCGACGTAGTTCTGGAACTGACTGAGTGTCGGGACCGGGTCGATGCCCGAGAAACCGCCGACGGCCATGACCGGAGTGCGGGTCGACAGCTCGAGAGCGGCGGCCGGCGATGCGCGTTTGATGGCGGCCGACCACTCGGTGTGGGTCGCCCGCAGCATCGCATCCAGCTGCGGATCGTCCACGTCCTGCCACCACCCGGGTCTGTTCCCGGGGTCTTGGGATGCCGGCCCAACCCAGGCGCCGCCAGCGCCGTGGGGTTGGCCGATCGTCGCGATCGCGTAGGCCGTCGGCCCGGCAAGCCCCCCTATCAGTGCCAGCGTCAGCGGCACCACCGCCCACCGCCGATGAGTATCAGAACTCGGGGACCTCAGCAGCGCAGCAGCAGCGACGACCGTCACCACGAGAATGACCCACCGCAGTGGGGGGAGCCAGCCGGCGCTTCGGCCCAGGGTCCACCAGCTCCACACGCCTGCCGCAAGGACAAGAGTCGCTAAACCGATTCGGTGAGCCCGTGATGCACGGTGGCGCCACATCTCGGCAACACCGATCGCGAACATCGCGGCGACGGCCGGTGCCAGCGACATGCAGTAGTACGGCGGAATCATGTTGTGCATTCCGCGCATGAAGCTCAACACCAGACCGCTCACAACCAACCATCCGCCGAACATCACCACGCCGGCGCGGACCGCATCGGTGCGCGGCGCGCGGCCCCGCGAGATCAGCACCAGAACGACGGCCAGCAGCGCCGCGGGTAGCAACCAGCCGATCTGAAAGCCGAACTCGCCGGTAAACAGCCGTGCCAGCCCCTGCGACTCGTGCCAATGCCCCCCGTCCGGAAAAGCCTCCGCACCAGGCCCGGAGGGCGGTGAGTCGAAATCGAAGCCCTGGTGGCCCAAAACCCGTGCGAGCCCGTTGTAGCCCAGCACCAGGTTCATGAAGTTGTTGTTGGTCGAGCCGGCGATGTAGGGCCGCGATGACGCCGGCCAGACGAGGGTGAGCACGACGAACCAGCCCGCCGCGACGCCGAACGCCGCCAGCGCGCCCAGCAGGTGCAGCAGTCGCCGACGTAGCGAGGTCGGTGCCGCAACCAGATACGCCACGCCAAGCGCGGGCATCACTATCAACCCCTCGAGCATCTTGGCCAGGAAAGCAAAGCCCAGCGCAACACCTGCCAAGGCAATCCAGCGGGCGCTGGCATGTTGTACCGCCCGCACGGTGCAGTAGGCGCTGGCCACCATCAGCAGCACCATGACGGCATCGGGGTCGTTGAAGCGGAACATCAGTGCGTCCACCGGTGTCAAGGCCAGCGCCGCACCGGCCAGCAATCCAGCCGACGGCCCACTGATCCTGCGCACCGCACTGTAGAGCAATGCAACCGATGCGACTCCCATCAGCGCCTGTGGGATCAACATGCTGGCGCTGCTGAAACCGAAGATTTGTCCGGACAGTCCCATGACCCACTGCGACACGGGCGGCTTGTCGACCGTAATGAAGTTGCGCGGGTCCAGCGAGCCGAACAGCAACGCCTGCCAGTTTTGGGAGCCCGCCCACGCGGCGCTGCCGTAGAACTTGTTGCCCATCCCGTTGATGGTGATGTTCCACAGGTACATCACCGCTGTGAGCAGCAGCAAAATCGCAAGCGTGACGCGTTCCCACGTCTGCGGGAAGGTTAAGCCGATCCGGCGCCGCGGTCCGGGGGTTTCGACGGAAGCAGAGGGTGTTTCGTAGGCCGTTGACACGGTGCCATTGATCCAGTCGTTACTGCATGACCGCTGGGCCGAACCTATGAGCACGCGGAGCCACCCTAGCTACCCGGCAACTGACCGCCAACGCCGGCGGCACCCTGCCGATGAGGAAGTGTCCGCGGTCAATTAGTTGCGGCACGCCGAGACTTCCTACCTGCGGTGCGCAGTTCCACCACCAACTTCTGGGCCAGTTTATAAGGACGGGTACAAGGACAGGTTACCTGTGTATCAGATACCCAATTACCGCGGCGGGAAAGGGGGATCGGGTCATGAACTCGTAACCCTCTATGCGCCAACTCGTTACTGGTATCGAGCCGTATTCGATCCGGTTGAATTCGTCCGTCCGGCCAAGATGGGAATAGTTTTGCGCCGAGGACCTGCACCAC